>Ga0075471_10001305_pt1 | contig 16321 bp, 10 predicted proteins | sample DEB19_08_DNA_2_FD_74787 | JGI IMG/M metagenome (GOLD analysis project Ga0075471, IMG submission 74787) | Aqueous microbial communities from the Delaware River and Bay under freshwater to marine salinity gradient to study organic matter... | ecosystem: Environmental > Aquatic > Marine > Coastal ... | reverse complement strand
GCATCTACACTGTTTCCCGTGAACATTCCCAAATCCCACTGCTGCAGATCGCCTTCCATGTCATATTGCATTACATCGACTCCATCGGTAAAATCCAAGAACATATGACCGGCAAAATGTCCGGGATTCGCATCCAAATCCCCATCAAAACTCACATCGTTGAGCGAACCGTTGAGCTGCCCAGACAAATCCGCATATTCAACCGAATGAATGGCGGAAACCGAATCAAGTTCATAAACCACTTCCTTGATATCCGACATCGCCACACGGGCATCTGTCAAATCGAGCCGATATTCAAAATTGTCGAGGTCGTGAAGATTGACAAGCGTTCCGTTCCCTTTGATGCGGGTTTGATCGGTCAGCGATTCGAACAGAAAAGACGATACGTCCATTTTTGCGAGGGTTCCAACGGCGCGCCCATTCACGAATGTGGATAGTCCACGACCGTCGAACCAATCGTGAAACACCTGTAATTCCTCCAAATCCAGTACCGATTTGCTGAGACGAAAATCGAAAATCACTTTGTGATACACATCCACGAAATCACGCATTCGGCTGTATCGCAACTCCACTTGATCACCGAGCTCGCTTTTGGGTGTTTTGATGCGCATATCTGTGAACAGCATGTGCTTGCCGTTAATGACCGTTTTGAGTGAACCATCAACCACCTTGATTCCACTGCGTTCTTTGAGCGAAATGTTTCTCAACCTTGCCCCAAACCAAGGCTCACCAATGATGACTGAATCCAAATCGGCATTGATGTCTTGAAAATACATGAAGCTGGGATCGAAGAATTTGTCGTAGGCTTTGTTGGTCTCCACGAAATACAAAAAATCGGTTTTCTCCAATTTCGCGTTCCGCATTTTGATGTCCCATACCTTACCCGGGGTTGTATCTGTTGTTTTTGGGGTAAAGTAATCCACCAAAAAATCGATGTTAAAATCGCTCTTGGGCGTGTGGTAACCCAGCTTGAGGTAGCCTTTGTACAATCGAACGTCGCTAAAAATGACCTCTTTTCGTTTGAAATCCAAATCAGACAATCGAGCCTGAAACTGTCGGATTTCAATGAGGGTATCTTTCTCTTGATCGTATATTCTCAACCGTTCAAATCGAATATTCCTGAGGAAGTCGATTTCCACATAGCCCAGTTCCACCTTGGTTTTGAGCTCAGAGGAGAGGTAATTGACCATGCGCTGGGCGAGGTAATTCTGAACCCAGTGATTGCGCGACAAAACAACTGCGCTTCCCGTGAATAACAGGAACGACAGCAACATCAGAAGCAAAAACTTCCGTAGTTTTGTGCGCTTATTTTTCAATCTCTCAAATTTAAATTTTGACAGCCCCTCTGAATCCACCGAAACCCCATGCTTCCATTATATTGGGCATTGAGAGCAGTTGCGATGATACAGCAGCGGCGATACTCTGCGATGGCAAAATCCTTGCCAACGTAGCAGCCAGTCAATCTGTGCACGAACAGTACGGTGGCGTGGTGCCAGAATTGGCATCAAGAGCCCATCAAAGCAACATCATCCCGGTGATCGACCAAGCCTTAAAACAAGCCGGAATATCACACAATGACTTATCGGCAATTGCAGTTACACAGGGTCCGGGTTTGATGGGGTCGCTGTTGGTGGGAAACAACGTTGCAAAGGGTTTATGCATTGCGAACAATCTCCCGTTGATTGGGATTGACCATTTGCACGCACATGTAGCGGCCTTGTTCATCGACAACGAAGTGATCTTGCCCATGTTGTGCTTGTTGGTGAGTGGCGGACATACCCAATTGATTTGGGTGGAATCGATTGACCGCATGGAAATCATCGGCAGCACGCAAGATGATGCGGCGGGTGAAGCCTTTGACAAGGCGGCTAAACTGATGGGATTGGGCTATCCTGGCGGTCCGATGGTTGACAAATTGGCCAAAATGGGTGATGCAAAGAAATATGCTTTTCCCGATGCCCAAACCGAAGGATTGAACTTTAGTTTTTCAGGAATCAAAACATCGTTGTTATACTTTTTGCGCGACAAGCAGAAGGAGGATGCAGCATTTTTAGAAAAGGAAATTTCGCATGTTTGTGCGTCTTATCAGCAGCAGATTGTAGCAAGTTTGATGAAGCGATTAGACAAAGCGATTGTGCAACGCCGACCCGCCTCGCTAGGGCTCAGCGGGGGCGTCTCGGCCAACAGCGCATTGCGCGAGGCTTTTCAAGCCATGGCTGACAAGCGCAATTTGTTGGCCTACATCCCTGATTTTGGCTATTGCACCGACAACGCCGCCATGGTGGCCATGGCTGGCTACCACAGGTATCTCAAGGGAGAATTTACCCCTTTAGACGCCACACCTTTCGCACGATCGGGTCATTGAGATTCCAAATGTCCAATCCGACATTCCCGCATTAATTTGATATCTTCGCAGTATGTCGATCATCCCCACCCCTGAAAACCTTGCTTTGGGCCACGAAAGGGCCATTGCGCGGGCAATCAGTTGGGTGGAGAATCAGCACCCTGGCGCCCTGGCGCTGCTTGAGCAGCTCCAGGGGCGCACCCCAATCATCGGGATTACAGGTCCGCCCGGCGCCGGCAAAAGCAGCCTCGTGAACGCACTGGCCTTGCATTGGAGTGCACAAAACCTCCGCACCGCCATCGTGGCCGTAGACCCATCCAGCCCTTTCAACCTGGGTTCTCTCCTCGGTGATCGGCTGCGGATGCCCGGATTGTTTTTGGATCCTAAAGTCTATATCCGCAGCGTCTCCGCCAGAGGATCTTTGGGGGGATTGTGCGCCAGCATCATTGAAATTTGTGATGTATTGAAACAAGCTCAGTTCGATCACATCATCGTTGAAACGGTGGGGGTTGGACAAAGTGAAATAGAAATTGCCGGTATTGCCGATACCACCGTGGTTGTTACTGTGCCAGAAAGTGGCGACGAAGTGCAAACCCTCAAAAGTGGCATCATGGAAATTGCTGATATTTTCGTGGTCAACAAGAGTGACCGTGATGGGGCTGATGCTTTTGCCAACCACTTGAAGAAATTGGCCCATTATCGGATGGGGGATGGCGCCTGGGAGTGTCCGGTGTTGAAGACGATGGCTATGGAGGGTGAGGGTATTCAAGCATTGAGCGAAGCCATCATTGCACACCAATCTCAAGGCATCTCCAATCAACGCAAATTGCATCTCCTTGCAGAAAAAGCCTACCGCCTCATCCAGCGCAATCGCATGCAAAACATCTCACTACAAGACCTGCGAAATCATATTGCGGAAGCCCTAAATTCGGGAGATTTCAACCTGTACCGGTTTACAAAAAAATTCCTTTAAATTCTCTGGTTATTGAACCATCACCGTGGCCACTGCACCACCGGCTTTGATCGTATACAATCCTTGCGACAGCCCCTTCACATCTACCCTAACATCAACACCCGAACAATTCCCGTTTCGAACAACGGCGCCCATGTGATTCATCAACTGCCATTCACCACGCAATTCACGACCTTCTGAAGAAATCCATACTTCGGCCGATGCCGGATTTGGGTATACGCGCAAGGTCGATTTCATCGCTTTTACACCGGCAAATTTGTCCAGTAAGCTAACTGCACAATTGGTAGAGTACGCTTGCCATTTGCTATCAAAATCAACCATCGCACGGTTGTTTATCACCGTTTTCAATGGCAATGTCTGATAAATTTGCACACGATACTTTGCAAAGCCCACACTGCCTGCAGGATTGGCTTCGAAAGCACTCAAATTGGCCTCCGGGTAGTCAATCACCAAAACACGACCTTTTTCAATGGTGTAGGAGGCTTTCGAGGGATAGAACGACAACAACTCCAAACGCAACAATGGCAGATTTGCATCCAATGTATCCACCAAAACTGCACGCTTAACCATCGTTGTACTCACGTTGCGAAAATCCACCCGATACTCCCATTCTTTGCTTCGGAAGTCTACCGTATCGCCCTGTATACTCTGCTTCAACACTTCAACCAAGCCGCCGCGTCGCGATAAACTCACAACATCCTTGGCTTCATTGTCTTTGGTATCCGCATCTTTTTGCAAGATACCCGTGCCCGTATTCACAGAAAACTCAAATTGATCAGCAACCATGGCAGTCGCTGGAATCCGCGTAACAATCTCGATAAATTGCGTTCCAAAAGCTGGCAAATTACCAATGGCGTAAATGGCCTCTCCCGCAACATAATTGTCGGGCTCAGGAACACTCTGGAATGCGGTAATTGTCGTAGGATGCTTTACATGCACGGTACCATTGGTTACCGCAGTGCCACCATGATTAACGATTTTAACCAATACCCTGGCATCATCACCCGCGACAGCAGCAGCGGGCACAATCACATCCATCCCCACTTCCACGTCGCTCAGCGTGGGCTGTTGGTACTGCCCAAGTGTTACATAACTGTATACACCTTTGCGAATTCGCGCTGTGGTATTGCCCAAACATACAGAATACAAATGTTTATCGGCGATGGTGCTCAAATTGTAATCACCGGCTGCTAAGGCAATTGTGAAATGTCCGTTCGCATCAGTAACCGCAAAATTGATCTCACCACTGGTTTTATTCTCCAGGCGAATCATGCGTGCTGACAATCCAACTTCTCCATCATCTTTGATGCAGTTTGAGTTCATGTCGTAGAACAAATCCCCCACCAAGTTGCCAGACTCCGGTTCGATTTTTGAAAAATATTGCAAATCGGTATTCAACTCTCTGAAATCGCCCCAAATAAAAGCGCCATCTCCCCGCTGTCCCAAAGTAAAGTTCCCCGTAATACGGTTACCCGTAAATTGAAGGGTATTTCCATTGTATACCAACAAGGATGTACCGTTGCCATTTTTCACAAATGTGCCTCCGATCAACAAGTCAGCACCCGAACCCATCAAAGTTTTTGGCTCACTCACGCTGAACGAATCAAATCCCAATGTTGCGCCCCATGTTCCTTGGAAAACGGCAATTTTCTTGGTGCCCGAAGCATCTTTGCCCAACGCCGCTATTTTACCATCAAACACACCCAACTCCAAGACCTCACCTGCAAATGGAGAACCCACACCACCCCAACCACCATTGGCGGCCGTGTAGTAGGCAATATTTCCTGTAGAGGAACCGGCAAATTTTTGAAAATCCCCGCCGATGTACAACCGATTACCAACCACCGCCAGTGAGCGAATTACCCCGTCTGTACCTTGCGATGTGCCGCTGTTACCCAAATACGACCAACTACTACCGTTATAGGCAGCAATATTTTGTACAGGACTGCCGTTCACTGTATTGTCGAAAAGACCGGCCACAATGAGCTTGTTATCGAACACAGTCATGGCAATAATGCCGTTGTTTCTTGTATCCACAACGCCAACCTCTGGCACCCATTTCAAACCGTTCCATTTGTATAAGTGACTCACCGGAACATCGGCATCGCGCTCTGCGTTGGCCATATAAGCGGCCGCATACATGGTATCGCGATACAAGGCAATGGAATGAAAATTATATGTTCCCTTCACTGTTTTCACAGGTGAAGGGGTGGTTAATCCCGTGTAATAACTCCAGTTGACACCATTCCACCGCGCCATGGTAAAATCATTGACTTCGGCAGTACTGGTTTCTTCGAACAGTGCCAAATACTCGTTACCTGCAGCAAAAGATGCAACAACCTTTGCGGGCAATCCCGATCCCAAAGGCTGAAGCACCTGTGCTTGCGCAGACATGCACAAGACAGAGACCATCGTTACTACAAAACGTAGACTCATCTTGTGCAATTTATACCATATGTAACACTTTTTCTTCACTTATTGAATCCTCCATGAATAATGGGCCGACAAACCCGCTGACCAACCCCGTGATTCCAGGGCGGCATTTGGGACATACATGGGACTTAACATCGACTGCGCATTCAATCGCAATCCGATGGCGTGACTGTAATTCAATCGTTTTTCAACCCCCACTGCCAAACGCAACCCCATCACCCATGCGCGGAATTGCTCAGGCGATTGTGCTTTTTGCAACAAGGTTTGATAATCCAGTGTCTGTGCACCGGCCGACATCCCCAATCGGTTGGCAGAAACCAATACTTCTGGGGTAATGCTCAATCCCTTTCTCCATGGGAAATGACCTGTGTAACCCACCGGGATCGACAGCATGGTGTATGTATTTTGTGATTGGAACGACACCTGAGGGCCAAGACCCAAATACCCGAAGATGGGATAATAACCCAAAGCATCCGCGGTTTGTCCTTGAATCACCGTAGCCGGCATGCTGTCTCGGAAATCAAATCGCTGTTGGGTGCGGTTCTCCGCATAGGCCAAGCCCAATTTTACTGAATGTTTGGCACTCAATTGAAACAAAACAGCGCCATGTATGCGAGAGGCACTTAGGGCAAATTCGCCCGATCTCATGCGTTCGAAATAATTCTTGTGGATGTAGTTTCCGTAATCACTCTTGGCGCGGTACATCAAACCCGTTTGGTTGGCATCTGCACCCACCTCTACACTCCATCGTCCGGGCATCAAAGGCTTGCGAGACAATCTCTGCCAGGGCAACTTGGTATCTTCAGCAGAGACTGATTTGGAGCCGTTGTTGGCATTATCGACCCATTGTGAAACAAAGTCTTTGGTCGACAAATCAGAAACATATGCTTCGCGATTCAGCGCATTCAGCTCTTCACCAATGGGCGTTTCCAAATTGCTTGAAGACATTTCATTGTTGAAGGTCGACAATTTATTACGAGATGAAATTGTTGGTCTATTTTGGGTTGTCACACCACCCTGAGCGGTTGATTTTTCCACTGCAGGAGATTCCAACGCCAAAGAACGATTGGATTGCTGCTCCGATTTTGCTAATGGTGGGGTTTCCGTCTTGGAATGACCTTGCACGACTGGCGATTCTGTTTGGGTCTGAGCCACGACAGGTTTCGCTGGATGATTTGTATTCTTGAGATTCCACTGAACTGCACCAACGCCTAACACTGACAAGAGAACGCCGGCAGCCAACCAATACCATATGAATTTGCTCCGGCGTTCTTTGCGGTCAAGGGCAGCGTCTATCGACTGCCATAATCCAGCGTCGGGATTCGGGGTAAAATCCTCGAATTGCTGGCTTAACCAATTGTCGATATGTTTGTTACTGTTTTCCAGTGTCCTTGATTCTTTGTTGTTCAACCAATTCTTTTAACAACACACGTGCCCTATGCAAAAGACTTTTACTATTGGAGATGGTGGTACCGAGTGATTCTGCAATCTCTTTGTGCGACAATTTATCGATGGCGTACAAATTGATTACCATGCGATAATTCTCTGGGAGAGACATCAAACATTGAAACACATCCTCGATTTCCATGGAATCCGGCGAAACCTCAAGGGCGTCTGTGGATTCATCCACCACATCGACCACATCCACATGAATGGGACCGCGCGATGTTTTCCGAAACCTAGAAAGTGCCAAGTTGATAAAAACCCGACTCATCCAACCTTCCAACTGTGAAGGATCTTTTAGGGAAGTAATGCTGTCAAAGACCTTGATGAAGCCATCTTGTAACAAGTCCTGAGCATCCGCGCGGCTGTTTGAGTATCTCAGACAAAAACCGAACATCTTGGCACCGTATTTCTCGTAAAGAGCTTTCTGGGCGATTCGGTCTTTGTTGACACATCCGGCTATGATATCATCGTTGTTTAGCAAGTAGCTTCGGTATTATGACGCACAAAAGAGAAATGGTTGCAAAGAAAAATGTAAAAATGTGAGAATTATGCGTATAACTCCTACAGCGACCGCATTTTAGGCCACTTTTGCTTCGTAAATTTGAAATTCTAGACCCTAATTGTGAGCCACTGTGAAATTTAATCGAAAGGATCTCAGCGATACCGAGTTGCTGCAACTATACCGCGGCATACTGAAACCACGCATGATTGAAGAAAAAATGCTGGTTTTACTTCGCCAGGGCAAGGTAGGCAAATGGTTTAGCGGTATTGGACAGGAGGCAATCTCTGTGGGCATGACCATGGCGTTGGATTCTGACGAGTATATCATGCCTTTGCACCGCAACCTGGGTGTTTTTACTTCACGGGGTATTCCCTTTGGCAAATTGTTCGCCCAATGGCAAGGAAAAAAATCAGGGTTCAGTAAGGGACGTGAGCGCAGTTTTCATTTTGGCACCAACGAATACGCCATTGTGGGCATGATTTCCCATCTCGGGGCGATGCTAGGTGTTGCCAATGGGGTCTCTCTTGCACACAAACTCAACAACAGAAAGAAAATCTCTGTCGCTTTTTCAGGGGATGGTGGCACTTCAGAAGGCGATTTTCACGAAGCCCTCAATGTGGCTGCCGTTTGGCAATTGCCCGTGATCTTTCTCATTGAGAACAACGGTTACGGACTCAGCACCCCCTCTAACGAACAATTTCGCTGCAAACAATTCATCGACAAAGGCATTGGCTATGGCATGGAAGCCGTTCAAGTCGATGGCAACAACATACTTGAAGTATACCATGCGGCAAACCATTGGGCCGAAGAACTCCGAAAGAATCCCCGTCCGATCATCTTTGAAGCCCTCACATTCAGAATGCGCGGCCATGAGGAAGCATCAGGGGTGAAATATGTACCCACCCACCTTTTCGAAGAATGGGGCAAAAAAGACCCGCTCAGCAATTACGAAAACTACCTCATTGAGCAAGGCATTCTCAACCAAGACTTGATCGATGCCTATCGAAAGGAATTCTTGGAGGAAATCGAAACGGGTTTGGATACCACTTTTGCGGAAGAGGAAGTCACTCCTAATACCGAGGAGGAAATCACAGACATTTACGCCCCCTACCAACCCAACAATGCATTGCCACATGCCGCCGATATTGAAACCGGCGATCGAGAGTTGCGGTTGGTTGATGCAATCAAAGAAGGCCTAGAACAGGGCATGGAACAGCATCCATCGCTCGTGATCATGGGACAGGACGTGGCTGAATACGGAGGCGTTTTTAAAATCACCGAAGGCTTCGTGGAGAAATTTGGCAAAGACCGCGTGCGAAACACCCCCATCACCGAGAGTTCAATTTTGGGGGCCGGTTATGGATTGAGCATTGCCAAGCACAAAGCCGTTGTAGAGATGCAATTTTCCGACTTTGTCACCTGCGGATTCAACCAAATTGTGAACAACTTAGCCAAGAGTCACTATCGCTGGGGGCAAATTGCCGATGTTGTGGTAAGAATGCCAACGGGCGCAGGCGTGCAAGCGGGACCTTTTCATAGCCAAAGTACAGAAGCTTGGTTTTACCATACACCCGGATTAAAAATCTACTATCCAAGCAACCCATACGATGCCAAAGGATTGTTGTTGCGGGCACTCGACGACCCAAATCCCGTTTTGTTCTTTGAGCACAAATTGCTCTACCGCAGTGTGAGCGGCGCAGTCCCCACATCGCCCTACCTGATTGAGGAAGGACAAGCGAAGGTCCACAATCATGGCGATGATTTTTGCATCATTACCTACGGATGGGGGGTACACAAAGCGCTGGAATGCATCCATGAAAACAACCTCAATGGCCGGGTGGTAGACCTTAGAACCTTGTTGCCGTGGGATCAATCCACGGTTGCCGATCAGGTGAAACAAACGGGAAAAGTCTTGGTCCTCACCGAAGACACCCTTACCGGCAGTATCGCATCGGACATTGCTGCTTGGATTTCAGAAAATTGCTTTGAACACCTCGATGCCCCCGTTCAGCGCTTGGGCAGTTTGGATACACCCGTTCCATTGGCCAAATCATTGGAAGACCACTTTTTGCCATGGCATAGACTGCGTGACACTTTGGACAGACTAATCGCGTATTAATGACCAAGTCTCCAGCAACCCAGGTTAACGACGAAGCATCGCTCGCTTATTCGTTTGTAAACGACACCAATCAGCATTTGTTTCTCACGGGTAAGGCGGGAACAGGAAAAACCACATTCCTGAAAAACTTGCTCCTCAACACCACCAAGAAAACTGTGGTTGTGGCCCCTACCGGTGTCGCAGCAATCAACGCAGGCGGGAGCACCATTCACAGCATGTTTGGCCTACCCACACGGGCTTTCGTGCCTACCAACGACACGGTAGACCCCAATGTCGCCAACAATGCCGTGATGATTCGCGAGCACTTCCACTACAACAAAGTAAAGCGTGATATTTTTCAGTCGTTGGAGCTGTTGGTAATCGACGAGATTTCCATGGTTCGGGCCGATTTGTTCGATGCCATTGACCATGCTTTGCGGTTCGCGAGAAGCAGTTCCAAACCCTTCGGTGGGGTTCAACTGTTGCTGATTGGCGATTTGATGCAGCTTCCGCCGGTTGTTACGGAAATGGAGCGCGGACTCATCTACCAGTATTACAACACCGAATTTTTCTTCTCCGCCAAGTGCTTTACTGCACTGGAGATGCTGACCATCGAGCTTAAAACCATCTATCGTCAGAGCGATCGGGGTTTCATCAATTTGCTAAATCAAATCCGCAGCAACCAAATGGAAAGCTGGGATTACGAAAATTTGGCTGAACGGATTCAACCCGATTTCCAACCCGATGAGCCCGGTTGGATTACCCTAACCACCCACAACAAACAGGCCGATGCCATCAACGAAAAGGAATTGGCCAAAATCGAAGCGGCAGAAAAACAATACGTAGCCAAAGTTTCGGGCGAGTTCTCGGAAGGCAGCTTCCCCACTGAAGGCATCCTGAGGCTAAAAGAAGGCGCCCAGGTGATGTTTGTCAAGAACGACACCTCCTATGAAAAACGCTATTACAATGGCAAAATTGGTACGGTAAAACGCATCGCTGGCGACACCCTTTTCATTGATTGCAACGACGGGAAAGCCCCCATTGAAATTGAGCGGGAGACATGGAAAAATCTCAGATACAAATTCAATCCTGCCGAGGAAACAGTGGAACAAGAAGAAGTGGGCAGCTTTGAACAATTCCCGCTGCGTTTGGCCTGGGCAATCACCGTGCACAAGAGTCAAGGTTTGACCTTTGAAAAAGCGATGATTGATGCGGGGAAGAGCTTTGCTCCCGGGCAAGTGTATGTAGCGTTGAGTCGGTGTACCCAGCTCGACTCATTGGTTTTGCTCACTGCCATTCGGGCGCAGAACATTTTGAGCGATGCCCGAATCCTTCATTTCCATGAAAACCAAGCCAAAACCCGCGATTTGTGGGAGATTCTGGAAGAAAAACGTCAGTTATTCCACAAGCAACAATTACTCGAAGTGTATAGCGTGCGTGCCATTAGCTATGAATTCAATGGAATGATGATTGCCATTTCAAAAGAGAAAAGCAGTAATATTTCTGCCAAATACGCCGAATTATCGCCTTTGAGATTGAAATTCCAGGAATTGGAAGCCACGGCCCAAAAATTCCAACGGTCAATTGCCCAAATTTTCAAAGAACACGAAACCCAGTTCGAAGCATTGGAACGCATGCCTTCAGCAGAAGAAATCGAGGAGGCCCAAACTGTGTTGGTACAATTTTTACAAGACCGATGCACCAAGGCAGGCAATTATTTCGCCGATTACTTGAGTGAGCAAATCGTGGAGCCCGTACGCAGGTCTTTTACCGAATCACAGCGCGGAGGAAAACCGGTTGGGTCACAAAAAATTCGGGACCGTGTGGGCGATTTCCAAACCCATTGTTGGGCTTACATCAAGAAATTATACAAGGTAAAATATGGTGAGACGCCATTGTATTTGAGCGATGACAAACCCTACGTTCCAGAGGTTTAGTCGAATTCAGTTGTTTTGATCTCCCCGGTTCCAGGGTAAAAGCAAAGCCCTGTCCGTATTGGATTACACGTTGAATCGGAAGTGCATGCAATCGCCATCCTTCACGATGTATTCCTTGCCTTCCACGCGCAACTTTCCTACTTCTCTGCAGGCCGCCTCAGTACCGTAATGGATGTAGTCATCATAAGCAATGACTTCGGCACGAATAAATCCTTTTTCAAAATCGGTGTGAATTTCTCCCGCTGCGCCCGGGGCTTTGGTTCCTTCGGTGATGGTCCAAGCGCGAACCTCTTTCACGCCTACGGTGAAATACGTAATGTAATTCAACAACTTGTAGGCCGCGTGGATCAACTTCTCTACCCCACTTTGCTCCAATCCCATCTCTTGCAAGAACATCTGTCGGTCTTCAAAACTCTCCAAATCGGCAATTTCCGCCTCGATGGCCGCAGAAATCAGTATCATGCCTGCATTTTCTCCTGCAATGGCTTGTTTCACTTGTTCAACATATGCATTGCCTGTATTCACGCTATCGGGATCCACATTGCATACATACAAAACAGGCTTGTCGGTGAGTAAATTCAGATCTTTGATCAAGGCCTTTTTATCAGGCTCCATCTCCAGTGTTCTTGCATTTTTACCTGTCAACAGGTGTGCTTGATAGGCTTCGCTCACTTCGAGCAATTTGGCAGCATCTTTGTCGCCCGCTTTGGCTTGTTTCTGAATCTTGGCGATGGTTTTCTCGAGCGATTCAAGGTCCTTCAACTGCAATTCAGTATCAATGATTTCTTTGTCGCGCACAGGGTTTACGGATCCATCCACGTGAATGATGTTGTCATCATCAAAACAGCGCAGCACATGCAAAATGGCATTGGTATTTCTGATATTACCGAGAAATTGGTTTCCCAACCCGTCGCCTTTGCTCGCACCTTTCACCAATCCAGCGATATCGACAATTTCGATGGTGGTTGGCACCAAACTTTGGGGATTCACCAGGGCCGCCAATTTATTCATCCGAACATCGGGGACTGTGATGGTACCTACATTGGGTTCAATGGTACAAAAAGGGAAATTGGCAGATTGCGCTTTGGCGCTTGAAACTGCATTAAACAGGGTGGATTTACCCACATTGGGCAGTCCCACGATACCACATTGCATTGCCATTGGACGAGTTGTTAGTTTAGTAGATCACCGATATCCTGCAAAATTTTGCGGGTGAGATTTTCGGCAGTATTGATGCTGTCACTCTCAGCGTATATTCTAATGATGGGTTCTGTATTGCTTTTGCGCAAATGCACCCAATCTTTATCAAATTCAATTTTCACACCATCAATGGTGTTGATGGGTTGCTTTTTGTATTTCTTTTGGATTTTTTCCAAAATGCCATCAACGTCTGTACCCGCTTGAAGTTCCGCTTTGTTCTTCGACATGCGATAATTGGGATAAGTGGATCTCAGCGCAGACATCCGCAAACCGGTTTCAGCAAGATGACTCAGGAACAATGCAATACCCGCGAGGGCATCGCGACCATAGTGCAACTCGGGAACAATGATACCACCATTGCCTTCGCCACCAATGACAGCCCCAATTTCTTTCATTTTTTCCACCACATTCACTTCACCAACGGCACTGGCCTCGTATTGCTGCCCCGCCTTTTCGGTAATATCGCGGAGCGCACGTGTACTGGAAAGGTTACTCACGGTTGGTCCGGGTGTATGCTTCAAATAATAATCGGCCACGGCCACCAACGTATACTCTTCACCGAACATTTCGGTATCTTCACAAATGAGGGCAAGACGATCCACATCCGGGTCAACCACGATACCCAAATCACATTTTGCAGATTTCACAGCCGAGGCAATTTGACCGAGGTGCTCAGGCAAAGGCTCTGGATTGTGCGCAAAATGACCGGTTGGTTCGCAGTTAATCTCCTCGATGGCTTCCACGCCCAACGCCCGCAACAAAGCTGGCACGGCGATACCACCCACACTGTTTACGGCATCCACCGCAATTTTGAACTTTTGGGCTGCGATAATATCGCGCTTCACCAATGGCAAATCCAAAATTTTCTGGATGTGCATGGGCAAAAAGTCTTTTTTGGTAACAGTACCCAGATGGTCTACACTGGCGAATGCGATGTTGTTGCTTTCGGCCAATTCCAATACCATGGCTCCATCAGCGGCGGAGATAAATTCGCCTTTGTGGTTCAACAATTTCAGTGCATTCCACTGCTTAGGGTTGTGACTTGCAGTCAAAATAATTCCACCGGCGGCTTTTTCTTCCACCACAGCCATTTCAACCGTTGGGGTTGTACTCAAGCCAGCGTCTACCACATCTATGCCCAAGGCAATTAGGGTATTCACAACCAGTTCATGCACCATAGGACCGCTGATACGGGCATCTCTACCCACTACCACTTTCTTGCCTTTTTTGGCCGAAAGGACCCAGGCACCATAAGCAGCTGCGTATTTGACAACATCAATGGGTGTCAGGTTTTCACCGACATTCCCACCCAGCGTTCCACGTATTCCAGAAATCGATTTGATGAGCGTCATAAAAGGACGGCAAAAATACAGCATTTTGACCGCTTTAGGGCAGTTTTCTCATTGTATTATTCACAAATGAGCGTGGTCGTTTGGCAGAAATCGCAAAGAAATAAACTCAAAACTTCAGGCGTTAACCAATAAATTTGCGGAATGCAACCCATCATTGAATGCGTACCCAACTTTAGCGAAGGGCGGAACTTACAAACAATCAAGACGATAACCGATGCCATTGAGACCGTTGAAGGCATCAGATTGTTGGATGTTGATCCAGGAAAAGCCACCAACCGCACAGTGGTTACATTTGTTGGTTCACCAGACGACGTCATAGAGGCCGCTTTTCGGGGGATCGCGAAAGCTGCCGAAGTCATTGACATGCGCAACCACACAGGCGAACATCCCCGTATGGGCGCCACCGATGTATGTCCACTTATCCCCATTTCGGGCATCAGCATGGAGGAAACCGCAGCCTATGCCAAAAAATTGGCCAAGCGGGTGGCAGAGGAACTATCCATCCCCACATACCTCTATGAAAGTGCTCAATCCAATGCTGCACGAAACAACTTGAGTGTAATACGGGCCGGTGAATACGAAGGATTTTTTGAAAAAATCAAATTGCCCGAGTGGGCACCCGACTATGGAAAAGCAGAAATGAACGCTACGGCCGGTGCAACGGTGATTGGGGCGCGTGACTTCTTGATTGCTTACAATGTCAATTTGAATACGAAGAGCACCCGCATCGCCAACCGCATTGCATTCGATGTGCGCGAGGCAGGCCGCGTAAAGCGCGAAGGCAATCCCTACTCTGGAAAGATCATGAATGACGAACATGGAGAACCCATTCGCATTCCCGGAAAATTGAAAGCCGTAAAGGCCATTGGGTGGTATATCGAAGAATACAACATGGCACAGATTTCCATGAACCTCACCAATTACAAAATCACACCGTTGCATGTGGCTTTTGAGGAAACACGGAAGGCGGCTGACGACCGTGGTGTTAGGGTAACCGGTTCTGAATTGGTTGGACTGATTCCTTTGCAACCGATGTTGGATGCCGGGAAATACTTCCTTGAAAAGCAAGGCATGAGTGCCGGCGTAAGCGAGTCTGACCTCGTGGATTGCGCGATACGGAGCATGGGATTGAACGAATTGGGGCCTTTCGATCCCAAGAAGAAGATCATTGAATACTTGTTGCGCGACGATAAGCAGTCTCGCTTGGTGAATATGTCGGTGCGTGACTTTGTCAACGAAACCGCCAGCGACAGTGCTGCGCCCGGCGGCGGAAGTATTTCCGCACTGACGGGCGCTATGGGCGCTGCGTTGGGCACCATGGTGGCCAACTTGAGCGCCATCAAGAAAGGTTGGGAAGACCGTGTGGGCGAGTTCTCACCATGGGCTGAGCAAGGTCAATTGCTGAAAGACAAACTCGTTGCGTTGGTGGATGAAGATACGCGCGCTTTTGATGCAATCATGTCGGCCTTCGGCCTTCCGAAAGATACCGCAGAGCAAGTTGCCATCCGCAAACAAGCGATACAAGATGCATCCAAATACGCCACAGAGGTGCCTTATCGCACCATGCAAACTGCCTATGAGTGTTTGCCTTTGCTGAAGCAAATGGCCGATCACGGCAATCCCAATTCACTTTCGGATGTGGGTGTAGGTGCCTTGTGCATCAAAACCGCGGTTCGCGGTGCTTGGTTGAATGTATTGATCAATGCGCAGGGGCTGTCGGACAAACCATGGGCCGACAACATTGTTGCTGAGGCAAAGGCCTTGTTGGCCAAGAACCATGCGGCCTGTGATGAAATCATTTTGGGCATTGAAGCCAAATTGAGCGCTTAACCAACACTGCATTTCATTGATCCATCGTTTGTCAAATCGCCACTTAAGATTCCCTCTCTGGGTGATTGGCACACTGTGTTTTTACTTTGGCGATGTTTATTCACAGTATGCCCCGGCTGCAGGGCAGCCGGGGTCGACCGCTTTGCGGTCCGACAGTTCCTGCTTCATCAACTGGGCGAAGCGGTGCAGTATTCAGCGGGGATTGA
>Ga0075471_10001304_pt1 | contig 16325 bp, 23 predicted proteins | sample DEB19_08_DNA_2_FD_74787 | JGI IMG/M metagenome (GOLD analysis project Ga0075471, IMG submission 74787) | Aqueous microbial communities from the Delaware River and Bay under freshwater to marine salinity gradient to study organic matter... | ecosystem: Environmental > Aquatic > Marine > Coastal ... | reverse complement strand
TGGAACTTCGGCCAAACAAAATAAATTAATGGCCAACATGGCTAATCAAGGAAAATTGATTGACGCTGATGTTATTTTTACTACTTATAGCCAAATGCAAACCGTAAAAGGCGCGGAAACAGAAAGAATGAAATTTCTGGAGAGCATGGGCGACAATGCGCTGCTTATTCTTGATGAAAGCCATAATGCTGGCGGCGGAGCTGTTGATAAAAAAGGCGAATCAATTGGTCGCGCAGCTATGGCTAGAAAACTGGTAAGCATAGCAAAAGGTGTGTTTTATTCATCGGCTACCTATGCAAAACGTCCAGATGTGTTGGATTTGTATTCAAAGACTGATATGGGTTTAATTGCAAACCCGGATGTTTTGCAAGAATCATTAATTGCTGGCGGAGTTCCTTTGCAACAAGCTGTTGCCTCAATGCTTGCAAAATCTGGGCAATACATTCGTCGAGAAAAATCATTTGATGGTATTGTTTATGAAACATCAAATGTTGAAGTAAATAAAAATATGGCTGAGAAATCATCAGAAATCATGCGTGAAATCATGAAATTTGATGAACTAAAACAGCGAGCAGTAAAAGAAATAAGCAAAGAATTAAAGGCTGAGGCTGGCACCATTCGCAGCGATATGGCTACTGGCTCAGTTGGCGCAAGTTCAGCTAATTTTTCAAGTGTTATGCACAATATGATTGGGCAAATGCTTTTATTGCTAAAAACAAAACCAGCAATTGACGAAGCTATTTCTGCATTAAAGCGTGGTGAAAAACCAGTAATTACACTATCAAACACAATGGGTAGTGTTATTTCTGAATATGCTGAAGATACAGGTTTGAATGTTGGCGATGTCATTGATTTAGATGTTGGTTATCTTTTAAAACGTTATGCCAACAAATCAAAACGAGTATCAATTGGTGATGCTTATGGAAAGAAAGAAACCAGGGAGCTAACCAATGAAGAATTAGGGCCATTAGCTGTTCGCCAATTTAACAAAATTATAAAATTAATTGATAGTTTTGATTTTAGTGAATTTCCAATTTCTCCAATTGATTACATTCACAATGAATTAGAAAAAGCCGGTTATAAATCAAATGAGATTACCGGGAGAACAGCTGGTGTTGATTATTCAAAAGGTGAGCCAACTTATAAAATAAGATCGGGACAAGAAAAAACGCCTGCTGGCAAGCGCAAAATTATTAATGATTTTAACAATGGAAAAATTGATGTCATTATTTTAAATCAATCCGGCTCCACTGGTATTTCGTTACATTCAAGTCCAAAAGTTGGGGGTGATACGCGCAAACGACACATGATTGTTGCTCAGCCAGAGTTGAACATTGATACGCACATGCAAATGCTTGGCCGGGTTAATCGTACTGGGCAATTAAATTTGCCGTCATATTCGCAATTAGCAGCTGATATTCCTGCTGAAAAAAGACCGTCCGCAATTTTGGCTAAAAAAATGGCCATGTTAAATGCCAATACAACTGCTGGAAAAGAATCCGCTGTTAAAGCAAAAGATGTTCCTGATTTTATGAACCAATATGGTGACGAGGTTGTTGCTTCAATCATGCGCGACAATCCAGAAATACATAAAATTCTAGGCGAACCGCTTGGAAGTGATTTCGACAAAGAAGGTGCTATCGCAAAAGTATCCGGAAGGATTCCTGTTCTTTCATTAAAGGAACAAGATGCTTTGTATCAAGCTATTGAAGATGAGTATAACGATTATATCGATATGCTTACAAAAACAGGTGAAAACCAGCTTGAAGCCCATGCGATGGACTTACAAGCCAAAACAATTAATGATCAAGTTGTTGTTGAGCCAATTGGAGACAGTGATTCGCCTTTTGCTGAGCCTGTTATTGCAAAAACTGTTGATGTCAAAAAACTTGGCAAACCTTATACATCCCAACAGATTAAAGAGCTTATTAATAAACAAGGCATAACAGACGGTGAAAGCAAGCAAAAAGCATTAAATTCGTTTTTGGAAAAATCTAAATCAGAATATGAGCTGGCGTCATCCGAAATAGAAAAAATGGATGATAGCGATCAGCTGGCTATTGATCGCAAGAATTCAGCAATTGCCGGATTGCGAGCTTTGCATGAAAATCTTGATCAAATGTATAGCAACTTTATGCCGGGCAGAGGTGTATTAATTACATCTCCAAATGGCGTTCAATATCTAGGGATTACTGGAAAATTTGAAAAGAAAGGTGCTGGTAAAAATTATTTTGCACAAGGACAATGGAAAGTAACTATCTATGTTGCTGATGCAGCAAAACAGCTTGTAATTCCACTAAGCAAGCTATCTACACAACAAGACGCTACCCGCTGGACTATTGAAAAAGAACCAATTGATACAGTAAAACAGGCGCTAGAGGAAGGCCAATCATCAACACGCGAACAGCGGACAATATTAACTGGCAACATGCTTGCGGCTTATGGTTTTAATAAAACCGGCCAAATTGTTAATTACACTGATGATGCGGGAGAAATTCATCAAGGCGTATTAATGCCTAAGAAGTTTGATTTAAAACAAGCAATTGAGGCCAAGCCGATAATTTTTGACTCACCGGATATGGCAATTGAATTTGTTAATGATATGGATGTTTCAATCAAATCATTGCGATCAAGTAATAATGAAGTTAAGTTGATTATTTCTAATGCCGGAAATAATTTATATGTTCCTGCATCAAAAGCAAAAGGCTCCGTTTATTTTAATAACAAACGATTGACTGATTTGCTTGGCAACTTTTATAAACGCGGATCGGAAATGGTCGTTAGAGTGCCTCACCAAGATGTTCAGGAGGTTATTCGAGCTTTATATCCAATTGCCGGAAGCATGCAGCCTGTCAGCAAAGATCAAGGAAAGACCTTCTTTGAGAAAAAAGGTATTAAATACAGCAAGTCCGCGAAAACAACAGGATCAACCGTTGCTGAAATTAAATCAATGCTGCCCGGCCGAGTTAAAAAGCTGGTTGATACCGGAAAGCTAAAAATCATTGCCACTAGCGATAAGGGCGTGGAAGCTTATTATGACACTAAAAACGATGTATTGGTGTTAGTGGCTGACATGTTAAATAAAGACAATTTTGGTTCTGTCTTGGCGCACGAACTATATCATCGCGCAGAATTTACTGACGCCAAAACGAAAGCAGCAATTGATAAATTTGAAAATCAACTAAGAAAACAGTTTGAATTAGCTAGAGGCGGCAAAGGTTCTGCTATTGAACGGCGTGCAGCACAACGCGTTATTGAAGCAAATACTCCGATAACAGACAGGCTTGAAGAATTTGGCGCTTATCTTGTCGCTGAATACAAAAATTTGCCGGTTGATCTTAAAAAGATTATTGGTGATTTTATTGCTGCAATCCGCATGACATTGTTACGTCATGGTTTAGACATGGGTTTTATCAAAACATTAACGCCGGCAGATTTATATGCTTTATCAAAATATGGCGCCAATGCAAAAGCAGCGCCTGTTTCTAAAACAGCAAAAACTGTATCGCCTACTGAAGAAAACATTCCTGAAACTATTGATGTTGACGGAATCCAGCGCCCAACACGCAATAGCAATGGCCAATTAATACACCAGACACAAGATAATATTCGCAACTTCTGGAGATGGTTTGGCGATTCTAAAATAGTTGATGAGAATGGCAGGCCAATTCCAATGTATCACGGCACACCAAAGCGTTTTCAGCAACCAGTGTTTAGAACTAATACCGGCGCATTGCTTGGTAATGGCGCTTATTTTACATCTAATGTTAAAGAGTCAGACCAGTACGCAAATAATAAAGGTGAAGCACCAACGATCTACTCTGTTTATTTAAAGGTTGAAAACCCAAAAGTAACAAACAGATTTTTGGAGCGCGTAGAAAAACAGCGTATTCGTGATACGAACGATGGTGTTGAATTTAATAAGCCAAACACTAATGACAAATGGGTGGTGACATTTAAGCCTGAGCAGATCAAATCATTAGATAATTTTGGTGAATTTAGCGAAACAAATCCAGATATTCGTTATAGCAAACAATTTACAGACCTGCAAAACAAAGCAATTGATGCCATTCAAAATCAAATTAAGTCATCAAAAACTTTTAACAAATGGCATTTGACTGTTGGTACGCAACACCACAAAGCACTAATTAATAAAGATTTTGGAAATGTTTTTGAAGCTTCATTGAATTTTGAAAATGATACCGCGCGACTAGCAAATGAATCGGCCGATTATGCTCCATCATTATTGCCCAAAACAGAAAGCTTGTCTGAGGTTGCAAAAGAGGTAGTAGGAAAAGGTTTTAAGCGCATTAAAGATGCTAAGAAAATTGCTGATGCAATCTTTGAGACAACATTAAGCGATACTCCAATGACCGATGCGGAGTTAGAAGCAGCTGGTTATTCTGATGAGCAGCGCACAATGTATGCCGAATTCTTTTCCGCAGTTAATCATTCTTTAGATGAGTTAGCTAAATCTGAAATGTTTAGATTGGCCAGATCATTAAAATTAGATATTGCCTCGCAAAGCCTAAGCTTGAGAAGCACTGCTAAATTTTATACAGATCAATTAACAAAACAGGAAGATATTGATTTGTTTAACGGTAAAGTAAAACAAATTGAAAATTTGCAATCAAACGGCTATGCGCCATTAATGCGGTTTGGTAAATTTACTGTTGATGCAGTTAATCAAGAAACTGGAAATAGAGAATTTTTTGGAATGTTTGAAACTGAGGCTGAAGCAAATGAAATGGCTAAAGCGTTAGTGGACGAATATCCGGACACAACAATTTCGCAAGGCATTCTGTCTCAAAAAAGCTGGGAAATGTTTAAAGGTGTTACTCCTGAAACAATGGAAGCTTTTGCAAAAATGATGAATGTTGAACAAGATGAAGCATTTCAAATGTATTTAGCAATGGCAGTAAATAATCGCTCAGCCATGAAGCGATTAATTAAGCGCAAAAAAATACCCGGATTTGCAAAAGACCCGCAAAGAATACTTGCCTCGTTTGTAACAAGCAATGCGAGGGCAGCTTCTAAAAACTATAATCTTGGTAAATTAGTTACTGCTATTAGTGAGATTGATAAAAGAAAAGGCGATGTAATTGATGAGGCTGTGGACATGTATAACTTTGTCCAAAACCCATCTGAATCCGGCTCACAAGTAAGAGGATTATTGTTTGCTTGGTACCTAGGCGGATCATTTGCATCAGCAATGGTTAATACTACTCAAACGCTAACAACTACACTTCCTTATTTGCATCAATTTGGATCAACAAAGCAAGTTGCCGGAATTTTAAGCGATGCCATGAAACTTGCGGCAAACAAAAATGTTAAAGCGCTTGGCGGCGATTTAGGCATGGCATTAAGACGCGCGGAAGAAGAAGGTGTTACTGCGCCGCATGAACTTCACATGCTTTATGGTGAATCAATGCGCACATCGATGGCTAGCAACGCCATGATTAGGCCATTACAAAAAGCATGGGGGTCGTTATTTTCTTTAACTGAAGGTTATAACCGTCGAGTTGCATTTATTGCTGCTTACAAGCTGGCAAAAGAAAACCAACACGCTAATCCGTTTAAATTTGCTGAAGATGCCGTAAATCAAACTCAATTTATTTATTCAAAATCATCTAGGCCAAATTGGGCTAGAGGAGCTGTTGGATCAACGCTGTTCACGTTTAAGACTTTTACCATCAATTACCTTGAGTTTTTAAAACGACTACCAACTCAAGAAAGATTGATTGCATTAGGCGTTTTAATTTTGATGTCTGGCTTATCTGGCTTGCCGGGATCGGATGACGCTGATGATATTTTGGACACTGTTGGCCAATATCTTGGTTACAACACCAATACAAAAGAATGGAAGGAAAAAATTATTAATGACATGCTTGGCAAAGAGGCTGGTCAATTTGCTTTACATGGAATATCTAGTTTCTTGCCGATTGATATTGGTAGTCGATTAAGTGTTGGTAACGTCATACCGGGAACAGCCATACTGAAAAAATCAGAAACCGACAAAACTCGAGATGTAATGGAGTTTGCCGGCGCTGCTGGAAGCTTAGCGCAAAAAGGTGTTCAAGCGTTTACCGCATCACAAGGCAGAGAAGGCGTTATTGGCAAGGCCCAAGCAATTGCGCACGCAGCATTGCCAAAAGCACTGGCGGATGCATATCAAGCACTCGATATGGTTCAAACAGGTTACTATCGTGATTATAAAGGCAAGAACGTACAAAAAGTAAACGAAGCTGATGCCTTATTTAAATTGCTTGGGTTGCAACCGACTAAAGTATCTGAGCCTAAACAACGAGAAAGAATGGTTCAGCAAGATATTGCTATGACAAAAGCCGTTGAATCTGATATTGCTGATTTGTGGGCGGATGGCGTTTATGAAAAGAATCCGGCCAAAGTAAAAGAGGCTAAAGAAATGCTGTTTAACTGGAATCGCAAAAACCCAGAAACACCAATAAAAGTTAAAATGACGCAAATCATGAAACGAGTAAAAGCTATGAAACAAACATCTGGTCAACGATTAATGAAAACAGCGCCAAAAGAACTGCGCAGATTTGCAAAAGAATCATTAAGTGATTAAAACTATTTTTTGGCTTTTTATTGGCATTTCATTAACCGCTATTGGCATATCAATGTTAATAGCGGCGCCGGTACTAGCTTTTATTTATGTTTTAATAGTAATTGCGGCGTTCAAGATGTTTGGAAACGTGTAATTAAACAATGTTTAATTTCATGATAAAATTAATTTAAATTTTGGAGGTTTTATGAAATTAGGCGTTGATTGGAACGAAGCATCTACCAAGCGAAATGCGGTTTGGTTGGTTGCTGGAATTATAGGTGCTGTCATGCTGTTTTTAGATAAAGATGTTACTCAACTATTAGTGTTGGCTAGTGGCGTCGCTGGCGGCATTGGCGTCGCTTTTAAAGACAAATGATATACGCTTATCTTATTTCAGCTTTACTGGTTTTTGGTGCTGGATTTGCGACCAGCCATAAAATAGATAGGGCTGAAATTTTAAATCTTGAAAATGCAATTGTGCAAAGCAATGCGCAAGCTGAAATTACGCTAAAGATAGCTCAGGAAAAAGTCAAAGCCGCTGCCGAGCAAAACATTAGACAAAATGCAGAATTGGAGATTGCCAATGCACAAAGCATTACTACTATTAATAGCCTGCATGATGACATTATCAGGCTGCACAACTCCCGTAGTAAAAACAGTGGAAATACCCTGTCAACAAGTGTTGATTCCGGAATCATTGAAGATCAAGCCAGCTGGGCCGCATTTTCAGCAAGACTACCTGAATTACTTTTCCAAGCCGACCAGTCTGCAAATTACGCAATAATGGCATGGCAATTTATCAACAACAATTGCGGAATAAAATAATGCCTGATGAAGCATGCCGATTAGCAAAGGTTGAGCAACGTCTTGATAGCTTAATTAGAGAGCTAAATGAAAACAGAAAGGAAGATGCGGCAACTATTGCTGAAATAAGCCATAATCTTGAAAAATTATTGCAGCAAAACGCTAACCAACAAGGTTATTGGCGTGGCGTAGGTGTTGGGCTTACTTTGCTAGTTTCTGCGGCCGGATTTGCAGCAAATCATTTCTTGGGTAATAAATCATGAAGTATATTGTTTTATTGATTGCTTTATTTAGTCAACCAGTCTTATCAGACCATCACATTCGAACCACTGACTTACATGACATCTGCACAACAAAAACATCCACAATTAGAAGTGTTTCGCAAAGGACTAAAGATTACATTAAAGCTCGCGATGGTTATTGGAGCATATATCATGGCAGCGGTAATTTTGAGATCGATCATCGTATAAATTTGTGGCTTGGCGGCTCAAATCATGAATCCAATCTGATGCTACAACCGTATTTTGGCAAATGTAACGCTTATGATAAAGATAAATTGGAAATTAGATTGCATTACATGGTTTGCGGTAAAAAGTTATCCGTGCAACAAGCTCAAACAGAAATTTATGATAATTGGATAGCAGCGTATTCACGCTATGTTGATCCAAAAGGTTGCAATAAATGAAAACATCTAAAGCCGGAAAAGATTTAATCAAGCGCTCAGAGTCATTAAGTTTAACTCCGTATTTATGTCCCGCTAAAATTCCGACAATTGGATATGGAACTACTATTTATCCAAATGGAAAAAAAGTAAAAATGACCGATCCAGTCATTACCATTGAACAAGCTGAAGAATTTTTTAATTACAATTTATCTGAATTTGAAGCCGGCGTTGAAAAGCTGGTAAAAGTACCAATTACGCAAGGCCAGTTTGATGCGCTAGTATCATTTGCATATAACGTAGGCCTTGATATTGATGAAGATACCAAAGCCGAAGGGCTTGGCGACTCTACGTTATTAAGATTATTTAATGCTGGCGACATTGCTGGCGCGGCTAATCAATTTTTGCTTTGGAATAAAGCCAATGGAATTGTCCTTCCGGGGCTAGTTAAAAGAAGAAAAGCTGAGCAAGCGTTATTTTTATCTGTAAGCTAGCCAAATAAACATTAGCATTAGCGCTATATATCCATAAGCTATAACATCTTCAAAATTTGCAATTATTTGCATTATTGTCATTAAGTTATCCTAAAAATTTGATGCTCAATCAAAAATTGATTCATTCATAATTTTTGATATTTCAGCTAAGTTATTGCTATCTGCCGTTTCTAGCATTTTGTAAATTCTTCTTAACAAACCTATTTGCCTGTGTTTTGCGCGTCTAAATACTTCTTTTGGATGCCCACCGGCTTCAAAAGCTATGCTGGCCTCTATTAGTGTTGTTTTTAACTGTAGCAATTTTGGCATTGGAAGCTTTTTAACTTGTAGCGCTAACATCTTTCGTAAACCTCAGCATGATGATCACCATAATCTTTTTGAGCAGTCAGTAACCAACCTTCTTTTGGAATATGAAAATAGCGCGGATCAAATCCAATACAATTTTCAGGAACTTTATGATGTATAACTGTTCTTAGAATTCTGTCCGCAAAAAACAAACCTTCGTTGTAAATCTGTTCGCCACCAATTAAAAATATTTGTTTCCACGGCCATTCTGATATAGCAGTTTGTATTGCATCTACAAGGCTTTGGCAATATGTTAAGTTATCATGCTGATCGGTATGGTTTGCTAAACGAGTAACAACAATGTTTTCCCTGTCTGGCAATGGATTAACAGGCAATGACTCCCATGTCGTCCTTCCCATTATCACAACATGGCCGCTGGTAATTAGTCTAAATCGCTTTAAATCGCCATTTGGCGGCGCTAAAGAATTATTATTGTAAGCAAACAAGCCATTTTCATCCGTGCAAACAATAATGCTAATCACAGGCCAAAACTCCAAAGCACCAGCCTGATTGCTGCATAAAAAAACCAGAAAAAGCAAACTGCAACCAAAACAGCAATTCTTTGCCGCAAAAACCAATTTAATTTTCTAGCACTCCATTTTTCTTTTTGGTTTTGCTCATTCAAATCATATAAAGCATTAAATTGCCTAAAAATTGCTTCATTTTTTGCTTTTAATCGTTCAATTTCTTCTTGAGCGTCTTTATAGCTTACCCATTCGCCATTATTTGACTCATTCATTCGCCAAAACTGTTTTATTGAATATCGAATCATCTAGTCTGCTCCCATGGTGTGTTTATTATTGCGATCTATTCTTTTTATAAAGGCCATTTCAGCTTCTCTCCGGCTTGGAATTGGATCAAATTGGCCAATTCTATTGCACCGATGAAGCCATAAAGTTTCAGATAATGTACTTGATTTAAAAGTATGTCTTTTTCTTATCATATTTAATCTTGTTGCTATAAATTAAGCAGGAAAATCATTGGTATCGTCACTGGTATTTGTTGTATCTGGCGGAGTGCAAGTGTGAATCAAATTAGGGTGAAAAACTTTTTTTCCGCATCTAGTGCAAAAATTTATTGGAATTGGGTATTGATACAGCGGCGTTAATTTTCCAGAAAAATTTTCTTCCTTGCCAAATGACAATGTTTTTTGCATAAAAAATTCTCCGGCAGATTGTTCATACATGTATGCAACTGGATTTTCAGAATAACAATCCCGTAATGCTTGTTGATAACCTTTTTCATAGGCATCGTACACATTAGATGTCATTTGCTTATTTGGCAAAAGAGCTAGTCCAAATTCAATATTTTCATTCATACAACACACCGTCTAGCCATTGCTCTAGTAACCCAGCTTCTTCACGAATCGCATAACTTTGCTCCATCATTTTGCTATCTTTCCTTGTTCCAGAATGAAAAGCCAAAAAATCAGCCTGTTTTTCTAACGATGCAATTTCAGCCTTTATTTCGTTTAAACAGTCTGTTTTTGCATCAAGTATCCTTTCTTTGATTCCGATAGGAACATCGTATTCGCTCCAATAATCTGATGTTTGATCTAGCTCTATAGTTAGCTTTAATATTTTTTTTGTAAATTCAATACTCATAGTGTCGGCAAATTTGTTTTGTGAGTGGCTAACAAATAAAGATCAACTAATGCAATGGCTTGATTGAATTGCTCAGGTATATCGCGCCTATTTTTGCAAAAAAATCTAAGTGAATGGTGGCTAATGCCCGTAACATCTGAAATTTCTTTTAAATTCCAGCCTGACATAACCAAATCTTCAAAAATTTTATCCCAGTTTATTTTTATAATTTTTTGTTTAGCTCGACGTGGGTACATAGATTGATCCATAAAATTTTTAAATAATTTGTTGGTTGATGGCTAGGCTCGGTTAGTTATGCTCATCCACGCGACAGTCACAGTAAGCCGCGCGGTAAATAATTTTGCCTAACCACCACGAATATTGATTGGTGGGCCGAGAGGGATTTGAACCCCCTATCTTCCGGTTATGAGCTGGCTGCTTATACCACTTAAGCTTCAGGCCCTTTAATCAATATGCGTCATGGTGCTTGTCTTTCCAAGCTGTCAGCCCAAAAGCAATGTCCTGTGTTATTTAGCTGCGCTCAAACTTTCTTTTAAAGCATAACCCATTAATGGCCAAACCTTGTTGATTGCGTTTTGACGCGCGATTTTTTTACCAATCTCAGCGTCAAAGTTTTCAGGGCTGGCACATGCGCTCTCACCAGTGACGGTAAACCCGTTCGTTAATACCAGCACACAAAAAGTTAGTAATGGCAAAGAGTTGTGAATAAAAAGCATCTCCGGCGATTGGCTTTCATTGTGGGCTTTTTGCGCGCCTTGGCTGGCGGTAAAGTAGTATTCATGGACAATGTTATTTTCAATATCCGCAGGCGTTACGCGCGGAGCTGTTAAACCTTTGTCTTGGATTTCTTGTTCAATGTGGTTGTCATTCATAAAATCTTCCTAATAAATGGGATGGTTGTTTTTTCAAGCTGTGATGATGGTTGCCAGTGCTGATCTCTGGCTTGCAAGCCCCACTGAGGCCATGACCCTCTGCAACTGTCTTGCTTAGCATTGGTGGGTCAGCATCCCACTATAACCATCACGGCTGGCGACTATACCTACACTTTTCTCGTAGGCGCTCGTTAAAGTCTTATAAAATCGCCATGCGTGATGATACTGGTTACGGTTCCAGTTTAGCAAAACAAAGCAATGCTTATGCTAACGTAAATACAGCAGTCATCATAATGCCAAAAATCAAACTAATTTGGCATTATCGGAATAAGCTCACTATGTAACTTAGATAACCCTGCATTCCCGGCTTTTGTATAGCCAATCCCCGGCAATCGCTATAAATTTGATACAATTTCATTGTAATAATTTTTAAATTATTGTCAAACAATTTTTTTCAATTAATAAAAAAATTATTATTTTTTCAATTTTATGTATAATCAAATTTTACTTTAATGGAAAATATTAATGGATATTGAGCAAATAAGAGAGAAGCTAAAGCCATTTAAGTTGACTGAAGTGGCTAAGGCAACCGGAATGAATTATTCGGTTTTGAGAAATATAGCTGTCGGAGCGTCTCGTCCAACTTATGACGATGTGCAAAAAATAATAGCGTTCTTGAAAACAGCTGGAATCTGATGTCTGGATGGATCAAATTACACAGAGATATTCAGAAGCATTGGGTGTTCAGTTTTGATGAGCCTGAAAAAACACTAGCGTGGATTGATTTGTTAATGATGGCCAATATTGAGCCGAAAAAATTTATGCTAAAAGGGCAGGTTATTTCGTGTGATCGCGGTCAACTAGCTGTTTCACAAGAGGTTTTGCAAGCGCGATGGGGGTGGTCAAGAAACAAAATTCGACACTACTTAGAACTGCTAAAAAAAGACGGTATGATTTCCATAGCTAGCAACCATCTAACAAGCATCATAACTATTTGTAATTACAGTGATTTTCAAGACAATCAACCAGCTGAAGGTACAGCTGAAAGTACAGCTGAAGGTACATCTGAAGGTACAGCGGAAGGTACACGACTAAAGAATATAAGAATAAAAGAACTAAAGAATAAAAACATTTGTGCGAATTTTGAGCAGTTTTGGGATGTGTACGACAAAAAGATTGATCGCAAGAGTTGCGAGAAGGTTTGGGCGAAAATAAATCCTGATGATGATTTGGCGTCAAAAATAATTTATGCGGCAAGCCAGTACGCAAAAACAATAACCGACAAGCAATTTCAGAAACATCCAAAAACATGGCTAAACAACGAAAGCTGGAACAATGATTTAATAATTAACAACGGGAGTGCTTATGAATCAAAACACGCAACAGCAATTGGAGCGGCGTCCGAAATTTTTGGTAGAGCAAAGGAAGCAATTGAATCACGAAGAAGCAATGCAGGAGGTGGATATTCTGTTTTACCGAATGATAGGGATTTACAATCAAGCGTGGTTGCAGAGTTTTCCCACGCAAGAATCATTGAAAGCAAGCAAGATTGAGTGGGCCAAGCAATTGCAAAAATATACCACGTTGGAAATTGAGCGAGCTATTCAGGCCGTCATTGATTCTGGCGAGAAGTTTCCGCCAAGCCTGCCTGTGTTTGTAAAACATTTACGCGACAATCCAGAGCAGCGCAGATACAAAACATATGGCGGCTAAAATGAGTCAGCAAAAAATTAATTGTGAAGATTCTGTTGTTGTTGTTTTGCTTAGAAATCCTGAATGTGCGCTGAAGTTTGATATTAGGCCCGAATGGTTTTCCAAGTGGCGGGAAGTGATTGTTGCTATCAACCAGATTTCGGCTAGCGGCCTTGATGTGGATATGTTGACAATTAGCCAGCACATTAAAAACCCAGAATCACTGAAACAAATTAGCCAGTTGCTTATTCACGGATCAGGATCGCTGGCTAATATGCAGACGTATTTGAATTATTTGCAGAGCCTAGAAAAAGCCAGCCAGATTAAGCAGGCATTAGAAACTGCTATTTCTGAAATAAACGGTGGAGAAAAAATTGACGATATTGTTAGCGCATTAATGCAGTCAACATTGATGGCCGCTACCAATCAGGCCGCAAAAAATAATTTAACCATCAAGGATGCGATGGCGGTTTTTCTCGACAAACTTGAAGAAACTTTTGATGCTAGAGATAAGGGCGGTATTGGGTTAAAAACTGGGATTAGATATTTGGACGGCATTATTGGAGGATTGCACCCGTCTGACATGATTGTTGTTGGTGCTAGGCCGGGCGTTGGTAAAACCGCTTTTGCATTGTCCGTGATAATGAACGCAATAAAATCCGGTAATCGCGTTGGATTTGTTTCAACAGAGATGTCGGCTCAACAAGTAATGCTGAGAATAACAAGCGCTGATTCTGGAATTGCTGCTCACAAACTCAGGGATGCCGACTTACAAGACACTGATTGGACGCGATTAACTGGAACGATAAATCGATTAGTTGATTTGCCATTGCGCATTTGTGATAAGCCAAACATGACTGCGCATGACGTATTGCTGCAAAGTAAGGCGTGGATGATTGACGGCGGAATTGATTTTATCGTGATTGATTATTTGACGCGGGTAAAGATTGGCAAGCCAACCGGAAATCAAGTTCAGGATGTTGGTGAAGTTGTGACGGCTTTAAAAAATGTCGCAAGAATTTTGGACATTCCTGTTATGGTCTTGGCCCAGTTAAATCGGCAAGCGGCGCAGCGAAAACCGATAATGTCCGATTTGCGAGATTCTGGAGTTATTGAGCAAGAAGCCGATCAAATAATTATGCTGCATCGAGATTATGATGACGAAAACGCACCGGCAGAAATTTTGGTTGAAAAAAATCGACACGGCGAAAGCTCAGCAAGAATATTGTGTAATTTTGATAAACAAACAATGCGGTGGGAAGATTTGATGAAAAATGAATACGATGACGAATAACTTGCTTGATAAGTCACAAGCATTAGCAGATAAGGCGAAAAATAGAAGATTGCAGCTTGCTAGTGACGAGAAAAACAAAAAGATAGCCCAATGGCAGGACTGTCAAGAAAAAACGCCTGAAATAGCTTCAATTTTAATCGAGTTAAATAAAGCGTTTGGAAAGCCTACAGCTGTAAAAGTTGAATTTAATGGCGAGGTTATTTTAAAAAACGGAAATTTTGCAGAAGCAAAAGATTTAAGTGTTAAAAAATATTCACAACAACGGGAGAAATTTAAACGATGACAAGACACATACACGCAGACCTTATTCATGCTTGGGCCGAAGGCGCTGAGATTGAATCCAGAAGAAGCTGGGGTCAGTTTGGCTGGACTACAACAAAAAACCCGGAATGGGATGCAGCAGGTATGGAATTTCGCATCAAACCAGAAGAACCTGAATGGTATGAAAACATACATGAGCATGGGATTTTGGTTAAAAGTATCCACAACAATAGTATGTTTTTATTTTATAAAAAACCGCCAACTCCTGAATCATTTATGCCTCTAACTAACGAAGAAATCGAGAGATTTAAACGATGAAAAAACTATTATTGCTTATTTTAATTTCAACAAACTTATACGCGAATAGCGAAGTGCGCGAAGCTGCTAAGAAGGCCGGTAAATTCTGTAATGGGGGTAAGTAATGGAGAAAATAATTGTGTTTTTTATTGTTGGCATGTCTGTTGTCGGGATAACGGATTTGGTTTTGTCTAAAAGTTTAGATCGTATTGCTATTAATAACGGTCTGCAACAATGCGTGGAAAAGATCGGTGTTGGGCATGAAGTTTTGTGGAAAAAAGAGTGCGCCAAAAAAGGAGATGAGTAATGAGTATCGAGCTATTTATTTACTTAGCCAGTGTGGCGGGTGACATCAAAAAAGTAATCGTAGTAGCCGCCGTTATCTTTTTTATGTGTGTAGCAGGGTATGGACTATATGTAGTAATCGATGATTGCTATGAGTCGGAGCGTAAAAAAGAAATGGTCAATACTTGCAACAAGCTGGCTATTGCAACATTTGTTTTGGCACTTGTTTCCGCTTTATTACCTAGTGAACGCACGATGTACATGATGGCTGGCGCACATATTGGCAAAGAAGCAATTCAATCCGAAACCGCTAGTAAGATTCACAAAATCATCGACAAAAAACTTGATGAATACATGCTGCAATTAGAAGGGGATAAGAAATGAGTTATGACGAAAGAGAACTACTAGCAGATTACAAAAGGCTGTTGGAATCAAACAAGTTAAGTTTAGGGATTATAGAAAACTTGATGACGGAGAATGATAAACTTAAAAATCTACGTGATGAATTGTTAAAAGCTTTAGTAGACGCAAAATCATTGCTTGAAGAATTAGAGCAGTTTGATGAAAAGCAAGCATTTAGGAATGCGCAAATTGACACAGCTATTATCAGGGCAACAAACAGCGTTATGTCATTCCGATAAGCTGGGCAGCATAGCCAAAAATGGGTAATGTAAAATAAAAAGGACTAATAATGAACAGATTAAAACAAATTTTAAAGGGTATTGACGAGCAACAAATTCATTCAAATGATGGATGGTGGGAAACATCAACTGGCGCTGATTTCGGTGCTAAGAAAATAAATGAAATTGAACAGTTCTTCAAGGAAGTTACATCTCAACGCCAGCCATTGAGTGACGATGAAATTAAAAAATGTTTATCTGACACAATGCCAAAAACAAAAATGAGTAGATGTTTTATTGTGTTTGCAAGGGCGATAGAAAAATTACACGGAATAGAAGGTTAGTCATGAGTGAATTATACAAAAGAGAATCGCGCGACGAGTTGATGGGTAGGCTACTCAGCACAAAAGTTAAATCACCAGTTAGATTGGCTGATGCTTTAGAGTTTAGACGAGATCAATATGATTTAACCAAAAGAGATTTTGCATTCCTGTTAGGTCTTACCTCAGGAAATTATATTGAAATTTT
>Ga0075471_10001302_pt1 | contig 16327 bp, 24 predicted proteins | sample DEB19_08_DNA_2_FD_74787 | JGI IMG/M metagenome (GOLD analysis project Ga0075471, IMG submission 74787) | Aqueous microbial communities from the Delaware River and Bay under freshwater to marine salinity gradient to study organic matter... | ecosystem: Environmental > Aquatic > Marine > Coastal ... | reverse complement strand
GGGTTTTGGTTGCGGGGAGCCGTTACAAATCTTGTACTTTCGGCGCCGAACTGGTCACTTTTTGACCGCCTCATAATCGGCTGGTCGCAGGTTCAAGTCCTGCTGGGCCCACTATGTTTAATATTTTATTAGACTATATTTATTTGTTTTATATAGCAATTACCGAATCCCTCTTTCTTAAGATTTTTACAATAATAATTTTTAAGATTGCCTCTTGGTTTTACTATAACCCTAGAGAAAATTGGTATTACCCAGAGGACAAAAATGCCTAGATATAATTTAAATCACCAAGATATAGATACCATTATTGATGGGCTTCAGTACCTTGCCATGAATGCTTCTTCTACTAAAGAACATTCTAGAATAACTAATTTAAAAAATAGACTTCTATCCAGATTAGATACAGAAGATCCAAACGAAATTGATGTTTGGTCTCCATTTCAAACAAAAGGATAATAATGCCTTATATTAGTCCAGAACTTCGTGCTGCTATTTTATTAGAGCCTGAGTCCATTTCAAATGCCGGCGAATTAAATTATTATATCAGCACTCTGATTAATCATTATATTAATCAGAATCGTAAATCATACGCTGTTATCAATGAGGTTATTGGTGCCTTGGAATGCGCAAAGTTAGAACTTTATCGACGCATTGCAGCACCATATGAAGATACTAAAATCCAATCTAACGGAGATGTATATACAGTATGAGTTCTGTAGGTGTTAGAAGACAAAATAGTATTGTTAATATTCAATCTCTTCATGGATATTCTAATCCTATTCGGAATGAAAAGTTTTGCCAAGAACAAAAGTCTAAACCAATAAGATATTGTTCTCATGAAGAATGCACTGTAAGATTGTCTATATATAATAAAGGCGATTTTTGTGCTCAGCACGAACGTGGAAAAATATCACACTCTAAACTTATTTAAGGAATAAATATATGGGAATGGATGTTTACGGTAGAAAGCCTAAATCAAAGGAAGGCGAGTATTTCCGGGCTAATGTCTGGTACTGGCATCCTTTGTGGAGTTATTGTGAGATTAAGCATCCTACTTTAGCTAACGAAACTAAAGTTCCTTATGCTCATTCTAATGATGGATCCGGTCTTAAGTCTATAGATGCAACTAATCTTGGAAAATTTATTCTTAAAGATATCGAAAACGGTCAGGCTCAGCAGTTCATTGATCAACGTAATGAATATCTTGACTCATTACCCCTAGAAGACTGTAACTTTTGTCAAACTACTGGAGTTCGTCAATGGGACGATGGCGAGAAGACCTGTAATGCTTGTAGTGGTTCTGGTAAAATTGAACCATTTGAAAAACATTATGTACTTGATATAGAAGTATTAAAAGAGTTTGCTAACTTTCTTATTAATTCAGGCGGTTTTAACATATGGTAGCTCGTACTCCTATTCAACTTCCTCCTCTTGAGCGTAGAGAACGAATTTTAGAACAGTATTATAAGAACCTTGAAACTATGGATTATATAGATGCTCATGTCATTTATGAGCACAACATGCATAAGTTGTATGTTGCATACAATCCATGGCTTGCTAAAACTCCAGATGGTCGTCCTCGCAGGACTCGTACCAGAAAAGATTTTATGCCAAAAACTGACAAATTTGGTACTCCGTTACATTTACTTAAAATGACCGATCAGGAATTTGAAGAATATGTTAATAACAGTTAGGTCTCATTCCGGACAGGTTTTGGAATATTCAACTATAGACGAAGCCGTAGCAGCATATGCTACTGACGATGGATATCGTCTATCTTTTACTTTTAATGATGGTACTGAACTTCACATTAGAAAAGGTGAATATACTCAGGATCACCCTGCTATGCAGGATAAAAATCATTTTATGCACAATTTAATTAGTAGAACTTTTGAAGCTGACGCTAGAGTTATGCTTGTTAAGGCAGAAACTCCAGACGCTCAAGTTATCAATTTGTTTAACTAGAGTTTAACCAGTAGCGCACCGTGGAACGTACGAATGATATCGTAAAAGCGTGGGACACATATTTCCCGATATCACTACTGGTTAATTAAATTTGATGGTAGCTGGCGTGCGTACAATCAACTAGTTCAAAAAGACCAGTGTTTGCAACAGCTAACGGGAAAAGTAATGATGTCAGTGGCCCCATATTGCCCCATTACCTACCATCAATTAATTTAGAATAGGATACTCATTGATTACAATTAGAAGAAACTCAACTACACATGTTGCTTTAATGTATATGAGAATGATGCGCAAGCCCGTTTCTCTTCAGGACATATACAACTTATCCCCTGTTAAGTTTCAGCAGATGTATAGAGTTTCTCGTTCCATGAGAGTTCTTCTCAATCTTCAATTTGCACAACAGGTTGAAGACTGCTATGCTATTACTCAGTTAGGCGTAGATGCCTTATATCGTATAGTTAAAGAACAACCCGCTAAGGAAAATGTATGAAATTAGATTTTCGAATATGTAGGGATATGATTCCGTTTTCTCGAACGGGCGTATCCCCTCACTCTTATAAAGTGTAGAAAGGGTAGCTGGTGACACGCGGGTTCAAATCCCGTCGCCCGTACTGTATGGATATAGAGCAAATCTTCCAAGAAGAATTAGATAAATATAATGATAACTATAAAGACATTAGTTCTTTAGTATTAGAATTTAAAGATGTTTATTCTCATTATTTAGAACTAAGAGAACAATTTAAAAAATTGATTACTCCTGGTAATTTTAACCAGCATGATCTTGCTGTTCTTTTACAAAAACACATTGATATAGTTTCTCATATTAATGACATAAATAGAGAAATAGCTAATATCTTTAGTTCTTTTTATCCTAATTCAAAAGAGGTTTAATTGATTAAGCGACCAAAAACAGAAGAGTGGCGCACACAGGCTAACTGCCATGAAGTTGATCCAGACATTTTCTTTCCACCCCAAATTAGTACAGATTCAGTTCAAAAAGCTTTTGCTTATTGCAAGCCTTGTCCAGTAAAAACTGAATGTCTTCATCTTGCCGTAGTTTACGGCTATGAAGGCATTTGGGGCCATTCTACTTTAGGCCAAAGAAATTACATTATTAAAACATTTTTTGATAATGATATATCTAATTTTACATTAGATGACGCAAAGCTAATGCACGATGAAATTAGGGCTGTGTCTGTTAAAGTTCGTCCGATCAAACGCAGAAGAACGGATCCCTATTAAATAGTTAGGAAACTATATGTCTACCGAATCTTACCGGCAAGATGATGATGATCTTTTTGATTATGACCCATCTTTAGAAAAGCCCATTTCTTCTACTTACGATTCTAAAATTAATTCTAATCCTACTTCCGACAATCAAGTTCTTGATGATATTTACCGGCAGATGGATAATCTTGTTCATGAATCTGGAGTTGAACATATAAATGAATTTAGGATTCGTCTTACTGATTCTTTCTATGAAGCATATCATGAATTCAAAAGTAAGTCTTCTGTTGTAGCACACATTCAATCTGTTCATATGACTCTTGATGAAATGACAAATGGTCGTTTCTCTAAGATATATTTTCTTAAGCACCTTGAGCAGAATATCTTTCGTAGACTTAGTATTCATTATTTAGTATCTGCAATTACTGATCAGAATGATCAGGAAGGTCTTACCTTTAAAGAGTTTCTTGCCAAAGCTGACATTCAAGTAACAGATGATTTTGTCAATATTTATTTTGGAACTGCTCTTAAAATCTCTTCTCATACACTAAACATAGAACGCGCCATGTATATGGCAGCGTGTCAAGAACTCAATGTTACTCCAAACTCCTTAGTTATTCATGAAGATCTTACACCCACTGATATAGCTAAAGCATTTCATGCTACCGCATCTTCTTTTAAAAAGACTGTCTTTGATTCTATCTATTCAGAGATGTCTAATTCTCAATCTTTACCACAAGCTCTTTCTAACATCTTTTCATCTGAGACTATCTTTCAGGTAAAGAATATATGAAAAAAAAGATTCCTCAACTAGCATTGACCATAGGAACTATCATTGGATTAGCTGCAATAAACTATTCTATATTGCATACACCTTTTGTTTTTGTAGTAGTTCTCGTAATGTTAGCTCATGAACTTGGTCATTATTTTGCTGCCAAGTTTATGAATGGTGATCCAGACTTACCTTATTTTATACCTTTTCCTTTATTCAGTATAGGTATAACAAGAGTTAGAAAAATGAAATTTCTTTCTTATAATTCAAGAAAAAAAATCTTAGCTCTTGGTCCTATTACTGCAGTATTAACTTCTTTTGTTCTTTTATTATTATCTACAATTTTGTTACCTCAATATATTATTCCTATTTCTTTTTTACTACTTGGAGAGATTATATTTAACTATATTGGTTCTGATGGAAAAAAGTATAGATATTATTCTTTGAAGGAAAAACAATCATGGAACTATTAATTGCTCCTTTCTTAATTTCAGGTTTAGCTCTAAAACTATATAATGATTCAAAAAAGAAACTTCTTAAGAAGAAGTCTTCTACCCAAAATGTATTATATTTTAATTCTTTTCCACAAAGCTTCACCTCGGGGGTCCACTCACATGCACAAAAATCAAATCAAGAAACAAGAACTTTCTCAACAATTAAATGATTATCTAGAAGAATGTTGTTTTGACGTCCAAAGTCTTTCTTCTTCTGGATTATCTTCTGTGGCAGAAACTCAGCTAGCTAGGATCTTAACCAAAATAGCGATAGGCTCAGCGACAGTATGGTGGTCATTACTTGAGCTTAAAGATTTTGTTAATATCCGTAAATCTTTAAAAGGATAATTTATGAATAACGATAATAAAATTAAGTCTTTTAACTTTTCTTTTGACATGGCTTCTAAAACTAAGTCTGAAATAGAAAATGAAGCTGAAATTCTTAGAGACAGAATTGATAAGATCATTGATCACTTCTCTGTAAATGATGTTCCAATCTTAAAGTTTATTTTGAATGTCACAGATTCTAGAAATGATCTTAAGAAATTATCTAAAGCTTTAGATCGTCTTGCAGATCTCACGGAACATCACACTTCCTTAGTCAAAAAGTTGAATGTCATAGAGCAGGCCGAAGCAGATCCAACATGGTTTGCTCTTGCTTTTGGTGACTTCAAACAAGAAGTCGAAGACGGTATTGAAAAATTCTTTAATATTGAGAATTAAATAACATAAAGGTAATTATGTCTAGCGATAAAGTATCATACTCTTTTGTCAAAGAAGAAGGCAACCTTCTATTTCGGTCGAAGGTAACATCCTTCAATCTTGATCACGTTACAGATAAGAACATTGTTTCTTTCTACCAGAACTTTTCCCATTACGCAGCACTTGACACTGGACTTTTGCCAGTTGATGGAACTGGTTTATTGGCTATTCGTTCTGCCGGCAACCATACTCAGGTAGCATATCAGTATAAGCCTGGAATGTATTATGTCAACTGGGGAGCACACGAAGGCGACAACAATGCTGTAAGCTATCTTGTTGCTCAGCCTTATCGTATTGTTATTATTGATTTTGTTGACAATAACTTACTTGGCGCTAGAACATTTTATTCTCCAATTCCTGCGACTCATCCTGGTATTCAGCTTTACCATGTAAATCTTCCTAACATTAACTGTAGAGGATATCGTGGAAATGGTGTTGGCTGGATCTGTTTGTATCACAATCAGGATTGGTCTAAGATGCCATTTAACGAGCGTCTAGCCAGAGCTCTTGAACGTTGTTCTGGTATTGAAGTTTACAACGATGCCAACATGTCTGAAACCGATGGTCCTCGTTTTTACGCTCGTAAAGCCAAGCCTACTTATCTTTCCAATCCACGTGAATGGGAAGAGAAGTCTCAGCGTGAAGGTTTTGATTGGACCATTGATGAAAATCTTTGGATTCCAATTATGGTTAAGAGCAGAGATGAACAAGGCGAGCATTATGATGGAGCAGATGCAGTTCCATTGACCTTAGGTGATGCAATCGTAGGCAAGTATAATGCTTACTATTATGACTCTTATCATCCTAAGCCTATTAATGCACTTACTAACCCTGATTTAGAGTTGAATCCAACTGAAGTTACCAATTGGTTTATTAAAGCTTATAACTCTTCTAAGACTGATTTTGTTGGTGTTGACCCATATCTTCAATCTAAAGAAACTAGAGAGAATATAGCTAATACCCAACTTGCTAAACAATCACTATTAACTTCAGACGAGTCTCCTTCAGATGAAGATGAAGATGATGACGAAGGCGTTATGTGCACTTCTTGTGAATCTCATTATTCTGAAGAAGATAGCTATCTCCAGAATGACGAGTGGTGGTGCACTGATTGTTTTAATGAAAATTTTACAATGTGCATAAACACTGAAGAGTACTTGCACAATAGTGATGACACTTTGTATTATGATGAAAATACTTCAGAGTATTATGATCTTTCTGCATTTAAAGAATTTGACACTTGTGAAAATTGCAATTCTTTACATTACATAGATCATACTGCTTTTACTTTGCATTATGCTTCTACAAATCATTGGCAACCTAATATTTGGTCTGATCTTAATTTAAACAATGTGAACACATGTTGTTCTGAGTGTATTGATGATAGAGAAGACGTAGAGATTGAAGATTGCACTATTTGTGGAACATCGATGCCATCTTTGCAAACCAATCCTGATGCCTTAATTCTTCCAGCTGATAACGATCCATCAGATTCTAAAATTCATAATAATAGTTTGAAGTATATTTGTAATGTGTGTGCTTCTAAAACTTACAACTACGTAATGTCTTATGACCATACTCTTCATTATACTTTTGAATTTTTAGAATTGGTTATTCCTAAGCAATTTATAATTTCTGAAGAAACCCATAAAAATGCTTACGTTACAGTTACAGATTTTATGAAGCAGAATGATATGGAGATACATGATGAATATCTCATGTTGATCACTTCAGCTCCTCTGTGTGATATTGAAATATTGAAAGCTCATGACATCTTTTCATCTCCAGATCAAGTGAGTAATCCAGATGCACTTTATAGAACACTCAAAGGCTCGGCACTTTTGTCTATTGAGAAAGTAATGGATTCACCTATACTTCAAGGTGTTTTAACTACTTCACCTTATGTTTCCCTCGTACCATATAATGAACCATTTTAAAGGAAGTCATGTCAGAAACTAATATAACATTAGATGATCTTAATTATTTTTGGATGCCTAACGGTGCTCCTTGTTTTATCGCAGATCAAGATGATTTTTGCGAGATAGTTGAATCTTTAGGTTTTTCAATCTATTACTTGTTTGCTAACGAGGAAAAGATTGAAACCAAAACTTCCACTAGCTACAAGCCTGCTACTCCTGGCGGTCCTTCTGTAGCCAATACCCAGACCTATAACATCCTTCATAACACTCCTAAATTGTTTAAGGTTGTCAGCAACTTTGTTGGTCGTAGCGTTTCGGTTTCTACTGATCCGCTTCCTGATGCCTTTGCAGGTATTCAAGAGGAATGTGTTTACAATCTTCCTTTAATTCCTTTTGATATTGTTCAGAAGCTTGATGAATTCTTTAGACTTGTTCACGCAAAGCACGGTACTGAGTCTATTGTTCTTCTTACTTTTGACCATACTAAAGAAGGATCTGACGGCTGGGGTGTATTAGTTCCCGAACAGTCTAATACTGCTGCCCACTGTAACTATAACGCAGAAAGCGTTTTAGACATTAAGCCCGAAAATGCAATCATTGTTGGTTCTGTTCATAGTCATCCAGAAATGCCTGCATATGCTTCTGGTACAGACCACGCAGACCAAGCTGATTTTGATGGTGTTCATATCACTTATGGTTGGCAGCGTTCTGTTAACAATGGTGCAACCCAGTATCACCTAGAACTTCAGATGTCCGGAAATAGCTTTAAACTTGATCCAGAGGACGTCTTTGAGGGTTTTAGTATTACGAAGGATCCTGATCCTGAAGTAGTTTCGTGGAGTGACCAAGTAAAAAAAGCGGTCCCCCCGTCATTGGGGGGACATACAGCACATCATACCACAGCTACGCCAACAACAACACAGTCGACGACAGCACTAGGTACTACGGCTACAACGCTTGGATCTAGAAACTCTTTCTATAAAGAGAATATCTCTAAGCTTAATGTAGAAGAAGATGCTGTTGTTATAGCTGAAGTTTACCAGCAAAGTGACGGTACAGCTGTATGTCCTTCTTGTGATTTTGATCTTGATTCTTCTGACTTCTACTCTGGTTGCTGTCAGATTTGTGATATTCCTATTGCTTTAGAATCTAGTTCTATCAATATGATAGGTCAGTCTGTTCAGCGTTATCGCTCTCTTCGTAATCTTCCCACAGATACCAAAGTTTATTTGTGGGCTAGAGATCAAGAAGGTGAAGAATTTTTAATTGACGTCAATATGGACAAGGCTCTTGATGGTACTTTCTATTCTGATGAAGATTTTGAAAACGGTAAAATTCCCGCTTTAAGAGATCCTTATGAAGACGATTATCCAATAGAGGATAATTATGATTTTGACCCTGAAAGACTTGTTTGTTGTAACGAGTTACAGGAAGATTATTTGTCAAAATGTAAGTGTCCAACAACTGTATTCTATCAGGATTTTAAAGATTTTGATATGGCCACTTCTAACATCAATGTCTATGAAACTGATTCTGATTGTAACACTTGTTTACACTACTTCTCTCCACAATGTCCAAGACTAGTTGAGATGATAGCCGGATATGTAGATGCAGAATATGCTCCTATATATATCGAAGCTATTGATAAAATTACGGAATGTGGAGAATTTACTCCGTATCAACCTATGTCAACTTATATTTATGAAGACGAAAGATATTATAACTAATGACTACAGAAACTAAAAGATTTGTACTTGTTGGAGCTGGTGGCATTGGCAACTGGCTTGCATCAGGTTTAGTGAGACTTCTTGAATGGAAGTATCCAGGTTCTGGTTTAATTATTGTAGATGGTGACAACTACGAAGAAAAGAACCGGGAACGTCAAGAGTTTACAAAACTTGGAAATAAAGCTGTTGTTAAAGCTCATGAACTTATTCCACAGTTTCCTAATACTGTCATTATACCACTTGCCAAGTGGGTTGTTTCTGATGACTTTACCGGAGTCCAAGCAGAAGATGATGCACCTAAAATTGCAGCATCCCAGCTTCTAAATGAGAACGATATTGTTTTTGCAGTTGTTGATAATTTTGCTGCTCGTAAAATTATATTTGATGCTGCTTCTAGATTAAATAATATTGATGTTTTTACCGGTGGTAACGATGATGAACTCTTTGGTTCTATCTACCACTACCAGCGTCGTGATGGACATGATATTACAGAACATCCTGTAAACTTCCATCCAGAATACGAGAATCCACCAGATAAGAATCCTGGTGAACTCTCTTGTCAAGAACGTTCCGAAATAGAGGGTGGCACTCAGCTACTCGCCACTAACATGGCGGTTGCTGCATTTATTTTGGGACGCGTTCAGAAAACAATTGTATTGGGTCAAAATCCTGAGGAATCTGAGATCTACTTTGATCTTGGCCTTGGTAAGTCTGAACCATACAATAGAACAGTTACACACACTAATCAATACACAACAGTATAAGGAATATATATCATGGAAAACAACATGAACTCAGGTGCTGCGGCACAGTCAGGCGGAATGGCTAACGTCCGTTTCGGTGTTTACAATCAGCCTAGCAACATTGCAGGTAAGTCAGTCAAGGAAGCTCGTGAGCAGTTCAGCAAGCTCTGGGGTATTCCTACTGACGCAGTTGCTTACAAGGGTAAGGACAAGCTCGATGAGAACTATGTCATCCAGCCAAACGACAACGTCGAGTTCCACCGCCGTGCTGGTGAGAAGGGCTGAATAGCCCTTTAAGTTCGTGGGGGAGTATATCTCTAAATCTTATATTTAGGGATTGCTCCCCCACTCTATATATTTTTTCAAAGGCATCCGTCTATACATAGGACTATTATGTTATTTAATTATTTAAAATTAGGTTATCCAGCCTTATGGTTGAAAACCGCAGAGTCTTCTCGTTCTATAGAGACAGTTATTAATTACGATTTTAGATCGTATTATACAATTAATCCACAGACAGGTTTTTCTAAGTATGTAGACGGCCAGTGGAAGTCTGTTCTTATCGAGATGCCTACTCCAGAGGGGGATACTAAGCATACTGTTGTTTATGATCCCAGTGTTGCTTGGGATTGGTTGAATACTAACAAACACCAGCTTCCTGTAACTTTTATTATTTCTCTTTTGGGCAAACCAGATCAGGCTGTTGCTGGTTATGCTCCTATGGTATCTGTTCTTAATGATACATATCGCAAAGTATTTTGGTCAGATGATATTGATCCATCTTTAATCCAAATGCTATTCATTTCTTCTTTTGATGCTCCAGAAGAATTTGTTACACTTTTTAAAACAGTAGAATTTTCAATTCCCGACGCCAAAGAATTGTCTACTGTTGTTTCTCATATTTCTGAGTCTTCTCACGGTCGTTTTGTAAAAGAAGATTCTATTAAAGATGTTGTTCGCGCCGGCATTGGTTTGACTGAATCTGACTTTATTGATCTTTGCTTGCAGTCAATTGTCACAAAGAATGAAATTGATTCTAAGTTCATCTATGATGCCAAGATGAAGCACATTAAGGAATCTGGTATTCTTGAAATTATCAAGCCTACTACTACATTTAATGATATTGGTGGTTTGGACAATATCAAAGATTTAATTAAGCGTACTGCATTTCTCTGGCAGAACAGAGACAAGGCTAAAGAGTTTGGAATTACTCCTATCCGTAGAGTTTTGATGGTAGGTATTCCTGGCACTGGCAAGTCTGCTATCTGTCAAGCAACCGCATCAGAGCTTGGACTTGATCTTGCTCGTACTGGTATTAGTCAAGTGATGAACTCTTTTGTTGGCCAGTCCGAGGCTAACATGCGGGCAGTCTTTCAGCAGATTAAAATGATGACTCCACTTTGTGTTTGGATTGACGAGTTTGGTCGTGACATGTCTGGTGGTCAGAGTTCTTCTCATGTAGATGGTGGCACTACTGACCGTGTTCATGGTGAGTTCTTGACTGGTTTGCAAGAGCTTCCAGAGGACACGTTTCTTATGTGTGCTGCAAATCAGCTTGACCACCTAAAGCCAGAAATGCTTCGTGCCGACCGTTTTGACAAGATTGTTTTTGTTGGTCTACCTTCATTCCAGGAGCGCATGGATATATTTAATATTTATCTTAGCTCTATACAAACAGATCACAAATACGATCTCCAAGCACTTGCTAATGCTACTGAGTTTTTCACGGGCGCAGAAATTGCTTCTTTAATTAAAGAAGTTAAGTTCTATGTTGTTACCTCTGATTTTAGAGCAATTACAACTCAAGATATTGTAAACTATGCACCTAGAGTGCGTAATACAATTTGGAATAAGCATAAAGATATGGTAAAGTCCATGTATCAGTTTGCCCTTGAGCAGTGGGACTGGGCTTCATCGGAACAGTACGACGAAGCTAGAATTATTATTTCTGGCAGAGCCGCACCAAAAGAACAAGTAGCCTTTAAAATATAGGAGAAGTAATGTCAGACGAAATGTTTCCAGACGTAGAACAGTTTATTGAAGATTTCCACAATCAACCCAATGAACCTAAAACTTCTACAGATGAAAAAAAGTATGATCAGGATCTTTACAAGAAGTGGTTTAGATCTAAGACACAGAGTGGCTTTCTTTCCATCAAGCCTTGGTATCAGGGTCTTAAGTTTAAGATTGACATTGGAAAAACTTCTCCCGACGGAAAACTTATTAGTAGCACAATGGTTTTCGTTGATGCTATTGACTTTGCTGCCTATCTTCAGTCTATTGCTGGTGGCACTGGTGCCATTAATTATCCTATGAATGAAAAAGCTGGAGTACCTAGTGCTGAAGGTTTTGTTTCATATGGTGGTGGTATCATTGAACAAAAACCTGTTTCTAGAATTTTTAAAGCACACTACTGGCAGAACTCAGATAATTCATTTGACTCTTCTGCTTTTGCCTGGAAGTGCGGTCATTTTACCGCCCGCAAAACTGAAAGCGGTGCGTTTATTCCTGATATGAAATCACCTATTTCTGTTGATTCTATTAAAGTTACAAGACAAGATATCCTAAGCATCTCTTATATGCTAAACTTATCACTAGTATCTCATGTAACAAATAATTCAGATTGGTATAACATATGACAGATCAAGAGCCAGATTTTAAGCAGTTCCTAGAATCAATATTAGTTTCCATTAATGCTCAGACAAATGTAAGATTTTCTGAACTTGAAGAAAAGATTGAAAAAATAGAGCAGCAGATAGCTACTCTTACTTTAGCATACGGCGAAACTGCTATATTTCTTGAAGCTCTTGTGGGTCAATTAGCTTTTGCTTCAGAAGATGCTCAAAAGAACTTCCACTCTACTCTTTCAGAGAGTAGAAAATCTATGATTGAGGTAATGCAGAATGCAGCAGAAGGCTTCTTGGGCAATGATAGTCCAGTCGTTGGATCAACCCTTAGCGACTTGGCTGAGCAAAAGCTCTCTGAAACAGATCAATGAATTTGATTCTGTTTTATTTTTAGATAAATCAAATTATCTTCTTCTTAACAATTTACAGTATTTAAGTAAGGTTTATCCTGCTGTAAAAATGTTTGCCCCTAGTACTAGGTCTTTGCACATGGTGCACACTCCTTTTTTGGAGTATATTAAAAATAACGAAATAGATTTATATTCGATTGAGGTACTTTAATGTTAAAATTTCGTTTTGAATCCTTAGAAGATTTTAATAACTTTTATGCACAACGGTTAATATCTTCTAATAAACTCTTAAAGATTGACAAAAGTGTTTTTGTTCTTTTCTCTCTTAAAGATTTTACATCACTTCGTGACATACTTTCTCAAAACCACTCTACTTTAGAACTTCGTTCTCAAGCTGCGCAGAATCAATTATCTGAGATAATAGAACTTAATACTATATCTGGTGATCAAGACAAACTTAATGAGATCCAAATCCTAAAAGAAAACTATGACACTTCTGAGTATGCTGCCATGGATTACTATATCTATCCTTTTTCTAAAACACTTTTTATATCATCTTTCTTTTCTGATTTTATTCCTTCTTTTTCTTCCGACTTTTACAGTTATGCGATAAACAAACTTTCTGTTTTTCGTCAAATCGGATCAGGATATGGTCAGTCTGTAATTGTCAAAAATTATAATGCTACATCACAGTCTATTATAGATAATATTAATTTATCTTGTTCTATAGCTTCTCAGGTAGATTCTGTTTCTGAAACTATTTCTAAAATGCATTCTATTGTTTCCAAACAAAACAATGACCTCCAGTTTATGAACAATTATATTTCTGAACTAGAAGCTCTTGTAGCAGAACTAAAGTCTCAATTAGACAATGAACGAAAGCAAGGCGTTAATGGCTATTATCGCACTTGGCACTAACTAGGAGTTATAATGAACGTTAATAAAATAGCATCTAATATTTACTCAATCAATCTTAGAACTTCTCAAAATTCTTATTGTTCTGAATTTGAATTTACTGTTAATACAAAAGATGACCGGATACCCAAAGGTAAAACAATTTTAGACACTTTTGCTACAGGTCAGATTTACATGAATCTTCCTAAAAACAAAGTTTTATCTAGCTACAGCAGTAATTTAATTACTATATATAACTCTTACTTTCATGAACCTGATTCTCCAAATAGTTTTAACTTGAATAATCAATCGAGTACAGATACCCCTAATTGGGTAAATCGCTATAATCAAGATGGTTTTAATGGATGGATTGTAGATACATCTTTATTCTTTGAACTTGAAGATAATTACACTGGAATTGCCATTTGTAAAAATTTTACAGGCACTATTCAGTCTGGTCTTAGCTACCAATCCACAGAATACCCTTTTGCAAATGTGCCTAATTTTTCTGTATGCTCAAGTCACAAGGTAGCAATTAATAAGACTACAGCTTCTCCTTGTGCTTATCATTCTAATCAGTATAAGTGTCCATTTTACGAAGCCCGCTATGATGTTCTTGAATCTAATTCAATAAAAACCTATGGCTCTGATCAGGTCACAAATTACGAGCTTAGAGTTTCTCCGTGTCTTGCTGGAGATGCAATCTATCAGGTTGTCGATATAGCTTCTAATAATATTGCTTATTCAGTTAATGTTGAGGTTAGATCTGAAGAAACTGATCTTGAAGCCAGAAAAGTTTTTGAAGAAGTTATGTCTACATACAAAGACGGTTTTACTTCTCTAACCGAACTCAACAATATGCCTTATTCGTCCGAAAAGAATAGCTATATTCTATCTTTAGTCTAGGAGATAATATGTCTCAAATTATTTCTGTAGAACAAGAACATATCAATTTTTATGATATTTCTTATGATACACCTGGTAACTATTTTAATATTAGAAAAAATATTTTTAAAAATATTAGTTACCTATTACCAATTATTAAGTCTGTTCGTACGCTTAATGCTTCCAAAATTTCTACCACAGATTATTATTCTCAAAGAACACAACTTTCAAAATCTCAAGTTAAAAACCATCTTTACCCTATAGCAGTTAGGTATATTACCAAGGACAACCAGTTCGTAATAGAGCGTCCTCCTTTTGAACTTGAGATAGACTTTCGTTTAGGTTCTGCCGGCAGTCACGCTAAAAAGATTTCTTCTACTAAAATATGGATTCCTTGGACCGTAATGATTGTTAAGTTGAATTCTCTTACTGCTGCAGATTTTTCTTCTGTTAAATTGTTTTTTAATGATGGCCCTATCAATTCTTTAGAAGATGCTCTTTTACCACCTTGGCTGCCTAATTCATACAGTGCCGGAAATATTTGTTTTTCTAATTCTTTGAGTGATTTTAATAATGTTCTTGATATCGATCAAATACTTGATGGAGATCTAGCTTATATTTATAATTATATTTTTAATAATTATATGATGGGCGGTTGGAACACTGATTTGCATCCTCATTTTAATTATCTTTATGTCGATCAAATCTCTTCATATGAGTCTAAATACCCTAATCTTTATAGATATAATTATCCTTCTAAAGACCAAATTAAAACTATAGTTTCTAATTATTCTGATGAAAATGAAGCTAAGTATATTAAAAAGTGTCTTTCTTCAAAACAAACTGTTTTTCGTTCTAGAAATGTTGTTAATGCTTACGTAAGGCATTTAACAACTCTTTCTTCTTTATCGCTTGAAGAAACTCTTTCTTTAATAACCGAGACTAAATCTTCAAAGCATAATTATATTACTAAATTTAAATTGAGCAACATTTTAAATTATGATGCTACCAATAGATATTCTGAAAATAATTTTATAACTAAGTTTAATACTACTGTAATTTCTAATCCTATTTTTAATGCACAATACGATTATAAGGTTACTGATAATTTTGTTTATTTTGAAACAGAAACCTATACCGAAACTATTCGTCGAGCTTTAAATAATCCAGAAATTAATCGTGATTATTATTCTTTTTCTGACAGCCTCTTTCAATATATTGGTCCTAAAAATGTTGCCGCTTTAGAGCAATATTTAATAACTTTGAATAAAAATAATATTTTTGGAAAGATTGTTATTTGTTCTTTTGCCGAAGATGGGTCTTTTCAAATCACACTTGCGCCAGAAAATGTTACTGTTTCTTCATTGGTTGAAGAACATAGGCAGCGTCTACAATCTCTTATACAAGCTGCCACAGACTTTAGTCCACAAATGAAGGCATATCTTGCCGATAATTATTCTGATCTTTCTAAGGAAGAGTTTAAAAATGCCCAATGACTTTATTAACTCATTTACTGATGAAGATTCATCTAATCCACGAATAGTATTTGGCCAAGGTACTGGTAATTCTATTTATTATTCTAATAATTCTTATTCTTATCTTTTTACTGAAGACGGATATAAGAGTCAAACTGGAGTAGCAGAGTTTTCTTCAGAGTCTATTCTTCTTGATCATTTATCTGAATTTTTAAGTCCATTTGTATCTTTAAAATCTTCTATAGATATAGACTCTGGTTTATTGCCTCCTGGTGTTAGGTATGTGGGTAAAAACTATGTAGTTTTTGAGCGTCCTCCTACATTTCAGAATGTTTTCTATATTCCTGCTCGAGTCGAAGAGATGAGAGAAGAATATGATGAAGGCGACGAAGATGAAGAAAACTACTCTTATGCCGATTATGATGTAGAAGGAAATCAAATAACTTACAGACTTCCTATTCCTTGGCAGTTGTATGTAGCTACTTTT
>Ga0075471_10001300_pt1 | contig 16331 bp, 11 predicted proteins | sample DEB19_08_DNA_2_FD_74787 | JGI IMG/M metagenome (GOLD analysis project Ga0075471, IMG submission 74787) | Aqueous microbial communities from the Delaware River and Bay under freshwater to marine salinity gradient to study organic matter... | ecosystem: Environmental > Aquatic > Marine > Coastal ... | reverse complement strand
GGGCTTTCATCCATGTGAATGGCATTGATGGCCTACTGACGCGGACCGAAGTGCGCGCGGTCGCCCTCGCCGCGAAGGAGGCCGGAGCGAAGGAGGTGCATTGCCTTGCGTGGGAGTTCGAGATGGATTTGCGGCTCGTCTGCCACGCGCTGGAAGCGGAGACGGACGTGGCCATCAAGCTCATCCCCATCCCGCGCGAAATCATGGAGAAGAACCGCACCAGCCCGCCGCCGTTCCTGGAAATGGCCGTGCTGGAGGCGGAGGCAGTCGTGAAGTCGAAGGGCAAGACGAAGACCGTGGACGTGAAGCTAACGAAGTTCATGCCCTCGCTCGCGGAAGTGCCGAGCAAGGAGTTGGAGGCGTTGAAGGAGCGCGCCGTGAAGAGCGGCTTCGACTTCATTGATTTCTGGGCGGTGGATTTTGAATGGCACGAGGGCAAACCCTTCGAGCACCACTGGCAGGATTACCGCACGCGCAAGGACCGCTCGCTGCGCACGGTCAGCGACGCCACACACACCTACGCCAAAGCCGGGAAGCACACCCTCTGCGTGAAGGTGGTGGACGTCTTCGGTTGCGATACCAGCATCACGGTGGAGGTGACGGTATGAGCACTCTGTCAGTGCCGGCCCAGCAGTTCCTCGACGGTCAGTCCGATGTCCCTGGCAATCTGCCGCAGCAGTGGCGGCGCAATGTCGCGGCCTTTGTGGAGGGGAACCGTGGTGCCGCGTCCGTCCGCATGGCGGTATTGAATGTGCGAGCCGCGTTGCCGCACGGCCACGAAGCCCAGTCGTTCCAGCAGGCGGCAGACCTCGCCCGGCTTCAAAACGGGCAGGGAACCCATGCTCAGGCCACGGCGACGCTTTGCGTGCCGATAAACTCGGACTCCATGGCGGGTTCACCGTCTTCCAGCAGCATCGCCACGACCTCGCGGAGATTGGCGTTCAGCTCATCGAGCGAGGCCGCCTGCGAGTGCGCGCCGGGAAAGCCCGGAACATGCCCGACAAGCAGGCCAGTGACCGGGTCGCGCTCCACGACGGCGGTGAAATTCTTCATGCCACTACTGTCCACATGAGCGCCTCCGCCGTCAACCTCTCCGCCCTCGAACCGCTCTTCGCCCCGCACGAAGAGCCGAACCTGCACCGTGTCCGCGCGCATGAAGGTCAGCCGGCGGAAGCGAAACGCGGTCGTCGGCCATCCGCCATCGTCATCGCGCAAAATCTCCGGCGCTTTGTGCGGGAATGGCGGGAAACAGATTATCCCGGCGCATCGGACACCACACGGGAGCTGCTGCATCACTGGTTTCAGCGGGACCATCTTGTCACGCTCGGCAGCGGCGACTGTGTGCCCTTCCGCTACTACTTCTGTCAACGCGAGGCGATTGAGACGCTGATTTACCTCTACGAAGTGCGTGGCATCCGCTCGCTGTGCGGGCTGATGGGTGAGTTCGCCGGGCCGGACGCGGAGACGGCTGCCCTCGGCGTGAACCCGGAGGAAGACCGCTGGGCGCGGTATGCCTTCAAGCTCGCCACCGGCGCAGGCAAGACAAAGGTGATGAGCCTCGCCATCGTTTGGAGCTACTTCCATGCGCTGCGGGAGAGTGAAAGCCCGCTGGCGAGGCATTTCGTCGTCATCGCGCCAAACCTCACGGTGTTCGAGCGGCTCAGGACGGACTTCAAACCAGCGGAAGGCGGCCAGGACATCTTCGACCGCGACCCGCTCATTCCCTTGGCGTGGCGTGGTGACTGGAACCTCACGACCGTGCTGCAAGATGAAGCCGGTGGCACGGCGACAGGCGGAACGCTTTACCTGACGAACATTCACCGCCTATACGACACCAGTGAGCGGCGCAGGCGCGAGCCGGAGACGCACGAATGGATGGGGCCGGCGGTAAGCAAAGCCAAGGCACTCGACACCGGTGCAGCGTTGCGGGCGCGCGTGACCGGGCATGAGCGGGTGCTGGTTCTCAACGACGAGGCCCATCATCTCTGGGACCCGGACTCGGCTTGGAACGAGGCCATCGCTTTCGTGCATGACGAAATCGCGAAGCGTTCCGGCGGGGGCGTGATGGCGCAATTGGATTTCTCGGCCACGCCGAAGGACAACAAGGGGCAGGTCTTCCAGCATGTCGTTTGCGACACGCCGCTGGGCGAGGCGGTGGACGGTGGCATCGTGAAAACGCCGGTCATCGGACGCGGTCAGAAGTGGGTTGAGCGTGCCAGCCAGAACGCCTCGGAGAAGTTCGAGGAGCAGTTGCGTGTCGGTTACGCGCGCTGGATCAAGTCGAAGGAGGAGTGGGAAAGGAGCGGGAAGAAGCCGTTGCTGTTCGTGATGACGGAGGACACGGATGCCGCCAACGAGATTGCGCACCGGCTCGACACCGACCCGGTGTTCGCGGAGCTAAACGGCCGGACGGTTAATCTCCACACGCGGCTCAAGGGCAAAATCAAGTGGGTTGGCGGACGAAAGCAGGGCTATCCAGTCTTCGAGCCGAACGAGAACGAAATCAACGATGAGGACTTGCAAGCGTTGCGGGAGCTGTCGCGACAGATTGATTCAGACACAAACCCCTACACCTGTATCGTCTCGGTGCTGATGCTGCGTGAGGGCTGGGACGTGCGGAACGTGACGACCATCGTTCCGCTGCGCCCTTACACGTCCAAGGCGAACATCCTGCCGGAGCAGACGCTGGGGCGTGGTTTGCGTCGCATGACGCCGCCCGGCGAGGCGGCGGAGTTGATTACGGTGGTGGAGCATCCGGCGTTCGTGAGCCTGTATCAGCAGGAACTCGAACAGCAGGGCTTGTTCATCGAGACGATTGACGTGGAGCGCGTCCCGAAGACGACGGTCACGATTTACCCCGACGCCGAGAAGAAGGACTGCGCCGCACTGGATGTGGTGATTCCGTCGGTGAGCGCCGGCTACAGCCGCCGCCCGACGCTGGAAGGGCTGACACTGGAGGACGTGCGGAAGCAGTTTGCCCGCTACCAGCCGCTGCCAGTCGGCGAGGCACGCAGGGAGCGAATCGAATATCAGGAACGGCACCTCATCACGGACGAGATTGTGATGAAGATGGAAATTCGGCTGCCGCTGCTCCAGAACGGGGTCGGTGCGGTTTCCTTCTTCCGCGAGGAACTGGAGATGGCCTGCGGCTTGCGAGGCACGCACGCGGCGCTCGCGCCGTTGATTGAGGTGTTTCTCACGGAGATGTTGTTCGTGGAAAAGCTCTCGCTCTTCGACGAGCGGCTCATCAGCCGCCTGGGCGACCCGGACGTGCGCGAACATGTGCGCGCGGTGTTCGCTCCCCTCATCCGCCAACGGACGACGACCAGGGAGGAACGACGTGCGGAAGGCGCGAGCCGCAACGTGGCGGCGTGGAAGCCGTTTCAAGCAACGCACTCGCAGGAGCACCCCGCGATTCCCGCCAGCCGCACGGCTTTCAATCTCGTGCCCTGCAATCGTGGCTTGGAAGTGGGCATGGCGCAGTTCCTTGACCGCGCGCCGGACGTGGCTGCCTTTGCCAAGAACGCCGGGCCGCAGGCATTGCGCGTGGACTACTCAGCCCGGCACGGGCAAATCGCCTTCTACACGCCGGACTTCCTGGTGCGGCTGGACGGCGGCGCGCATCTGCTCGTCGAAACAAAGGGCCGGGTGGACCGCGACGTGCCGATGAAGGCCCGCGCCGCTGCTGCCTGGTGCAAAGCCGCATCTACGGCCCAAGTGAAGTGGAGCTATCTCTACGTGCCGCAGGAAACATTCGAGGTGTTTTCCGGCGACCGAGCGGAGTTCTTGACGCGTGCGTGCGAACCGGCGCTGCAAGACTTGCTGGAGGAAGCCACCGAGCCGCAGATGCTGCTGCCCTTCGGCGAGGTGCGCCCTGGCGATGAGCGGATGGTTGAGTTCATCAGTAACGCGGACTTCACCGCGCTGCCGCCCGCACATCAGAAGATGGTGCGACAGGCTGTGAGCTTGTTCCGGTTCTTGGAGAACAAGTCAGGCCAGTCGCTCGCGCCCGTCTTCACCCCGCTGCTCGGCCCGCTGGACGAAGCCTCCAAGGCCGTGATGTTGAAGCGGCTTGGTCCGGACATTCCCACCGACCGAAACGCCCAGCAGAAGTTCTTTGAGCCGGACTTGAGCGCATTGACGAAGAAGGATGCTGAGATGCACAAGCGTCGAGGCAGTGACTTACGCCGCACGCTGGTGGACCATAACGGACTCAGCCCAATTGGGCTTCTCCGCTGGTGCCTGCAATACGCGCGTGAGGCCGGAACCACGCCTGGAGGAGCATTTGAGACGGTGCGCCTCCACTTCAACAGCACGCCGGAAGACACTTACAAGCTGGTCAACAGGCTAAACACCTTCCGCAACGACTACGTAGCGCACCAGAACAAGGAGCTGGCTGATGCAGATCTGGCGCGCACGGCGCTCAAGGAATGGGCGAGTGGTCTCACGGTGATTTGGAGAATGCACGACTGAGGTTGCATCGCTCGTGGACGAAGGTCAGCTAATGCATGAGGCACTGCATCACACCGTGCAAATCTGCACGCCCTGTTTGAGCGAGGCGATCTTGTCCTCGCGCTTGGGGATGAATTCCTGGCCGACGTAGCCTTTGTAGCCGGTGGCCTGGATGGCGCGCATGATAGCCGGGTAGTTCAATTCCTGCGTGTCGTCGATCTCGTTGCGACCGGGCACGCCGCCCGTGTGGTAGTGCGCGAAATACTGGTGGCGCGCCTTGATGGTGGCGATGACGTCGCCCTCCATGATCTGCATGTGGTAGATGTCGTAGAGCAGCTTGAAGCGCTCGGAGCCAATGGCCTGGCAGAGCGCGACGCCCCACGCAGACTTGTCGCACTGGTAGTCCTTGTGGTTCACGCGGCTGTTGAGCAGTTCCATCACGAGCGTGATGCCGTGCTTCTCGGCCAGTGGGAGGATGCGTTTCAAGCCGGTGGCGCAGTTCTTCAGGCCGGTCTCGTCGTCCAGGCCGGCGCGGTTGCCGGAGAAGCAGATGAGCTGCTTGAAGCCCGCGTCCGCGCACTGCTGGATGCGCTCGGTGTAAATCTCGACGAGCGTGTCGTGGTGCTCCAGGCGGTTGAAGGCTTTCTCGATGCGGCCGATGCCGTCCTTCTGCGGGAAGCTGACCATCGCGCAGTGCAGACCGTGCTTTTTCACCGTGGCGAAGTCCGGCGGATCGAGCAGCTCGACGGATTGCAGGCCGAACTGCTTGCCGGCCGCGCACAGGTCATCAAGCAGGATCTTCGAGTAGCACCACTTGCAGGCGGAGTGGTTGATTTTCACCTGCGCGGCGGCATCAGCGGCGGCGAGGCGCTCCGCGAGCGCGGCGGCGCTCGATGCGACAGCCGCCCCGGCGGCGAGTTGAGTGAGGGCGGAACGACGGGTGCGGACTGGGTTCATGGCTTGAAGAGGTTGGTGAGCGCAGGGCAATTCAAACCATGCCGCGCCGGTCGTCAACGAATCTTTCCCGCGCGGCGGCGGCGTCACTCACGGCTTGCCGGCGGCGGCGGGCGGCGGCGCGATGGTGAACTCGTAGGTGGTCCCCTTCTTGTCACTCACCTGGTCGAGCAACGGAGAGTAATCCACCACGGAAACCTTGCGCCCTTCCGGATGGAACTGGAGCAGGCGCAGGTAGCCCTGGCCGCCATCCTTCCCGTTCTGATAGTCCACGACCATCTGATGGACGTTGTTGCCATGCTTGCCTGCGCTGTCGAGCCGGCCCGTGTAGCAAACGTGACCGCTCACCACGAGGGCGAAGTTCGCATGCTGCGAGACCAGTTTCTGCCAAACGTCCTCGCCGTCGTTGTAGCCGCCGGCCGCCTTGGACAAGCCGTAGCGGTCCATGCCCATGTCCACCTTCAGATCCTTGACCTTGATGAAGGCGTGGCGGTTGAAACGCATGTTGTCCGGCCGCAGATAAGCATGGGTGACGAGGATCACAGAACGATCGGGATGCCGGGCAACCACCTCATTGGCCCAGCGCAGCACGTCGTCGCGCGGACCAAATTCCAGCGCGAGGATGAGCCACTTGCGCCCTCCGGCCTCGAACCGATGAAAGCTGTTGTCCGTGCGGTCGGCCTCCCGGTCGTAGATGCCACCGAACGTCGGCCATTTCTGGAACGCGGCCAGGGGAAAGAACTTGGCGAACGCCGTCTCGCGGGTGGCCGCCTTGCCCTCGGGACCCAGGTCGTGGTTGCCGGTGGTGATGGCACAGGGGACTTTTGCGTCCAGCAGCGCGTGAGCCCGCGCGGCGATTTCCCACTGGTGGTTGGTGTTGTGCTGCGTGATGTCGCCGACGTGGAGCACGTAGGGGATGTTGTAGCGCTGGACGTTATCTGCGATCCACTTGGTCTGCGCCGGGTAGGTGTCCGGATGTTTCCACGTGTAGATCTGCGTGTCGGGCAGCACAGCCAGGGTGAAGCCCCCGGGGATGGGCGCGGGCGCTTCCGCCTGCGCGGGGGCAATCATCCCCAACCAAAGCCCCAGCCACGCCACGATCAGGGCACGCCGCCAGAATGGGAAGCTGATCACCAGCATGTGAATCACGCGGGACTTCATTCGCCCTCCGCGAGCTTGCGGTAAAGCGTGGCGAGGCTGACGCCCAAAGTCTTGGCCGCCTGCTCCTTGTCTCCGCCGGCTTGCGCGATGGCCTTCTGGATGAAGGCGGCCTCCTGATCTCGCAGGAAGTCCTTGAGCGGACCGACGGGCGGGTTGAACCCGCTGGAAGCGGGCGCACCCGTAGCCACGCCCGAAGCGATGGCGGACCCCTGAGTCAGCACGGTCGTGTCCCCGGTCGGGGCCAGCGCCGCTTCCGTGTCGGAGGCAGAGGCAGGGCCCAAGGACAGAAGGTTCGGCGGCAGGTCGGCCAGTTGAATGAAACCGCGCTCGCACAACGCGCTGGCCCGCTCGATGGCGTTCTCCAGCTCCCGCACATTGCCCGGCCAGTCGTGTGCCTGCAGCGCCTCCAGGGCGCGGCGGCTGATGCTGAAAGGCGGCAGTTGGCGGTCGGCGGCCTTGACCCGGAGGAAGTGCGCGACGAGCAGGGGCAGATCGTCCCGGCGCTCCCGCAGCGCGGGCATCTGGATGGAGATGACGTTGAGCCGGTAGTAAAGATCCTCGCGGAACCCGCCCTCCTTGATGCGCTTCTCCAGCGGCTCGTTGGTCGCGGCGATGACCCGCACGTTCACATAGACGGACACGTTGTCGCCCACCGCCCGGACCTCGCGCTCCTGCAGGACGCGCAGCAGCCGGCTTTGCAGCACGCCGGACATGGAGCCGATTTCATCCAGGAAGATCGTGCCGCCCTCGGCCTCCTGGAACAGGCCCTTCTTGTCCGCGATGGCCCCGGTAAAGGCGCCCTTGCGGTGACCGAACAGCTCGGACTCCAGCAGGTGCTCGGGCAACGCACTGCAATTGATCGGCACAAAGGGTGCCGCGCCGCGCCGGCTGTTGAAGTGCAGGGCCTTGGCGATGAGCTCCTTGCCCGTGCCGCTCTCGCCGCGCAGGAGGACGGTGCTTTCGGTGTCCGCCACGCGCTCCACCATGCGGAACACCTGCTGCATGATGGCCGAGCTGCCGACGATGTGGTTGAGCTGGTATTTCTTTTTCAGCTCCTTGCGCAGGAAGGCGTTCTCGGAGACGACGGCGCTGTGGGACAGCGCCTTCCACAGCTTGAGCCGCAGCTCGACGGCCTTGAAGGGCTTCTGGAGGTAGTCCAAGGCCCCGAGCTTGGTGGCCTCCACGGCGATCTCGAACGAGCCAAAGCCCGTGATGACCAGCACGATGGCGGGCGGGGTCAGGGCTCGCGCGCGCTTGAGCACATCCATGCCATTGGGCCCGGTCCGGCCGAGGTTGAGATCGGTAATCACAATCTCCGGGGCCAAGCTTTCCATGGCGTCCAAGGCCGAGGTGCCATCGTTGAAGGGAACCACCTCGTGGCCCTCGGCGCGGAGGATTTCGCTCACGATCTGAATCGTGAGCAGGTCATCTTCCACCAGCATCACTTTGGCCATGCCGGAAGGCTAAGGAACAAGCCAGCCCAGCCGCAAGCTGCGATTGCCCGAAGGCGGGATCCTCTACGTCGTGGGAACCATGACCCCGGCCATCATCCGGAGCAGGACGGTTTGGGAAAACTGGTCCCGCTCCAGCTCGCCGACCAGGCGGCCGTTGCGCACCACGAGAATGCGGCGGCAGAGGTTGATGAGCTCCGGCAGCTCGGAGGAAATGACCAGCATGCCCATCTTCGCCCGCGCCAGCTCATCGAGGATGCCATGGATCTCGGCCTTGGCCCCGACATCCACCCCGCGGGTCGGCTCGTCCACCATGAGCACCCGGCAATCGCGGGCCAGCCACTTGGCCAGCGCCACCTTCTGCTGGTTGCCGCCGCTGAGCGTGGCCACCGGCGACTCGCCGCTCACCATCCGGGTCTTGAGCCGCGTGAGGAAGTTGTGGGTGATGGCCCGTTCATCGCTGCGCTTGATGATACCCAGCGACCAGGCCATCCGGTCCAAGGCGGCGAGGGAGGCGTTTTCCCGGCAGTTCATCGAGAGCACCAGGCCCTGCCGCTTGCGATCCTCGGGCAGCATCCCGACCCCGGCCGCCATCATCTGCGGCACGGAACGCAGCGGGACCGGCTCCCCGCAGACACTCACCTCTCCCGTCACGCGCGGGTCGAGACCGAAGATCGCCTGCGCAATCTCCGAACGGCCGGCCCCCACCAAGCCCGCCAGGCCGACCACCTCGCCGCTGCGAATGGTGAAGGTGACGTCCTTGAACTTGCCAGGCGAAGTCAGCTTCTCGACCTGGAGCACCGGTCCGCCCAATTCGAGCGCCACGTGATGAGGCGTCTTGAACTCCACCTCCCGGCCCACCATCTGGTGGACCACACGGTCGTGGTTGGTGCGGGCGATCCGCTCGGTCGCCACATGCCTGCCATCCCGCAGCACGGTGATGGTGTCGCACAGCTTGAAGATCTCCTCCATGCGATGGGACACGTAGATGACGGTGATCTCCCGCTGCTTGAGCTGGCCCAGCAGCTTGAAGAGATGCTCGCTCTCGGCCACGGACAGGGAGCTGGTGGGCTCATCCATCACGATGATGCGGGCCCCGGTGCCGACCGCGCCCGCGATCTGCACAAGCTGCTCCTGCGCGGTGCTGAGCCGGCTGATGGGCACGTCCACGTCGAGGTCACACTCGATCTCCTTAAGCATCGCGCGCGCCTGCTCCCGCATCTTGACCCGACTCACCACGCCAAAACGCTTCGGCAAGTCACCGAGGCAAAGGTTTTCAGCGATGGTGAGGTTGGGACAAAACGCCAGCTCCTGATGCACCATCGCGATGCCCAGTTGCCGCGCGCGATGCGGGTCCGTGGGCTGGATGACGTCTCCGTCCACCCGGATTTCCCCGCCATCGGCCAGATGCACCCCGGCGAGGATTTTGCCCAGGGTGCTCTTGCCCGCGCCGTTCTCGCCCATGAGCGCGTGGCACTCGCCGCGCTCGACCGTGAAGCTCACGTCATCCAGCGCGAGCACGCCCGGGAAGCGCTTGGTGATGTGGCTGAAGGTCAGGTAGGGCATGGCGCGTGGTCCGAGATTCAAGCGCGCCCGCCGCCGTGAAGCAAGCCAACGGTGCGGCGGCTCACTTCTCCGCGAGCAGTTCCACGATCTTCGCCTTCAGCGCGGCGTGGTCCGCATCGCCCTTCACATACTGGCCGCCCGGGTGGAGGTGGCGGATGACACCGCGCCGATCGAGCAGGAAGCTGACACTGGTGAAATCCCGCTCGTGCCCGTCGAGCCACCAACGCCGCAACGTGCGCCAGGCAGGATCCGCCGCCACCGGAAACTTGAACCCCAACTCAGCCGCCTGCCCGGCCACGTGCGCTGGCTCCAGCGGCGTGGGCAGCTTGTGATGGTAGATGCCGATGACGCGCAGCCCCTTGGCCGCAAAGTCGGCGTGAAACTCGTTCAGGGCCGGAGCCGTCACCCGGCAAAACTCGCACTGCGGCGCGGTCCACCACCGCACCAGCACCACCTGGCCGCGCAGGTCTTTGAGTGCCAGCGGGGAGGAGTTGAGCCAGTTCGTGAGCTGCCATTCCGGGGCGGGCCGGCCGATGAGCGGATCCGCCGCGCTCACCATGGCCGGGCAGATCAAGGTGACCAGCCCCAGCCAGACAAGGTGGATGTGTTTCACAAGGAGTCGTTCTTGCCCACGCCGGAAAAAAACGCAACCCGCACCCCAGTCACCTGACCGCCGCAGGTCGCCCCATCACTTCGCGCATCCGGGCCAGCGACTCCTTCACCATTCGCTCCCCGGCATCAGCGGCGAGAAAGCTGCACTCCGCCGCACCGTAGCCACCTTCCTTCACAGCTTGCACGGTGGGGATGTAAACGGTGAACGGTGTGCCCTTGCCGTGATAGGCCAAGCCCAGGATAAAGGCGTTCGGGACGGCGACTTTGCTGTCAGATCAAGCTGGTGCTGGATGAACGGCTCGCCCGGGATGGCCACGAGCGCGAGGTCGCGCTGGATGACCACCGTGAGCAAGCCCACCTCGGTGCTCTGCGGGCCGTGCCGGTGCGGCAGCGTGAGCAGGCTTTCCTTCACCTGAAGGCCGGGCTCCGCGCCCGCAGTCCGGGCTTTCAAACCCGCAGCGAGTTGGAGCGCCGCCTTGGCCAGCGAGACGCCCGCCTGCTTCACGATGTTGAACCGATTCTCGCCGCGCAGGCTGCTGAGGTCGTAAGGGTCGAGGTCGCCCGACGCGCCTTGGAGAAACATCGCCATGCAGTCCGCACCGAACTCCCGCTCGAGGTGGTCCACCATCGCACCGGGGTAATCGCGCGACACCACGCCCGCGCCCATGAGCGCGACGGGATGACAGGCGTAATGCACGGCGAAGGCGCGCGGCTTGCCGGACAAATCCTCGACACGCAGCACGCCCACAGTTGGGTCCACGGGCTGGGTGGGACGACGGGTGGGATTTTCCCAGAGCGGCAGGACGCGGTCGGGCCGGACATCGCGGCGGTTGTGCGCCATGTAAGCGCTGTCATACGAACCTTTGCCAGCGACGAGCCGTGCGGGAAAGCGGCTTTGCATGGCTTGGCCAATGGCCGCGATGATCTTCGTCTCGGTGGCGGCATACCAAGGATCTTCCGACAGCTTCAGCCAGTTGACGCTGGTGGCCGGACCGTTCGGGTTACGGGTCCAGTCTGGCGCGGCGGGCGGCTTGATCAGCAAACCACGCGGAGCCATCGCCGCGTGTGTGTGCGTGGCGCAGAGGAGGACATGGTCCACGCCCCATTTGGCCTTCGCCTCGGCGATGACCTTCGGCGACGCAAACAGAATCAAGTCCACCGAAACAATGGCGATGGACGTCTTGGCGTCCTTGAGCACGAGCACGCGGGCATAGAGCGGGTCGCGCAGGCGCAAGGGCTGGCCGGCCAGGTTCACGGCGTCCTGCGCCGCGGGAGTGATCTCGACCTTCGCCGTGCCGGCCCAGAGTCCCGACGGGGCCTCAGCCGCGGCGATCCCAACAGCGGGGACAACGCAAAGCAACGCAATGCTCAGAATAGCGAGCGAACGGGTAATTTTCATGGCTTCATGAGACCGCTATTCCTTGAGTGCTGCCTGCGTTTCCTGATGCTGCGCCCACGCCGCCGATTGCAACTCCTTCGCCGCCGCCGCCGGCATGTCCGCCGGTGCGGCGAGCCCCATCGGACTGCGCCCCGTCAGCACGCTGTAAATGCTGCACGCGTAGATATATGAACCCCACAGGCCGGGATGCATCTTGTCCTTCGCAAACAGGCTTTCCATCCGCTCGGCGGAAGGCTGGCTGCCAAAGTATTTCGTGTAAGCGGGACTCGCATCCACGATGGCGACCTTCAGCTCCCGTCCCATGTCCAAGTGCAGCCGATGCTGCCGCTCAAACCCCTGCGGGTAGTCGCTCAGGATCGAGGCGGTGCCGAACAAAAGCGTCTTCGCCCCCCTGCCCTTCACCAGATCATGAAACTGCCGGGCGTAAGGCTGGAAGGCAGGCGCTTGGACATTGTAGATGTCCTGCAACACGACGTAATCCCACGTGCCGCTGGCAATCATCCCGCGCGCCGTATTCGTCCCAGTGCCCGCCTCCCAATGACTCCTCAGGGACGCCCCGCCCTTGATGCAGCCGGTAATCTGGATGGGCGGCGCGCCCTTGTCCGATGCCGCGAGGTTCTCGATCAGCTTGTTGCCCACCATGAGCGGACACTGGCTGTTGCCAATCATCAGCACGCGCAGCGGCTTGACCGGCACCGGCAGCAACGGCGCGATGACCTGCGCCACCTGCTTGGACTGGAGCGCCGTCCCCTCCGCCGTGTAATGCACGCCACCACCGTCCCACAGCTTCTTCGGATGGTTCGCTACCAGCGTGTAGAGATCGTCCACGACCAGCCCGGCTTTCGCGATGTGCGGGGCGGCGATCTGGTTGCGCTCGATCACGCCCTTGTCCGGCGCATCGTCCTGCTGCTGGCATGGCGTGGTGGTGGCCCAGACGAGCGTTGCGCTCGGCGCGTAGCGTTGCAGCGTGGCCAGCACATCCGGGAAGCCTTTTCGGAAGCCTTCGACGCCGCCGTGGAGGCCGTAGTTGAAGTGGATGACGGCGTAAACATTCTGCCGCAGCACCAGCTTGATCTCGTCGAGCAACGCGGGATCACCCACGGCCTTCGACGTGCCCAGCACCGAAACGTAAGCCTTGTCCTTGAGCGCAGCCGTAACCTCGGAAGCATACCGCACCGTGATCGAATCGCCGATCAACAGCACGAGCGGCAGCGCGGGGCCGTTGGCAGGCTTGGTGCGGAGGGTGATGGTGCACCAGTCCTGCGCCTCGCGCGGCGTGCGGTAATCGTAGAGGTCTTCGGCGCTGGCAAGCGGCGTTGCAAGCGCGACCAGCGTGGTGAGTGCGAGAAGAAAAATCTTTGTCATAACAAATTTGCGGTTGATCAGGGCCGCGGTTCCAGCGCCAGCGCCTCGCGGAACTTCGCGAGCGATTCCTTTTCCTTCCCCTGCGCCGCGTAGGCGTGGCCGTAGGCGCGGAGCAACTGGATGCGCCACGTCGGGGCCATGCCGGTGAGGTCGCCGTATTGCCCGAGCACGGCGAGCGCCTCGTCCGGCTTCACCTGGCTGGTGAGGATGCGCGCGATGGACACCGTGGCGGTGAGCGGCTGCCAGCCCTGGCCCTTGCCGGTGATGGCGAAGGCCTGCCGATACGCCGCCAGCGCCTGCTCATCATTGTTGAGGTTGTTCACGTAATTCTCGCCGAGCGTGAGCCAGATGGCTGCGTTGCTGGGCGCAAGCTTCGTGGCGGCCTGCAAGTCGGCTTCAGCCTTCGCACCATCTTTCAGGAAGGAGTAAATCTGCCCGCGCAAGTGCAGCGCCTCGCTGGCCTTCACGCTCGCGCCCGCCGGCCACGCCGCGAAGTCCTCCGCGCCGAACTGCTCGATGAGCTCCTTCCACTTCCGCTCTTGGTGCAAAGCCCGCATCCGCCCGAGCACCGCGTCTGGGTCCGCCGTGTAGGCGCGGTAGTGCGCGGCGACTTGCGCGACCTGCGCGTCGCCGTGATGGAAATAGAAGCGGTTGCGCAGCGCGAGCTTCTGGCCAGCCGCGAGTGTGAAGTCACCGGAGTGCGAAGTGCACGCCGGGCAGTTCGTGCCGTGCGGACGGCAGACAACGGTTTTGTGGTCGCCGTAGTTTCCCTTGAAATGGTCCGTGCCGAAACGGTTGGCCGTCATCAAGCCGTAGGTGCGCGCGTGCCAGTGCGTGGGGAAGCGGAGGTTTCCGGGATGGTCAAACATCGCGATGCCCACCGTCTTGCCGCTCGCGTCCGGCCCGAAGTAATCTGTCCACTCCGCGCGCTTGCCCCACGCTGCCTCGTTGCGGTCGCCCCGGCTGTTCACAATCGTGCCGTCGCCCTTCGCGCCCTTCTCGGACTCGACCTTCATCGTGCCCGCCACGCGCACCAGCAGGCCGCCGTCGCGCTTGTCGCCGAAGACCACCGGCGCGTCGGCCGCTTGCAGTTCCACGTCGTAATCCATCAGCACCTGCCGGTTCGCGAGCGGCGTGAACGCGAGCCGCACCTGCTCGCGCAGCACCAGTTTGCCGTCGCCCAGCCATTGGTTATGCAGCACCACCTCGCCCGTCTGGCCCGAGCTGATGCGCTCGACCCTCTCCAGCTTCACCTCGGCGGACTGGCCGGGCTTGGGCTTCGGCGGCGACCACCAGAAGTTGAACCCGTTCACATCACTGTGCGAAAAGCGGATCGAGCGATGGTGCGGATGGTCCGCGTCCTCGCCCGGCACGCCCGTCTTCATCGGAAAGTGCCGCGTCAGGTTCTCCCCGTTGGGACCGATGACGGGATAGAGATACGGCCCGACCCAGTCCTTGTGCCGCCACTCCGTGAACACCTCCCCATCAATCGTCACGCGGATGCGGTCGTCGAGTTCAGTGAACGTGACTTCAGCGGCCCACACGCGCGTGAGCGCCAGGGCCGCGATAAGGGCGGAGAGCAGCGTGGGTTTCATGGAGCTATTTAACCTGCACTTGGCCGGCCCCGTCCACGGGTTCGTGCAGCACCAGCGTTCCGGCGGGCGTGGTGGCGGCCAAATCCGGCAGGTCGTAGAACCGCAGCGCGCCGTGGACGGCGTTGACCTGCTGGTTCCGTGTGTGCGGCGTGCGGGCGACCTCGGTCCAGCTGCGCAGCGTGCGTTCGAGCCTCGTGCTGGCGAAGAGCTGCGGCTCCAGCGCGGCGGCGTGGAGCGCGGGGATGCCGGCCTCGCCAATGCCGGTGAGGTGGACCGGCCGGCCTTGGTTCCATTTTTCCGAGGCGAACCGCGCGCAGCCGAGGATGTCCTCGGTCCTCATGCCGACGAAGGAATAGCCGAGCAGATATGCGAGCGTGGCGGGCTTCCAGTTAGGCTCGGCGAGGGCTTCAAAACCGGACGGGCGTTTCCCGCGCTGCATTTCGCCCAGGCCGCGCAGGTCCACGGCCAGCACGGTTTCGCCCGCGCGGGCGAGCGCTTCAAGGCTGCCGCCCGGCCCGGCTTCCGCTCGCTTGCCGTCGCCGTGGAGGTAGAGGCGGAGGCTGCCACCCGTTTGGGCCGGACGAAACAGGAGCGCGGGCAACACGGTGCCTTCGGGGTTGCACAGGGTCAGCTTCTCGATGCGCACCGGCCCGCGCTGGAGCACGTCCCCGGCGGTGGCGGTGAAGGCCGGCAGCTCCGGCAGCGGACGAATCCGCGCGAGTTCACGCACCTTGGCGAGCGCGGCGGGTCGGGGGCTGGCCTGCCAAAAACGACGACCTTCAGCGGTAAGTTGCGTGACCGCCGACGCGTTCAGTTCAAAGAAGGAACGCGCTCCTGGCTGGCGCAGCACGTCGCCCTCCGGCAGAATGTCGAATGCCGGTTCCTGCCACGCATCGTCGCGCCCCGCGAGCCAGCGCCGGAACCACCGCGCGGAGGCCTCGCGCATTTCGATGGCGAGGTCGTGCTTGGTGTCGGCCTCGACGAGTTCGACGCGCTCCGGAAATCCGAGCCGCCCGTAAACGCGCTTGCCCTGGCGGAAGAGGTTCCACGCGCCCTGGATGTCGAAGTAATCCTGCGTCGCCGCCATGATGAGCACCGGCCGGGGCGCGCGCAGGAGGACGTAATCCGCGTGGTCCAGGCCGGCGGCGAGCTGGCCGAAGAGGTTCTGCTCGAAGTCCTGCGGCCCGATGGTTTCGAGCAAGCGCCGGTAGCCGGTGAGGTAACACGCGGGCGCGGCGGCGACGACCCGTTCATCGAGCGCCATCAAGTAGCTGGTCATCGTCCCGCCACCGGAGACGCCGGTGCAGCCGAGGCGGTCGCCCCGGATGTCCGGCCGACTCACGAGATAGTCGAGCGCGCGGACGCTGTCCCAAATCATCGCCCGCGCCAGACTGAAGCCCAGCGGCGTCGCGGCGATGCCCATCAGTTGATGCTCGCTGGTGGGGCTGGTGAACTCCGGCGTCCCGTCCGGCTTCCGGAATTGCCGCCGCTCGCCCTGGCCAATGGGGTCGAAGCAGAAGACCGCGAGGCCCGCGCGGACGAGACTGATGGACGCCTTCTGATAAACCGCGCCCGCCTTCGCGATGGGCGTGTGGCCGCACGGCATCAGCACCGCCGGATGCGGCCCGGCCCCCGCCGGCAGATACAACAAGCCGGAGACCAGGAACCCCGGCTGGCTTTCAAACAGGATTTTCTCCATCCGATACGCGCCGAAGTCGCGCTGGCCCGTCACCCGCGCGTTCAAGGGCGTGCGCTCCGGCAGCCCGCCCAGCGCCG
>Ga0075471_10001299_pt1 | contig 16331 bp, 9 predicted proteins | sample DEB19_08_DNA_2_FD_74787 | JGI IMG/M metagenome (GOLD analysis project Ga0075471, IMG submission 74787) | Aqueous microbial communities from the Delaware River and Bay under freshwater to marine salinity gradient to study organic matter... | ecosystem: Environmental > Aquatic > Marine > Coastal ... | reverse complement strand
CGCGCGGCGTTGACGCGGAACTCGTCGAGCCGGACGACTCCCGTGGGGGCCAATGTGAGATTCAACTCGGTCCGGCGTCCGGCGACGACCACGACCTGCTCCTCGCGGGGAGCCAGCTCCGTGAAGGTCACGACGACAGTCGTGGGTCCGGCAGGAATGCCACTGAGCACGTAGCCGCCCGCCTCGTCGGTGAAGGTCTGCAGGGCGGTGCCCTTGATGCCGACCCGGGCCTGGTTGACGTAGCGGTTGGTGGTTTGATTCAGGACGCGGCCCGAAATAGAGCCGGTTTCGGCCGCGGCTAGGCGCGGGGCCGGCAACGTCAGGATGGCAATAAGCAGCGTGAGCGAGTTAGGGCGGTACATGGGGTTGAGACGGGGTGGCACCCAAGGAAGGTGTTAGGCGGAAATCGAGCGGCGGAAATTACCTGATGCGAGTGCCGATTACGGCAGGTAGTCTTTCAAGAAGTCGGTCTACGACCAAATCGAGCGCTCCTCTCTTTCCGCAGTTCCCGTATCCGGGTTTGGCCAAGGATTTCGAGCTGCTCATGCATCCTGGGTACCACGCGATTTTTGGAAGATGCGTAAAGGAACGCGTTCGTTGACCGCTGAATCGCGTGTGCGCACCTTGGCCGGGTGAAGCCCCTTTTCCTTCGCCTGGCCCTTCTAAGTGCGACCGGCGGGAGTATGGCCCTGTTTGCCCGTGCGGCGGAGTCGCTCCCCGTCCGTGACAACCAACAATTGCTGGTGCTCGGAAACGGGGTCGTGGAGGTCGGCATCGACCGAGGTCGCGGCGGTGCGATCGCCTGGCTATCGTGGCCCGCGTATCCGAAAAATGCCGTCAACGTGGCCGACCCCGGGCGGTTGATCCAGCAGTCGTACTACGCGGGGGCGCTGCTCGATCGGCGGGCGGAAGGGCAGAGCAAGGCGTGGAGCCCCTGGTCCTGGAATCCCATCCAAGGCGGCGGCGTGTCGTCCTGGGCGCGAGTCACCGCGTTTTCGCGCGAGGCTGGTGAGACGTTGCATGCAGAGACCGTTCCCAAGCTCTGGGACATGCCGGACGAGGAGGCGGCGGCGATCATGCGACAATGGACGTCGTTCGAGCCAGGAATGCCCGACGTGATCGTGGTGCGCTGCGAGTTCGAGGCCCGGCGCGCGCTGAATGATCGCTGGGGCCCGGCGCGTCTTTCCCCGCAGGAAATCCCGGCGTGTTACTTCACCCGAGACTTCAGTCTGATGAAGAGCCACCTGGGAGGAAACTCATGGCGGACGGAATCGCAGGCTCCGGGGCCCCCGTGGGGCAGGGTTGCCCCGCCGCGGCGAGCGATGGCGTTCTTCACGCCCGCCGGCCAGGGCGTCGCGGTCTTCAGTCCGGGTTCGACGGAACCATGGAACTTCGGTCCGCATGGCGGTCCGGTGACCGACGACCCTGCCGCCGGTCCCTGCATGCATGTTGCCCCGCTCGATCGTGTGCCGCTCGGTCCGCGCTCGACCTATCGTTACCGCTACTGGCTCGTTGTCGGCACCGAGGCGGAGATCGCCCGTAGGCTGGACGCGCTCTGGGGGCGTTACTCCGGCGAGCGTGCGGCGCTCTCCGAGCCTTGATTCGGACTGAAGGTTCACCACGGGCGCTTCCGATCGGGAGCATGAACGTTTTCCGGGCGCCGCCAAATGGGGTCAGGGCGTTCAATGTTCTGGGGCGATTTTGAACATTGAACGCCCTGACCCTTGGAGTGCGGCTCAGAAGCGCGTGAGGATTGATGCCGTGAAACTGTGCGGCTCGCTGAGGGCGCTGAAGCTGGCGTAGTAATCGGCGTCGGTGAGGTTCTGCACGGCGAGGCTGAAGGTCACGTTGCGGCCGAAAAGCCTCCGTGCGTAAGTGAAGGTCGCGTCTGCCTTGGTGTAGGCGGGCGACCCGAATTGCGGGAGAATTGGCAGGTTGTTGTTTCCGCACCGCTCGCCGACGTAAATCGCGCCGACGCCGGCGCCGAGGCCGTGTAGCGCGCCCGACTGCACGCTGTACGGTTCCAGAGGTTGGCCTGGTGACGGGCGACGTTCGGCGGCGAAAGCCCCACGTTGGCGGGGCGGGTGGGATCCTTGGGGGTCTTCACGTCGAGGTTCGCGTAGCTCAGCACCACCTGCCACGCGCGCACCGGCCGCGCGTTGAGCGTGAACTCGATGCCGCGCGAGCGATCGAGGCCGGAGGCGGTGTTGAAGCCGGGATGCTCCGGGTCGGGCTGAAGCACACTGGAGCGCTCGATGGGAGAATTCCGATGGGGTCAGGGCGTTCAATGTTCCCGACGCCCGGATCCCGAACACGGAACTCACATGATCCCGTGGAGGAGTCGTCCGACGCCGACCCCGACCTCGGTTTCACTGGAGCCACAGCTGAGTCGTTTCCGATTTTCCGCAGACCCACGTTATCCGCCCCCGCCATCCCCGGCCTGCTGGCAGGTAGGTCAACTCGATCCTGGTGCGAACGTGTCCCGTTTAATCCTCGTCCTACTGCATCGAGGCGCCAAGGCGTTACTCCCTTGGTGTAACCGCCGGCACGATCGGCCGGAGGGGGCGCTCCGGATCGAAGTTCGGACTCTCGAAGTCCGTTTCCTGGACCCAAAAAGCCTTCAGGCGCTCGCCTTTCATCCAGCGGCTGTAGAAGCCGCGGTTGGGAGAGGCGTGGGGGTATTGGTCGAAGATCGCGCCTTTTCCCTCCAGGCGCGGATCTTTTTGTTTCCGCAACTCCGCGAAGAGACGCTCGCGCATGGAATCGCGCCGTGCGGCGAATCCCGGATCGGCGGCCAGATTCAAAACGCAATCCACGTCACGGTTCAGGTCATAGAGTTCCTCAGCGGGCTTGCGGTCGAAGTTCAGCACCCAGAGGGCGTGGTTGATGCCTTTTCGGTTGAGCGAAAGGATCTCGGTCTTGGTCGGCCCGCCGTCGGTGTTGAGGTAACCGGTGATGGGATCGCCCATTGGCCAGCGGCTGGTCTCAAAGTTGTGCACGTAAAGGAATCCGTCTAGGAACAGGCCGCGGGCGGGATAGCCGACGTCGTCCGGACGTCCGAGGTCGTGGCGTTCCTGCCCTACGACCAGCGCCTCCCGTCCCGGCTCGATCCTGCCTCCATTTCGGTCCCCGAAGATCGCGCTCAGGCTGCTTCCCTGGGGAAGCTCCATGCCGACGGCTGACGCCGAAAAACCGGCGAGATCGAGCAGGGTCGGCGCGATGTCGATGAAACTCACGTAATCCTCCACGTTCCGGCCCGGCCGCACGATTCCCGCCGGCCAGCGGATCGCGAGTGGCATATGCAGGGAAAGCTCGTAAGTGGTGCCCTTGGCCCGAGGAAACGGCATCCCGTTGTCGGAGGTCACGATGACGATGGTGTTCTCCAGCTCGCCGGACTTGTCCAGGATATCGAGCATTCGGGCCAACTGCTGGTCGAAGTATTCCACTTCGAAGGCATAATCCAACATGTCATTCCGCACTCCGGCGGAATCGGGCCAGTAGGAGGGTACGCGGTCGATCTGCTCCGGGGATTTTTTCCCCAAGGCCACTCCCGAGCCGTACTGGTAGGGGCGATGTGGTTCATGCGCGCCGAACCAGAAACAGAACGGTTGTCCGCGGGGCTTTCGCCTCAGGAACTCGATCAGGTTCGCCGGGTAATCCACAGCTGAGATGTTTGAAGACGGGGGAGAGGTCGTGATCTCGCTGAAAGACGGGCCGGTCAGCAGGCGAGGCTTGCCCTCCACCTTGCCCGGATCGCCCGGCCCCCAGCCTTTGCCGGTGAATCCTGTCACGTAACCGTTGGCGCCGAGCGCCTCCATGAAGGTGCGGTAGCCTGCCGGGTAGTACCCTCCGTGATTTCCGGCTTCCTCCAGCTGCCAGCTATTGCGGCCAGTAAGCACGGTGGCGCGGGAAGGAGCGCACTTGGAGTTCGGCGTGTAGGCGCGCGCGAAGCGCAGGCCCTCCTGCGCCACCCGGTCGAAGGCTGGAGTCTTTACCCACGCGCATCCATTGGCGGAGAAGTGCTGGTAGGAAGCGTCATCCGCGATGCAGAACAGGATGTTGGGTTTGGCGGCCGCGAAGCCGGTTCCCGCGGAGGAAGCCATGAGGACGAGAAGGGCCAGCTTTCTGATCATGAGGTCGTGGGGTGGGGTGGGCCGGGCTTGCGGCGCGGGAAATGGCCCAGCCGGTGCGGGAGCTGACGGGTCGATCATACATCTGGTCGCCAGGTGCCGACATGGAGGATTTCACCCTTCAGCTGGACTTTCCTCTGCACTCCCGGCTCGGCGGTGAGCCGTACGCTGTAAAGACGGGACGTTCAGACCTGCCTGTTTCGATATATCTCCGCCGGCCGAGGACGAACAACTGGCCGGCATTCCGCTGCGGAAAAAGTCCATCGCGAGCGGAAAAATATCCATGCCGGTTAGCGGCCGTTTGAAATAGAGTAGGGGACCGAGGGGCGGAAAAAACCAAGTCCCTCTGTTTTTACCCTATCCTGCACCGTCCATTTCACTTCGAGGCTCCTCAATTTCGTTTGGCCGTAAGAATCGTGCATCGCACCCCGGACAGCCTTTGGAGCCACCCAAGAGTCCCGTGACCGTTCCTTCGTCCCCATTTCCCATGCTGCTCCTTAAAAACATCGTTCGCTTCGGTTTCTGCCTGTTCCTTTTGCCCCGGCTCGGGGCTGCCCTGCAGGAAGCGGACATCAGGGTGGAGATCAGCCGTCAGCCCGCGGTGGCCTCGATGCGTCACGCGATCCGCATCGGTGCCGCGGAGAGAGACGGGCAGAGGCTCGAGATCCGGATTACCAACACGTCCGGCGCCGAACTCAGCCTCACGGGCTGGAGTGTGGAATTTCCCTGGGTGGATCTGAAGGGCGCGGAGGACCGGCTTTCGACCGGCGGGTGGGACATGGGGCGCAGTGAGGCGCGCGTGTGGTCGCCGGCCGCGGCGGAGAAAGTGAAAACCGGAAGTTACCTGCTGGCCAAGGGAGGTGGTGGCTTTTCGCTCGCCGCTTTCACGACGTGGAGGACGTTCCAGGCCAAGCTACGTTATGCGGCAGGCCGGGTGTTCGTCACCGGAGACGGCGAAAACCGGGTGTTACAGGCGGGAGATTCCATCTCCCTTGAGACGGTGTGGCTGGCCTCGGGAGCGGACTGGCAGGATCTCCTGTTCGCCTACGCCGACGAAATCGCCCGCGAGAACCGTATCCGGCTCAATCCGCCGAAGCCTTACGTCGGCTGGGCGACCTGGGATTATTTCGGGCGCAACTGGACCTATGACCAGGTGGTCGCGAACCTGGAGACGCTGATGGAGGTCTGCCCGAAGGCCGACTTCCTGCAGATCGACGGGGGGTGGTGGCCGCAGCGCGGCGACTACACGCAGGTGCGCGAAAACCTGCGGCCGGATGGCATGAAGCGTCTGGGGCAATTGATCCGGCAGCGGAAGCTGGTGGCCGGCATCCATCTCGACGGCATGCGTGGGGATGCTAAGGCGCAGGTCGCGAAAGATCACCCGGATTTCTTCCTGCACGACGACCGTGGCACGATGCTTGTGGAGTCGTCCGTCAAGGTGGGGGACAGCCTCGACTACACGTTCTTTGATTTCTCGAACCCGGCGACCGCCGCCTATTTCACCGCGGTTATGGAAAATATCCGCCGCAACTGGGGCTACGATTACTTCAAGGTCGATTTCCTCCGCTTCGGCCTGAATGAGTTCATCCATTCGGTGGTCGGACGGGAGACCGTGATCGTGCCGTACAACCGGGGACTGACCAGCGTTGAGCGCCTTCACCTCGGGCTTGCGGCCATGCGGCGCGGCATGGGTCCGGACGCCTTCTTCGTGGCATGTTCGGCGGTATTCGGTCCGACCTTCGGCCACGTCGACGGGCTTCGCTCGGGCGCCGACATCAATCCGGAATTCGGCCAGTTCCGGAAGTGCGCGGTCGATCACTCGGGAAACTTTTACCTGCACGGCCGGGTCGTGCACACCGACGCCGATTACCATGTGGTCCGGGCCCGGGAGGATCAGGACAGCACGCTTGTGAAGGCGGGCAACAAGGACGGGAAGAATATGACTCTGAACGAGGCGGAGATGTGGACCCACTTCGTCGCGCTCTGCGGCGGACCCAAGTTGAACAGCGACAATCTTCCGACCCTGCGGGAGGAACGCCGGGAGCTCTTCCGGTTCGCCGCTGCATTTCCGACGGCGGAGCGTTTCGTGCCGCTCGACTTCTGGGACCACGCGCGCGACGAGGAGGATGTTTCCTCGGCCATCCTTACCCAGGCGAAGGGTGATGTTTACCTCGGCGTCTTCAACTGGACCGACGCGGAGCGGAAGTGGGTGGCGACCGGTTTTTCGGCCGACGACCTCAAGGTCCTCAGCCGGGTGGCGGGCTCGGCCGTGGTGGCGACGGACTCCGGATCGGTCTCCATCACGCTGCCCGCGCGCCACTCCACGCTGCTGAAGTTCGCCGGTGCCGACTTCGACCGCCTGCGCCGCTCCATCCAAATCAAGTGACCGCCGGATCCAGCTGATGACCGGTCACCCTCGGAGCGAGAGGCCGCGGGGCATTGTCGGACTCAGGCTGCGACGTCCCCGGGCACGTGGGCCGCGCTGGAAGCTTTCGCGGCAGGGGAAGGCCGCTACTCGGTGGGAGCGGGCCCGACCGTGCGCATCTGGATGCTTTCCACGCGTTCCGCGCCCGAGGTGACCACGTCCGAGATCACGATCAGCGTTTCTCCGAGCTGGATCCGGTCGGCTGCCAGCAGCGCGCCGAGCGCCCGGGTCAGCGTTTTCTCGGGATCGCCGTGTATCTCGATCAGATGCGGCTCCACCGAGCGGATGATATGCATTTGTCGAAGCGTGGTGACCGAGTCGGTGAGGGCGAGGATCGGTGTGCGGTCCGGCCGATGAGCAGCCAGGCATGAGGCGCTGCGTCCCTGCCGCGTGAAGATCACGATGCGGGAGCCGGGAAACTCGGTGGCCATGATGACCGCCGCCCGCATGAACTTCATCTGCGGATCCGCGAGGACCACGGGTTCCGGTGGCTCGGCCGCGAGTTCCCGCTCGACCCGCCGAGCGATCGAGTCGAGCACGCGCACGCACTCGAAAGGGTATTTCCCGACGGTCGTTTCGCCCGAAAGCATCACGCAATCCGCCCGTTCATAGACGGCGTTAGCCACGTCGGTGATCTCCGCCCGCGTGGGCACCGGCTGGCTGGTCATCGACTCGAGCATGTGGGTCGCGATGATGACAGGACGGCCGACGGTCCGGCAGATGCCGACCGCCCGGTGCTGGATGATGGGAAGCTCCTCGAGTGGCACCTCGATGCCGAGGTCGCCGCGGGCGACCATGAGAATATCGGTGGCGCGGATGATCTCCTCCAGGTTCTCGATGGCGCTCTGGTCCTCAATCTTGGCGATGATCCTCGCCTCGGATCCGTGCCGCTTGAGGAAATCCCGCAGCTGGGTGATGTCGGCGGCCTCGCGGACGAAGGAGAGGGCGAGGAAATCGATGCCCTCCTCGATTCCCACCAGGGTGTCGGCGCGGTCCTTCTCTGTGAAGGACGGCAGACCTACCCGGATGCCCGGGAGATTAATGTGACGACGGGAGCCGAGGGTTCCAGCCGTGAGCACGCGGCAGCGTAGGTGGGTGTCGTGCTTCTGGCGCACCTGGAGCCGGATCAGGCCGCTATCGACGAGGAGGATGTCGCCCACCTCGACGTCGTTGGCGAGGTTGCGGTAGTTGACGTCGACCGATCGGGTTGGGTCGTGAGGATCCCGTGGCGCGCCGGGCTTGAGGACAAAGTCGAAATCCTCGCCACGGCGCAGCGGAATGGGCGCGACGACGTCGCCGGTGCGGATTTCCGGGCCCTTGATGTCCATCATCACACCGACTTCGCGCCGCATCGTGCGGGAAAGCCCCCTGATGCGCCGGATCACCTGTCGCGTCCAGTCGTGCCCGGCATGGGCCATGTTGAGCCGGACGACGTCAACGCCGGCCGCAAGAAGTTGGCGCAGGTTCTCCTCCGACTCGGTGGCGGGCCCAAGGGTGGCGATGACCTTTGTGTGGCGGAATCCCGCCGGCGGCATGGTGGATGTTACACGAAGAGTGTGGTTCGCGTGGGTGCGCCGACGTCCGGATCCCGCCGGCCAGGCGGCGGATGTAGCGCGCTCCGAAGGCACGTCAAAACTCGGTGGTGAGGGACAGGACCGCGCGGCGCGGGAGACCGATGGTGGCGGCGGTGGGCTGGTAGTCCGTATCAGTGATGTTCTGTAGGCTGAGCTGGGCCTTCAGCTTGGTTTTGCCCCACTTCCAGTCGTAGCCGGCCGAGGCATTCCAGAGCGTGTAGGCCGGCGCGAACAGTTCCACGTTGCGGGTGTCCAGCGCCTTGGGTCCGACGTAATTGAATCCCGCGCCCAGCCACAATCCCTTGAGGCCGCCGGACTTGAAGGCGTAGCGGGTCCAGAGATTGCCGAGGGTCTTGACGGACTGCCACGGATGCGCGCCGCGGTAGTAGGCCATGCCGACGGGCATGGAACGATTGCGGATGTCCTCCTGGGCGAGGCTGCCGAAGATCTGCCAGTTGGCGGTGGGGGTGTAGATGAATTCCCATTCGATGCCGCGGCCTCTGACCCCGTTGTCCTGGCTGTCGGTGCTGAAGCTGTTTCCCAGGATCTGCTGGCCAACCGTCAGGACGACGTCGCGCTGGGTGATCTCGTAGACCGATAGCGTGGAGGAGAATTTACCCTCGAGGAGATCGGTCTTTACGCCGAGGTCGTAGCCTTCGCCGCGGACCGGAACCGCCTGGCCGGTGAAAACCTGCTGCGGCAGACCCTTGGCGTCGGTCGCGATGCCGCGCAGCACGGGTTGCGTCGGCAGCGCGTACGACTGGCTGTAGGAAGCGTAGAGCAGGACGCCCTTGGCGGCCTTGTATCCCAGACCGACCTGCGGGATGGTTTTGCTGAAATTGGATTTGATACCCGGTGTCGTTGAAACGCGGTAATCGGTGACTTCCGTGGTGGAGCGGTTGTGGCGGAAGCCGGCCACCGCCTGCAACTGGTCCCGGAGGAAGCTGCCATTGAGCACGAGGTAGGCCGCCTGGTCGGTTCCCTTCTGCAGCGTGTTCGTGTTCAGGATCGGCGTCGTGTTGAGCGAGTTTGAGGTGTCCCGGTTGATGAAATACGTCGGGCTCGCCGGGTTGACATCCCAGGTGCGGAAGTTCGGGGCGGCGAGGGTGCCGTTGCTCTGGATCAGGAAATCGGTGTTGTCGTTGCGGGCGTGCAGGAGGCCGGCAAGCGGCTTGATCGTGCCCCAGCCGAACGTGTGGCTGCCCGCCAGGTCCGCCTGGAAGTTGGTGGTCTTCGTGCCTGCGGTTTGCCAGCGGGGACGGCGCACATGCACGGCCGGTCCCGGGGTGCCGTTCTGGGTCGCCACGGCGAGATCCGGGTTTTCGAGAACACGTCGCGCGAAATCGAGATTGGCGGCAAGCTGCTGCGCCGCGCTCAGGGCGTTCCAGGCCGGGGCCACGGCCCAGACACCGTTGGACAGCACCAGCGAATTCGGCGGCGCCACGAACAGGGAGTTGGCGACACCGGTCTGGAACTGGCCGTTGCTGCTGTCGTTGTGGCCAAAGCCGGCGCGGCCGCTCCAACGATCACCCAGCTTGACGCTGAACTCGGCGTTAAGGCTGCTCAGGACGGTATCACGGTAGTCGTTCCGGCTCGATTGATTGAAACGGCGGGAGAAACCGGACCAGCGGTTGAGGTAACCCGGATCGGAGGAGTTGCGGTAGCCGGCGGCGAGATCGAGCCCGCCCTGGTTCACGAGGGCGGCGGCGCCCGAGGGGTATCCCAGCGAGCCGTCAAAGGAACGGGCGACGGAGAGCGGTGTGGCGATCGAAACCAACGGCAGCAGGTTGGCCGGCGGGGTCTCCTCCCGGTGGAGGCGTTGGTAGGAGATGCGCAGGGAGGCCGATGGGGTGATGTTCCAGGTCAGTCCCGGTGCGAGGACGGAGGCCCGGCCTTCGGAATGCTCGACGTACTGCAGTTCGTTGCTCCACGACGCATTGACGCGGAACAGCAGCTTGTCGCCGATCAGCGGCTGGTTGATGTCGGCCGTGGCCCGCAGGTAATCGTAGCTGCCGCCGGCGAGACTGACGACGCCGAACGCCCGGGAGACGGGGCGCTTGGTGATGTAATTGACGGTGCCGCCGGGGGCGATCTGGCCGTACAGGAGTGAAGCCGGGCCCTTCACGACCTCGACGCGCTCCAGATTCACCGTGTCGACGTAGGTGTTTCCGCGGTCCGACTCATAAAAGCCGTCGCGTTGCGGGGCCTGGGTGAATCCGCGGATGTTGAAGGCGTCGCTGCCGAAATTGAAACCGCGCGCACCGCTCGAGACGCCGGCGGAGTTTCTAACCGCGTCGTAGAGGCTGACCGAATTCGTATCCTTGATGAACTCGGGAGTGATGGCGCTGATCGCGAACGGCAGGTTCAGGATCGGGGTGTCGATGCGGGTGGCGGAAACCGAGCTCGCGGCCTTATAGCCGATGTCGCCGCTGGTGCTGACCTGAAATGGGTTCAGCATCACCACCTTCTCGTCCTGAGGCCGCTCGGCCGAGGTGGAGGACGCGGAGGGGGTCTTGGCGGACAACGAGGCGACGGCTAAGAGGCAGGATATGAGGCGGTACCTAGGTGCATTCATGATGGTGGGAGTTTTCGGGGAAACAGGCTGGGAAACTTGAGATCAGATGCGTGCGCCCGAGCCGTGGCGTCCGGTGCTCCGGACCGGGAGCTGGCGAGGCGAAGGAGATAAACCGGACCAGGCGCCAACGCGCCGCTGGCGCGGCCCAAAAGTGGAAACGCGAAAGCTCAAAACGGCGCCGACGATATCGGAATTCCGCGTACCCTGAATGGACGTACCGCGCGTCCATCAGGATTTTTTGAACGGTGATCGTCCCGGCGCCGCAATTCGACGGCCCAGGACCCGCCGACGGAGCGCGGAGCGTCAGCGTTTCACGTTCTCCTCGTTCAGGAGTCCCGGAGGGCCGCCCTTTTTATTTTTTCGCGGAAGGCTCGGTCCGTCTGCCCTGCTCGGGGGCGTCGTAATGGGGGGACGGCCGGTGTTCGGCCATCATGATCACCTCGATCTTGCGCACCACTTCCGGGTGGGACGCCGCAACGTTCCGCTTTTCGGCGGGATCGGCGTTGAGGTTGTAAAGTTCAAGCGGGGCTTTGGTACCGAGCCGGTAGCCCTTCCAATCGCCCATGCGCACGGCCTGCTGGAAGAAGGGCTCGTAGATCTCGAAGTACAGCGACTCATGTGTCACCGGCTGGCTTCGGCCCAGCAGGGTGGGTGCGATCGAATGCCCGTCGAGGGCTGGGGGCTTCGGTGCCCCGGACAAATCCGCGACCGTCGGCAGAAAGTCGACGAAGCTGGTCAGCAGGTCGCTGGTTGTGCCGGGTTGAACCTTGCCGGGCCAGCGGGCGATGAACGGCGTGCGCATGCCTCCCTCGTAGAGCAGGCGCTTGTAGCCGCGCAGACCACCGGTGCTGCCAAGGGGTTCGATGAACTCCTGATTGGCGCCGTTGTCCGAGCTGAAGATCACCAAGGTCTGCTCGTCGATGCCGAGTTCCTTGAGTTTCCGCATCACGCGCCCGACGTCGCGGTCAAGCAGTGCCACCATGGCCGCGTAATTCCTGATCTCCTCGGGCCACGGTTTCCCGGAGAACCCCGGGTTTTCCGGGATGACATAGTCTCCATGGGGCGGAGTCCAGGCGGCGTAGCAGAAGAAGGGGCGATCCTTGTTTTGTTCGATGAACTTCAGCGTCTCATCGGCGATCCGGGTGTGGGAGTAGTCCTCCCAGGTGCGTCGCCCGGACTGCTGGTAAGGCACGTCCACACCATCACGCACGAGGTGATCGGTGTAGTAATCGTGGGCGTGTTTCTGGTCGTAGTAGCCGAAGAACACATCGAAGCCCTGCTTCTCGGCGGCGCCGGTCGTGCCGGGGTTGCCCAGGCCCCATTTGCCGAAGCCCCCGGTCGCGTAACCAGCATTGTGCAGCAGACGGGGCACGGTCATCTGGCCGGTGGGCAGCGCGAGCAGGCCGATCTTGCTTTGATTGGCTCGGCGCAACACGTGCCCGGTGTGTTGCCCGGTCATCAGCACGCAGCGGGAAGGTGCGCAGACGGCGCTGCCGCTGTACGCGCGGGTGAACTTCATGCCTTCCGTGGCCAGACGATCGATGTTCGGAGTGACGCCGTACTTGCAGCCGTAGGCCGAGAAGTCCCCGATGCCGGCGTCATCGGCGAGGATGAATACGATGTTCGGTCGCGTGCGCGGGGAGGACTCCGCCGCGGGAAGGATCGCGGCGGACAAAAACAGCAGTAGGCCGCTGAAAACTAGGGGAGTGCGTTTCATGGTCGGGAAAGTGGAGCCAGGTTTTCGGGGGCGGGCATTTCGTAAGGAATTTCGATAAAAACTGAGACGGATCCGAGGGAGGCCCGAAACCCGCGGGCTAGCGCGGAGCGGTGGCGTGCGGGTTGGAATCCCTCCGTTGAGCGAAGATCCAGTCGTAATACTCCGGGTCGGTCACCACCACCCGCGCGGCGCCGTGGGCTTGGTCGGGGTAGACCTTCAGTCTCGCCTCCTTGCCGCCAGCGCGGCGGATGGCGGCGATCATACGCTCCGATCGCTCCGGCGGAACGGTGGTGTCCAGCGCGCCGACAAACGCGTGGACGGGAATCGTGGCCAACTTCGCGGCCCAGCGATCAAAATCGGGAGTGACCGCTTTGGGGCCCTCCCGGCCGATGCCGCCGACGATCGGCGCGATCGCCGCGAAATGGTGCGGATTCTGCGCCGCCCAGGCCCACGTGCCGTAGCCTCCCATGCTGATGCCGGAGAGGTAGATTCTCCGGTGGTCGACCGGCAGCGTCGCCTGGAGGTGCGCGAGCAGCACGTTGAGATCCTCGGCGGTCCAGATGCCGCGTTCGGAGCCGGCGCTGGCCAAACATTGAGGGGCCACCAAGTGGCAAGGGCCCTTGCCTAACTTGGCGATGCCCCGCCACACCTCGGAGGGCCGGTCCTTGATACGCTGGATATCGGTGCCCACGCCGCCCGCGCCGTGGAGGAAAATCAAAAGGGGGAGCTGCGTCCCGGCCGGCTCCGCCGGCGAGTAAAGCAGGTACTCCGGGTTCAGGAACCGGACGTTTCGCTGCAGGTCCGCCGGGAGGGTTTGCACCACGGGTGCATCGCCTTGCGCCCGGAGCGAGACGGCCAGAAGCAGCGCCACGATGGAACGGAAGAAAGTGCGCAGTGGTTTCATGAGTCAAACGGCCGGGGCCATCTGTTGGTAGTAGACGCGCAGTTCCGGCTTCACGCCGATGAGGGCCTGGGCGCGCTGGAGCGCCTTCTTGGTGGCGAGCGTGTTGTTCTCCTCGGCGGGGAACATGTTTTCCAGGCCGATTTTATCCGCCAGGCCGCTCCGCTTGAGCACGGCGGCAACGTCGCCGTGGACGCCGGAGATCAGCAGATGGCGCTGCTGGCCTTGCAGGAATTCGATCAACTGCCCGAGCGCGAGCACTGTCGTCGCATCGAGGTGCCGCGCGTTCTTCATGCGCAGGATGAACACCCGGATGTTCGGGTCCTCGGCGAGCCGGCGGATGCCATCCTGGAAAATATCTGCTGCTCCGAAGAACAGGTCGCCCTCGACGTGGACGATGGAAACCTGCGGACTGTTGCGCGCCGCGGGCGTCTCTATCCGGGTCAGTTGTCCCTGGTCGTCGAACGCGTGCTCCTGCAGAGTGGGGGTGCTGGCCTTGTTGAGGAAGAGGATCAGAGAAATGCCGACGCCGACGTAGATGGCGGTGTCCAGTTGGAGAAAAAGCGCCGCGATCAGGGTGATCCAGAAAACGGCGGCGTCGGAGCGCGTGGCGCGCCGCGCGATGAGGATCTGCGCCGGGTTGAACAGGCGGGCCGCGATCGTGATCAGATAGGCCGCGAGAGCCGCGATCGGGATATGATTGAGCAGCGGGGAGATCGCGAGGATCGCGCCGAGCACGCCGAGGCAACTGAAGAGGGTCGCGAACTGGGTCCGGCCTCCGCTCTGAAGGTTGGCCGCACTGCGCAGGAACGAGGCGGAGCCGGGCATCGCGCCGAACGCGGAGGCGGCGAGGTTCCCGAGTCCCATGCCGATGAGTTCCTGATTGGCATCGATGCGCTGGCCTGAACGGGCGGCGAGGCCCTTCGCGATGGACACCGCCTCCAGCATACCCAGCAAAGCGATGGCGAAGGCCGTACTTGTGATGCGGGGCACCAGTTGGAGTCCCTCGGCATTGAGGGGAAAGCCGGTGAAAATCGGCATGGCGCCGGAAATTTCACCGAGATCGCGGACCAGCCGCACGCCGTGGGAGTCAAGTTGAAGGAGCGCGGCGGCGCCGCTGGCCACAGCAAGGACGATCAGGCCTTCGGGCCAGCGAGGCCGCCATCGGCGCAGGCCCCAGAGTAACCCGAGGCAGGCGAGACCGGTGGCGGCCGTGATCGCGTCGAAGCGGAGCGTGAGGAAGCTGGTGACGAGGTGCCGGACCGTGCCGGGAAGGCTGACTTCGCGGGCGCGTTCAATTCCGAGCAGGTTGCCGACCTGTCCCACCGCGATCAGCACTCCGACCGCCGTCGTGTAGGCGATGATTACCGTGCGGGAGATGAACTGGGTGAGCTGACCGGTCTTGGTTAGGCCGGCCGCCAGTTGAAAAAAACCGATGAGGCAACCCAGCAGTAGCACCTTCTCCAGCGAAGTGAGGGGCACATCCGCCAGCGCAAGCACGGCTCCGGCGAGGATAATGCTGATGGTGTTGGTCGGGCCGAACACCAGGTGGCGGGATGAGCTGTAGCAAGCGGCCACCAGGGCCCCGATGACGGCCGTGGCCAGCACGGCGTGGATCGGCAGACCGGCGACGAGGGCGAATCCGATCGCCTGCGGGATGGTGATGACAGCCACGGTGGCTCCCGCGATGAGGTCGGCGCGGAGCTTGGCGCGATCGTAGGTGGCCACCTCCCGCCAAAGCGGAGGGACGAGGTTCGAGCGCATCTGCCCGCCAATGCCCGTGATCCGTCGTTCCGCCAACTCGGTCAGCTCACCGAGTTCATCCACCTGTGCGGCTTGAAAAAGGCGTTTCATGCCCGGAGGCGGATGATGCGGGCTTTGGTCGCGGCGCGGTATGGACTATTTCCACCAGTGGCAGGACAAATTATCGACCGCCTCCAAGGCGGTGATGTCCGGCTCACGGGGAGGAGCTTCCCGAGGCGTAGCCGCGCGGATTCGCACGGTGCCAATTCCACGCCGTTTCCATGATCGTCGAGATACTGTCGAAGCGGGGTTTCCATCCGAGTTCACGGCGGATCAGTTCGCTCCCCGCCACCAGGATCGCGGGATCGCCGGCGCGTCGGGGAGCCATCTTGACGGGAATTTCATGTCCGGTGACCTGGCGGGCCGCCGCGATGACCTCGCGCACGGAGAATCCGCGGCCATTTCCGAGATTGTAGATGCAGTTGCCCCGATCGAGGGCTCCGAGGGCGCGGACGTGGGCGTCGATCAGGTCGGCCACATGGATATAGTCGCGGACACAGGTTCCGTCCGGCGTGGGGTAGTCGCCGCCGAACACCGTGATTTCGGGCCGTTGCCCGAGCGCGACCTGCAGGACGAGAGGGATGAGGTGCAACTCCGGTGTGTGATGTTCGCCGCGTTCGGCGGTGGCTCCGGCGGCATTGAAGTAGCGCAGGCAAGCGTACCGCAGGCCGCGAGTGACGCTGAGCCAGTGGAGCAGCCGTTCAACGATGCCCTTCGACTCGCCATAGGGGCTGCCGGGAATAATCCGTTCCCCCTCGGTGATCGGCATCGCCAGAGGATCGGCGAAGAGATTGGCGGTGGAGGAGAGGATGATCTTGCGCACGCCGTGCCGATCCATCGAGCGCAGCAGGTTGAGCGCGTTCACCACGTTGTCTTGCAGGTAGAGGAAGGGCTCCTGCATCGATTGCCCGACGAGGGAGTTCGCCGCGAAGTGCATCACGGCTTCGGGGCGGAATTCCCCGAGGGCTGCGTCGATCTCCGCCGGATGGGCGAGATCGCCGACCACCAGTCGAGCCTTGGGGTGTACCGCCTTGGCGTGCCCCTGCTGGAGATTGTCGAAGACCACGACGTCATGGCCTGTATTGGCGAGGACCTCGGTGGCCACGCTCCCGATGTAACCGGCTCCGCCTGTCACGAGAATTTTCATGGGGAAATCTGGTCGAACCTCACGGTCGGCTGGGATCGCAGGCTGGCCGCGGCCGCCTC
>Ga0075471_10001298_pt1 | contig 16331 bp, 14 predicted proteins | sample DEB19_08_DNA_2_FD_74787 | JGI IMG/M metagenome (GOLD analysis project Ga0075471, IMG submission 74787) | Aqueous microbial communities from the Delaware River and Bay under freshwater to marine salinity gradient to study organic matter... | ecosystem: Environmental > Aquatic > Marine > Coastal ... | reverse complement strand
TGGCGGAGGATCTGGCGGCCTGCGACGGCAGGGGGCTCACGCTCCTCGAGCTCGGCTGTGGGCTTGGCCTCCCAGCGCTTGTCGCCGCACAGGCGGGCTTCGCCGTCACCGCCACCGACTACGAGGAGCCCGCGCTCGAAGGCGTGCGGTTCAATGCCAGGAAGCTGAACCTCGCGACGATCGCCACACGGGTGCTGGACTGGCGTTGCCCGCCCGGCGACCTGGGCCGCTTCGACCGTGTGGTCGCCGCCGACGTGCTCTACGAGCCGCACCATGCGACCGCGCTCGCCGGCGTCATCGCCGCGACGCTCGCCCCGCACGGCACCGCGCTCGTGGCCGATCCCTGCAGGCTGCGGGCTGGGGCCTTCCCGGAGGCCTGCCGCGAGGTCGGCCTGAAGGCGACCAAGACGAAGGCCCGGCGGCCGCATGGCGCGACCACCGGGCCTCACGTCGAGATCTACGTCGTCATGCCACCAGCCGCATCTCCGGCACTTCGCCCGTGATGCCGACGATGAACTCCTCGAAAATCTTCACGTCGAGCGCCGAGGCGCTTTCGGCCTCTGGGTGGAACTGCGTGCCGATCGCCACCCAGCCCTCCACCGCACTCTCGATCGCCTCGATGACGCCGTCCGGCGCACGGGCGGTGACCTTGAAGCTCGTCGCGACGTCGTCGATGGCCATGTGGTGCATGCTGTTGACGCGAATTTCTCCCTCGCCATACACCCGCTCCATCGCCGAGCCGCGCTCCACGAGCAGGGCATGGCGGTGGCCCTGGTCGAGCGGATCCTTGTGCGGGATCGCCTTCGGCAGGTCTTCCGGGAGGTGCAAAAAGAGCGTCCCGCCCTCCGTGATGTTCAGCAGCTGCATTCCGCTGCCGATCGCGAGCACGGGCATGTGACGCTCACAGACGTGCTTGACGAGCATCCGGTCGAAGTCCTCGCGGCGGGCGTCCATCGGGCGCACGGCCGGGTGGGGCATGTAGCCGTCGCGGCGGGGATCGAGGTCGGCCCCGCCCACGAGCACCACGCCATCGAGCAGGTCGAGCAGCCGGACGACGTCGTCCTCATCGGCGAGCGGGGGCAGGATCACCGGGATGCCGCCCGAGGCCGTGATGCCGTCGTAGTAACCGGCAGCCACGAACGAGAGCGCGGCGTGCTCCTTGCGGGTGGAGCGGTAATCCGTGTTGATGCCGATGAGCGGTTTGCCAGCCATAAATCCTCCCTGAAAGGTCTCGGGTCGACATCCATGCCGACCGTTCGGGGGCTGAAACTATCGGGTGTTCGCCGCAAGGCAAGCATTTTTCCGATTTTGTGTGGCAGCACGCATGCCACCACAAGATCAAGTGCTAGCACGCCCCGTGCTAGCAGCGTGCCTGGCTTCGTAGGACAGGCTTCAGCCTGTCTGTCTGTGTTCACGGCAAGTCTCGACCTCCTGTCGAACTTGCCTTGGCCGGCCTCCGGCGGCTGGTGGTAACCCGGCCTTCCAGGCCTGGTGATCAACACGTCGGCGCCGGCTTCGGGGGAGCGGCAAAAGTCTCCTCACTCAGGCCGCAGCGGCCCTCGTTCGGGAAGCGTTCGCCGACTCCCCCGAAGCCTCCCCCATTCCAGTTGACGAGGCTCGGGGTTACCCCTGCCGTTGAGACGGCGTATGTGACCAGCGGAGCCATGGATGGCGGAGCGCAGGCACATCCGAGTGAGCCGGAGCCCAGGAGGGCGGAGGCGAACGTCCGGCGAGACGGTACGGGGTAACCCCGAGCCGGCGCTAACCGATATCCGCAGATCCGCATGCAGATCGTTTCCACAGGCTTACCGTTCCGCAGCCTCACGCGGTGATCCAGATCGCGCCCTTGAAGCTGCGGAGCCAGGTGAGCTGCCGCTTGGCGAGCTGGCGCGTGCGATCCTGCGTGCGGCGGATGGCGGCGGGGAGGGAGAGGGTGCCGGCGAGCACGTCGAGGGCTTCGGTGTATCCCGGCGCCTGCCGGGCGGTGGGTCCGATGCCGCCCGGGAGGGCTGCGGCCGCACGGGTTTCGTCGACGAGGCCGCGGGCGAACATCGCTTCGACGCGACGGTCGATCCGGTCGTAGAGCAGCCGGCGCGGGAGATCGACGACGAGAAGCTGTGAGTCGAACACCGGGTGGGGAGCGGGGGCGAAGGCGGCGCTCAATGGCCGGCCGGTCGAGTGGGCGACTTCGAGGGCGCGGATGATGCGCTTCGCGTCGTGAGGATGGATGCGGGATGCGGCGGCGGGGTCGATCGTCGCGAGCCGCGCGTGGAGGGCATGGGTGCCGTCGCGCCGTGCTTCCGCTTCGAGGGCCGCGCGGAAGGCCGGGTCGCCTGGCGGGAGGGGGGCGAGGCCGTCGCGGAGCGCGCGGAGGTAGAGGGGCGTGCCGCCCACGAAGAGGATGCGGCGGCCCCGCGCCCGGATTCCCTCGACGGCGGCGGCGGCGGCTGTGAGCCAGCACGCGACGCTGAACGATTCCGCGGGGGAGACGAGGTCGATCACGTGATGCGGCACGGCCGCCTGTTCGGCGGGCGAGGGCTTCGCCGTGCCGATGTCGAGGCCACGGTAGACGGCCATCGAATCGACGCTCACGATCTCGGCGTCGAGCCGCCCGGCGAGGTGGAGGGCGAGGGCCGTCTTGCCCGCGGCCGTGGGGCCCGAGAGGAACCAGCAGTCGAGGTCGAGCCGCGGGCCACGGGGTGGATCGACGGTGGCTGCATCGCCGCCGGGGCATGCTACAGTTGGGGAATCTTCAGGAGCCATCGGATGCCGCGTCTGGGAGAAACCCTCGAAAGCCTCGAACGGGTCGTCGATTCGCGCCGGAATGACCCGCCCGATCGATCGTACACCAGCCGGCTGTTGGCCGGAGGGGTCGCAAAGATCGGCGCCAAGGTGACGGAAGAGGCGGCTGAATTGGTGGCTGCGGCAGACCATGAGACGGACGAGCGTGTCGTCTCGGAGGCCGCCGATCTCACGTATCACATGCTCGTGCTGCTCGCCTGCCGCGGCCTGTCGCTGTCGCTGGTCGAGGACGAACTCGCGCGGCGGTTCGGCGTGTCGGGGCTCGACGAGAAGGCGGCACGCACGACCACGGGAGAACCCGCACGATGACCACATCGACCAGCCGCCTGCTTCGCATCGGCCTGCCCAGCAAGGGCAGGCTCGCCGAGATCTCGGCAAGCCTGCTCAACGAGGCCGGGCTCTCGTTTCGGCGGACGGAGCGCAGCCTGTTCGCCCGCTGCAAGGACATGCCTGTCGAAGTGACGTTCCTGCGCACCGACGACATCCCTGTGCTCTGTGCCGAGGGAGCGATCGACCTCGGCGTCACGGGGGCCGATCTCGTGGCGGAGAGCGGTGCGTCGCTCGTCCACCGCCTCGACCTCGGCATCGGCTCGTGCCGCCTGGCCCTGTGCGTGGGCGAGGGCTCGGGGATCGGCGACGCCCGGCAGCTGGCCGGCAAACGGATCGCCACGAGTTTTCCCCGCATCACGCGCGATTGGCTGGCGGAGCGTGGCGTGGAGGCCCACTTCGTGGAACTCTCGGGCAGTGTCGAGATCATGATCCAGCTCGAGGTGGCCGATGCCATCGTGGACCTCGTGGAGACGGGGAGCACGCTGGCCGCCAACCGCCTCCGCGTGCTCGACGACATCGGTCGCTACGAGACGGTGCTCGTCCAGAACCACCGCGTGGCCGACGCCGCCACCGCCGATCGCATCGTCCGCCGGCTCGAGGGAGTCGTGATCGCCCGGAGCTACTCGCTGCTCGAATACAACATTCCGCGAAAGCGGCTCGCCGAGGCCGAGAAGATCACGCCGGGCTTCAAGTCGCCGACCGTGAGCGCGCTCGAAGACTCCGCGTGGTGCGCCGTGCGGGCCATGGTGCGGCGCGGCGAGGCACACGGCATCATGGAGCGGCTCGAGGCGATCGGTGCCTCGGCGATCATCGAGACCGAAATCTCGAACTGCCGCCTGTAAGGCGAAAGCAGCCCGTCAGCACTCGAGCCGGCCGTGGATCAGCCGCCCGGCTCGAACGGTCGCGACGACGGCGGTTTCAGGATCGAGGGCCGCCTCGTGCGGGTCGGCGGAGGGGCGGGCGGGCCGCAGGATCACGAGATCGGCGGGGTGGCCCGGCGCGAGCGCGCCGGCGCAACGCTCGAACCCGAGGGCCCAGGCGCCGTCGACCGTGGCCATGCGCAGGGCTTCGGCGGGGCTCACGAGGCCGCCGTCGACGAGCGCACGGCACTCGGCGAGCACCGAGAGGTCGGGGTTCGACGCCCGGCTGTCGGTACCGAGGGCGATGCGAGCGCCCGTGGCACGAAACCGGGCCAGGGGCGGCAACGCCCCCGACAACAGCCGCGTCGTCCGCGGGCAGACGACGACTGCGAGGCGGTCGCGATGGCGGGCGAGGCGTGCCAGGGCGTCGTCGTCGAGGAAGGTGCCGTGAACGACGAGGCCCCGAGGGCCCCGGGCGAGCAGCGAGATCCAGTCGGCCGCGGAGAGCAGCCGTGGGGGGGCGGTGGCCGGCCAGGCGCCCAGCGACTCGAGCAGCGTGCGAAAGTCACCTGTTCCTGCGGCCACCAGCTCCGCTTCGGCCAGGCTCTCGGCCAGATGCATGGCCGCGGGAACCCGTAGCGTTCGAGCCATCTCCAGCAGCGCTCGGCCCAGAGGAGCCGCCACCGAGTATGGGGCGTGGGGTGAGACCCCGGCGGCCGCGCCCGCGGCGTCAAGCTGGCCGAGATCGCGGCGGAGGGCCGCCAGGGCGGCCTCGGTCGTCGGCGTTGAAAGACCGAGCGCCTCGCGAAACACCCGCACGCGCGGGCCGGTCGTGAACGCCTCGCGTGCTGGCAGCGTGGTTGCGATCTCGCCGATCGCCGTCACTCCGGCGGCGGCACATTCTGCGAGGCCTGCCCGCACTGCGTGTGCGGTCGCGGGACCGCCGCCGGAGGGCCGCGTTCTGCGCAGAGCGACGACCTGGGCGATCCATGCGGGCAGTCCGGCATGTCCCGGAAGCGGGGCGTCGAGGTCGGAAAACTCGAGGTGCGTGTGGGCGTTGACCAGGCCCGGCACGATGATGCAATCGTCGAGTTCGACGCAGGCCGCCTTGGCCGGGCCGGTTCCGAGCGAAGCGACACGGCCGCGGCGGATTCGCAGCCACGCTCCGGCGAGCCCCACGCCTGGCATCGGGACGATGTGGCGGGCCCGCAACGTCACGTCGAGGGCCGCACTCACGGGCCGACGGTCGCCACCGGCAGATGGACGGCCCGGGCGCGGGCCCGGCCGTCGGCGGCAGGATCATCTTCGAACAGTTCGTAGAACACGTTGCGCCGCCGCGGGATCCAGCCGAGCTGGGTGATCGCCGATCGCATCTGATCGAGCGTGAGGTGGTGCACCGTGCCGGCCGCGCTGACCACGTTCTCTTCAATCATCAGGCTGCCCATGTCGTTGGCGCCGTAGAGGAGGGCCAGTTGTCCAATCTCGCGGCCCTGCGTCACCCAGCTCGACTGGATGTTGGGGAAGTTGTCGAGGTAGAGCCGGGCGACGGCCTGCGTCTTCAGGTATTCGAACGGACCGGCCGGAGGAATGTCGGCCATCTCCGTGTTCTCCGGCTGGAACGACCAGCAGATGAAGGCCGTGAAGCCCCCGGTCTCGTCCTGCAGTTCACGGAGCCGATCCAGGTGTTCGACGCGCTCCGGAAGCGTCTCGATGTGGCCGAACATCATCGTGGCCGTGCTCTTGCCGCCGAGCCTGTGCCATGCGCGATGCACCTCCAGCCAGTCGTCGGTGAGCACCTTGCCGCGCGTCATCGCGGTGCGCACGCGGTCCACGAGGATCTCGCCGCCACCACCGGGCAGAGATCCGAGGCCGGCGCGGGCGAGCCGCTCGAGCACCTCGCGGAGCGGCCGCTTCGAGACCTTCGTGAAGTGATGAATCTCCGGTGGCGAAAACCCGTGGATGTTCACCTGCGGAAACCGCGTCTTGATGTCGCGAAGCAGGTCTTCGTACCACTCGAGCGCGAGCGTCGGATGCAGCCCGCCCTGCATCAGGATCTGGTCGCCGCCGAGAGCCACCGTCTCCTCGACCTTCGTGAGCAGCACGTCGCGGTCGAGCACGTAGCCCTCGGGGTGTTTGGGGCCGCGATAGAAGGCGCAGAAATCGCAGACCGCCGTGCACACGTTCGTGTAGTTGATGTTGCGGTCGATGTTGTAGGTGCGAAACGGTTCGGGATGCAGGCGTGTCGTCACGGCATGGGCGGCCCGGCCGATCGCGGCGAGATCGCGCGATCGCAGGAGCGCGACGGCATCCTCGGCCGAGAGCCGGCGGCCCGCCACGGTGTCGTCGAGGATGCGCTTGACCGTCGCGGAATCGGGCACGGACGTGACGGCGGTGGCCATGGAGAAACGACTGTGAGATTCAGATTGGTTGGGAGACGCGCGTGGGCCGAACGACGGCAGCGGGAATGTCGAGTCCGGAGGGGGCCAGGTCGATCGCGGCTGCATGCTCGTAAAAGGTGGCCAGGGCCCGGCGTTCCCTGTCGCCCAGATCATAATGCAAGTTGTCGCGGAGATAGCCGAGGCATTGCGGCACGGTCAGTCCGTGGGCCGCCGCCTCGGCCGAGGCGATGGCGGCGAGGTTTGCCCTGCCGGAGTCGCGGGCCTCTGCGAGCCGCGGTTCGAGCGCGTCGATCGCGGCCTGGCTGACGCCGCGATGGGCGGCCCACACCGCGAATACGAACGGCAAGTTCTGCCAGCGCACCCATTCGTCACCCAGGTCCCAGACGAGCTGGAATGCGCCTCGATGGGAGCCGATCGCGCGGTCGCCGATGAGGAGCACGGCGTCGGCGTTCGTGTCGTCGAGGCCCGCCCCGATCGGGAGGGACTCGACGGTGGGACGCACGCCGAAGCGCTTCGCGAGCAGGATGCGGGCCAGGGTCGCGCTCGTGCGCGATCCTTCGTCTACCGCGAGCGATGCGACCTTCGCGGGCGGCGTCCGAAAAAACAGTTTCACGCTCATCACGGCGCCGCGGCAGCCGATGCATGCATCCGACACGACCCGATACCCGTCTCCCCGAAAGAGTTCGATCGACGGGATGAGCGCGACATCGAGTTCGCGGCGGGCGAGGCGATCGGCCAGCCGACTGGGCAGGTCATAGACGACGTCGAGACCGGATGCTGCGAGCCCGTGCACGAGCGGCTTCGTGTTCAGATATTGCACCGCCCCGATCCGGGGAAGGCGGGACGGGCGAAATGGTTTCAAGCGACGGATCATGAAGATTACGGCCGAAGGCAGCGCCAGTTTTTGGACGACCGGCTGGTGCGTCCTGGGAAGAGAAACCGTACGCGGCGGGAGATCGTAACCGCCCGCCGCCCTGGTGAAGGCCCCCCGCCCGGGGGCCTCGGTCACGGTTCGAGCCGGCGAAATGCCCGCAGCCCGAGCCACATCGGCAGGGCTGTGGCCACGGCCCCGAGGGCCACGACGACCACGAGGCTCGCCGCAATGCCCTGCCCGCTGCCCACCCACGACAGCACCCCGCGGAGGGTTCCCGGGCCGAGGGCGTGGGATGCCAGGAACAGATGAGATGGCAGCGCTGCCACGACCACCACGGCCATGATGAACAGCGAGCTGACGACGAGGCTCAGCGTCCCCCCGAAGCCGGAGGAGATCTTCGAAGGCGACACCTCGCGCAGGTCGGGCATCCTGGCTCCGAGCCCCACGGCGATGCCCGACAGCCCCATGCACAGGACGACGCAGCAGATTTCATGCACGAGGATCGCCCGCTTCGGCAGGCCGAGCATCACGTCGCTCAAGAGGACGAGGACGCAGCAGGGCAGCACGCCGCCGAGAAACGAAAACAGGAACTTCGACCACACGATGTGGTCACGATGCACCGGCAGCAGCCCGAGGATCCAGAAGCGACGGCCCTCCAGGCTGATCATCGGAAACACGAACCGCGTCGTGAAGGTGGAGAGAATGAGCCCGACCACGGCAAGGTTGAGGAAGCCGATCATCGACGCGTAGGCGTTGTTGTAGTTGAAGGAGCGGACGTTCCAGAAATAGAGCCCGAGGAGCCCGAAGAAAATCAGGAACTGCGACCACTGGGAAATGTCGCGGCGGAACAGGCGGATGTCCTTGACGACGAGCAGGCGCAGGGGCCGCCCAGCCGCTGACCCGGCGTTGACGAGCATCTCGTCGAACCAGCCCATGCGTCGTCGACGCCGCGCCGGCACCTCGCTGGCGAGCTGGCTGAACCCGAGGCGGTAGGCGCGGCGGGCCAGCCAGCCGGCCACGAGCTGCAACAGCATGCCGTTGGCAACGAGCAGGGCCAGGAACTTGACCGCCTCGGCGAGCGCCGCCCAGGCCTCCTGGCGGGTCGCTCCGGGGCGGGCCGCCTCGAGCAGGCCGCTTGAAAGCCACCAACTGGGAAACAGTTTCTGCTCGGTGATCGCCAGCCTCGAGAACGTCTGTTCGAACCACGCCGCCGACATGCTGTCGGCCCGCACGCTCGAAAGGGTCGACCACGCCAGCCAGATGGCCCCGACGCAGGCCACCCCCAGGGTGATCGACAAGGCATGCAGGCGCAGCCTGGGCAGCCATGCCACCATCGCCATGCAGCAGATTCCGCCGACCGTCGCGGGAATGACCACGAACGACATCATGAACGGCAGGAGCAGCGCGAAATACGTCCATGGCGATCCGCGCACCACGCCGTAGGCCACGAGCATCGGGCTGCCGAGGAGGATGAAGCCCCAGCTCGAAAACCAGACCGCCTCCTGAAACTTGTGTGAGAAGATGGCCTCCTCACGGGCCGGCAGGGTCATGAGGAGGCGCGACTCGGGAGAACAATACATGCCTCCGTAGAGCAGGATGCCGGTCGAGAACACGAGCATCACCATCAGCGAGGAGAAGAAGGCATTGAACAGCAGCGAGATCACCTCCGCGTGCAACGCCTCGAGAAACGTGAACGCCTCGACGAAAATGCCATACAGCGAGCCCCAGAACATGGCGCTCAGCAGCACCACGAGGCTGAGGCGGAGCCGGGCCGTCGACAGCATCGTGAGGCACAGCGCCCGGGCGATGCGTGTCCTCAGCCGGAAGAAGAGCCGGGACTCTGCGTCGACCGGCAGCAGCCGGCAGCAGGATGCCGTGAGGGCTTCTGCGGTCGCGGCAGATGCGAGGCCGGCCGTGGCGCGGGAGGGCATCGTTACGCCCCCTGCTGCCGGCCTGCCTGCGGGCCGGTGAGTTCGAGGTAGAGCTGCTCGAGGCTCGTGGTCTCGATCGCCATCTGCTCGCGCAGTTCCGCGACGGTGCCCAGGAATCGCAGCCGGCCCCGGACCATGATGCCGACACGATCGGCCATCTCCTCGGCCATGGCGAGCGTGTGCGTCGACATGAACACCGTCATGCCCTCGCGGGTGCGGGCGGCGAGCAGGTCCTTGACGATGCGGACGCTGCGCGGATCGAGGCCGACCATCGGTTCGTCGAGCACGAGCACGTCCGGGGAATGCAGGAGCGACGCCGCGAACACGAGCCGCTGCTTCATGCCGAGCGAGTAGCTCTCCGCCAGATCGTCGGCGAACTCGCCGAGCTCGAAGTGCTCGATCTCGGCGCCGATCCGCTCGGCCGCCAGATGCCTCGGCATGCCGAACATGTCGGCGATGAACCAGAGAAACTCGCGGCCCGTGAGCTTGTCATAGAGGCACGGTTCGTCGGGCACATATCCGATGTGAAGATGGGCATTGCGAGGATCTCTGACGAGATCGAATCCGCTCACGCGCACGGCGCCCCGCGACGGCTGAAGGAGGCCGACGAGCATCTTGATCGTCGTGGTCTTGCCCGCGCCGTTCGGGCCGAGGAGCGCGAACAATTCACCCCGGGGAATGGCGAGCGACAGATCGGAGACGGCGGTCTTGGGGCCGTAGGTTCTGGTGACGTGGTCGAACTCGATCATGGCGCCGCCACTGCCTCGTCGGAAAGGAAGCCCTGCTCGTTCCGGAAACTGTTCACGAGCCCCTCGGCGGCTTCGTCGGAGCGGCGCAGGAAGGTGAGCGTGGAGCCGAGCATCGCGCTCTCCTGTTTGAGCACGCGGCCGGTCCGGTCGACCCAGATCCGACAGCAGGGCTCGTGATGCCCCGAGGGATCGTCGCGGTAGACCACGAGATCGACCCGCACGAGGCGATCCTCCCAAAACAGCGTCTCTTCGCCGGTGACCTCGGCGTGCAGCACCTCGAGGGCGGATTTTCCGCCGCGCAGCGGACTGTAGATCGGAACGGTCCACCGCTTGCCGAGGGTCAGCCCCGGCATCGTGGCGTGCGGGGACAGCTCATCCCCGATCATGATGTGCGAGGGAAGGTAGCGGCTCGTTTCGTAGGAGAGTTCACCGGCCCGGATCACGATCCGCACATGCCCGTCGTCCACGGTTCCGTCGAGCACGACCCGATCGGCGCCGCCTGGCAGATCGACCGCCGAGTGAAACGCTTGCAGCTGGCCTCTGCGGTCGATCGAGAGCGTGCCGCGGGCCTCGAAGTCGACGGCCGCGGTGCGATCGAGGGCCCTGCCAATGAGCGGTTTTGTCCAGGCTGGCAGCAATTCATCGAGCGGGAGCCGCTCGAATCGCAGCACCGTCTCGACGGTGGCGCCGCCATCGTCTTTGCGATGCGACTCGCTCACGGCCCAGCCGATCGGCTGGTCTTTCCAGAGCACCGTCCACGCCACGGGAATGAGCCGGTTGTTCGACGCGTAGAGCGCCTGATACCCAGGCGGGGAGCCGGGGAGGAGCGACGGTAGAATCTTCGCCACCACCAGCCACGTGGTGGTCAGGCACCAGAACAGGATGATGATCGGCGCCAACCAGGGTCGGTGCATCGGGCAATCACCCCTCGGTGAGGACGACACGCGGGATTCCCCCGCACTTCATCGAATCGTAACCAATTTCGAGCGGTGGCACGAGTTTTCGCCACCTTGCAAAACCCTCATGGAGGCTGGATTGCCTCTCTGGGGGATCGGCCGTACACTGCTTCTCCCGGAGGGTCGGGATTCAGCAGATTCAACGGCAACGCCATGAAGAAGTCGCACGGCAACCCGGTTTCATTTCACCAAGGCTGCCCGGTCTGCGGGCGGCTGCTGAGCATCGGCGTGACGCTTCTGGGCAGGCGTGTGTATTGCCAGCACTGCGGTGGCGGCTTCATTGCGGCCGATCCGTCCGCAGGCCCCGCCGTCGTCGAGCGGTCACGGGATCGGCGGGTCGAAGACCTGATCGAGCGGGCCGAGGCGGCATTGCAGCAGGCTGCAGAATCGACCGAAGCGGAGCCGGGCTGGGCCGTCTCCGAGTGAATGCCGGGCAACGCCGAGGCCCGCGGCGTCAGGATGCCTCGGGCCAGCCGGTGGTGTCGAGCCGTGCGATCTCCGCGAGGCTCGTCCAATAGCCTGGGAATGTCTTGCCGACGCACCCCGGGTCGAGGACGCGCAGGCCGGGCACGCGCAGGCCGGCGAGGGCCAGGCTCATGGCCATGCGGTGGTCGTCGTACGTCGCGACGGTCGCTGGATGCAGGGCGGCAGGGGTGATCTCCAGACCATCGGGATGCTCGACCACGTCGGCGCCGAGCCGCCGCAACTCGCGGGCGAGGTCGCCGATGCGGTCGGTCTCCTTGTCGCGGATGTGAGCCACGTTGCGGATCGTCGTGGGGCCGTCGGCAAACAGCGCCACGACGGCGAGGGTCGGCACCGTGTCGCTGATCGCGTTCATGTCGATGTCGATGCCACGGGCGGCGCGGCCGCGAACCGTCGTCGATCCGCCCCCTGTCTCGTTCCATTCCACTTCGCAGCCCATGCGCTCGATGGCGTCGCAGAAGGCGACGTCGCCCTGCATGCTGCGCCGCGAGAGGCCTGCCACGGTGACGTCGCCACCGGTGATGGCGGCCGCTGCAAAGAAGTAACTCGCTGCGGAGGCGTCGGGTTCGATCATGTAGTCGCACGCCGTGTAGCCATCCGAAGGAATCCGCCACGTGCGCTCATCGACGACATGGCAGGCCGCGCCGAAGGCCGCCATCACGCGGCGGGTCATCTCCAGATAGGGCAGCGACACGAGGCGACCAGCGAATTCGATCTCCAGCCCGGTCGGTGAGCAGGGGGCCGCCATCGCGAGGCCGCTCGCGAACTGGCTCGATGTGCCGCCGGCGACCACGGCCCTGCCTCCTGCGATGCCACGCGAGCGGATCACCACGGGCGGGCAGCCGCCCGGACTCTCCGCGATGGCGTCCACGCCGAGCCCGCGCAGGGCCGCGAGCAGGTCATCGATCGGTCGCTGCCGCATCCGCTGCGTGCCATCGAGCCGGTAGGTGCCGTGCCCCAGCGCGCAGACGGCCGACAAAAATCGCATCGTCGTGCCACTCGCCGCGCAATCGATCTCGGCGCTCGCCGCAGGGATGGCCCCCGCCGTGCCGGTCACCTCCACGAGCCCCCGTTGCCAGTCGGCTGTGAGAGGGATGCCGAGGGCCTGGAGCCCGCCGGCCATCACGCGGGTGTCCTGGCTGTCGAGCACGCCGGAAAGCCGGCTCGTGCCCCGGGCCAGAGCCGCGCAGACCAGTGCCCGATTGGTGATGCTCTTTGAGCCGGGCGGGCGGATCGTGCCGCGAACGGGCCCGGGGCAGGCGGGCATATCGAGGGCGGGAACAGCGGACTGCATGGGCTACAGTGTAGTCAAAAGGAACGCCCCTCGAGCCCAGCCCCTGCCGGAGCCGTGCCTGACGTGAATGCGGAGTTGCCCTACGATCTCGCGCTCCCTCCGCTCGTGCGCTTCGGCGTCGGACGCGCGGCCGAGGTCGGGGAGGTCGTCGGCCTGCTCGGCCGGAGTGCCTGGCTCATTGGTGGCCGTCGCAGTCTGCTCGAATCGGCGGCGCGGCCAGGCATCGAAGCGAGCCTCGAGGCGGCCGGCATCGAGCATCGTGTCGTCGCCGCCTCGGAGGGCGAGCCAACGGTCGAGCAGGTCGCCGCGGCGCTTGCCGGACTGCCCGCCGGGGATCGCGGCGGTGTCGTGATCGTCGCGGTGGGGGGCGGTTCGGCGATCGACCTCGCCAAGGCCGTGGCCGCTCTCGCCACGAATGTCGATCCCGCATCGGCCACGCACCACGATCTTGCGGGGTTCGTGACCGACCATCTCGAAGGGGTCGGCACGCGCTCGATCGCGCGGTGGCCGTTGCCGGTGGTGGCGCTCCCCACGACCGCCGGCACCGGTGCCGAAGCGACCCGCAACGCCGTGATCTCGTGCCCGCGGCGGCGATTCAAGAAGAGCATGCGCAGCCCCATGATGGTGCCACGGGCCGTGATCCTCGATCCAATGGTAGGGGCGGGGTGTGACGCCGCGACGACCGCTGCTGCCGGGCTCGACGCGATCACGCAACTGATCGAATCGTTCATCTGCCGATTCGCCCGGCCCGTGCCGCGGGCGCTGGTGCTCGAGGCTCTCCCGCGTGCGATCGCCGCCCTGCCGCGGCTCCTCGCCGACCCCGCCGATCGGGCTGCCCGGGCCGCGATGAGCCACGCGGCCTTCGTGTCGGGCGTCGCGCTCACCAATTCCGGCCTCGGGATGGCGCACGGCGTGGCGGCGGCACTGGGGATCGAGTGTGGCACGCCGCACGGCCTGGCCTGTGCCCTCATGCTGCCGGTGGCGATGCGGGTGAATGCCTCCGTCGCCGAGCGGGACCTGGCCACGCTCGAACGTGCGATCGATCCGGAATCGGCCGGCGAGGACGACGCAACGCGTGCATCGGCATTCGTGCGCCGGATCGAGCGACTCTGCCGTGAGGCGGGCGTGCCGCAGCGGCTGGCCGACGTCGGCCTGGCCCGCGACCGCCTCCCCTGGCTTGCCGAGAACTCTGGCGGCGCGAGCATGCGAGGCAATCCCGTGGAACTCGAGCCGCGGCGGCTCGAGGCGATCCTCGAGGCGATCCTGTGAGTGCCTGCTACGGGGCGGCGGTCAGAAGCGGATCGTCGAGGAGCGGGAGCAGGAGCGAGGCGTCGGCGCCGCGGGCTGCGGCCCGCTCCCACGAGGCCCGGGCCTTGTCGAGGTCGGGCTCCTCCTTGGTGGCGTGGTAGGCGCCGATGAAGAGGTCGTTGGCCGGCTTGTCGTCGAACCATCCCGTCACGATCGCCATCAGGATGCCGCCGGGAATCCGGTTGCGCGGGGTCGTCCGATTCTTGCCGGCGAAGCGGTAGATGAACTTTTCGTCGTCGATCTCGACGACGATGATCTTCTTGTCGTCGATGTCGAACTCCACGCCCGGTGTCACCGAGGCCAGAGCCTGGGTGCGGTAGTCGGCGAATCCTTTCGCGAACGTGATCAGTTCAGCCCAGCGCTCGACACGCTCACGCGAAGCCTTTGTCTGGGCAGCCGCGGCAGCCTCTTTGGCGGCGGCCGTGGCCGCCACGAAGTCTGCGGCGCGAAGCGACTCGGCAATCCTCTGGATCGCGGCTTCGATTTTTTTGGGATCCTCCGTGGGGGCTGGCGGTTCCGGCTCCGGAGCGGGCTCCGCAGGTGGCTGGGTCTCCGGCGGCGGCTCCGGCGTCGGCCGTGGCATGGGCGTCGGTTCTGGCGTCGGTTCTGGCTGAGGCGTGGGCTCCGGTTCCGGCGGCGTGGGAGGTTTTTCCGGCTCCCGAGGCGTGGCGGCAGGCTTTGGCGCGGGGCGACGCTCCCCGGCCATCGCCACATCGGTCGCCGGGCGTTTGGCCGCCGCCCGCTCTGGCCGAAACGTGTACCAATAGAGGCCGCCGGCGGCCGCGGCGAGGCCCGCGATCAAAAAGAGAAGCACCCCGCCGCCGCTCGACTTGTTGCGATACACGACCGGCCGGCGAACCTCGATGACGGGCGTCGGTGCACCGTCGAACCCGCCGACGTCTGCGATCGGCATGGCCGGCGCGGCCGGGCGCGGCACCGTGGGAACCGGAGGCACGCGTGGCACCGCCGGCGCGGCTGCGCCTTGGCGGGGAGCCGTGGCGTTACCAGGCGGAGGAGGCATCGACAGCCGCGCAACGCCCGGACTTCCGGCCGGTGGCGGGGCTGCGAGTTCGGCGAGCACTGCGTCGCGGGCCTCGGCGACCCGCTTCACGAGGGCATTGCGGGCCACCTCGAAGGGCCCTGGCTGCACGGCATGCAGGCGTTCGAGCCGAGCCTGCGCCGCACGGCGCACGGTGTTCGCATCGGTTTCCTGCGCAGCAATGCCGAGCACCCGCCGCGGATCGACGAGATCGACGGCATCGATGCCGAGCCACTGCTTGCAGGGATCGAAGGGGGCAGGAGGCATCGTCGTGGGAGTGGTGAGGGATTGGCCGATCGACGACGGGATCGTCTCAATTCCGTCGCCAGATCGTCAATTCGGCGACCGAGTGCTGGTGCTTGCGGGCGGTCTCGCGGATCACGAACGGAATGTCCTTGCGGTCGACCAGCGTGAACGACTCGGCGAGCATGCGGGAAAGCCCCGCGAAGGTGGAGAGCGGCTCGCCGTGCTCACGCCGGCCGCCGAGCCACTTGACCTTCTCGGTGTATTCCTCGAGCCACGTGTAGGGTGAGGTGATCGCCAGATATCCGCCGGCATGAATCCGCGGCGTGATCGAGGCGAGGAACAGGGCGGGGTCATAGAGGCGATCGATAAGATTGCCGGCAAAGATCAGGTCGTAGTCGGTAAACAGCGGCTTGAGATTGCAGGCATCCCCCTGGAGAAAGGCCACGCGGCGGCCGACGTCGGCCAAGCCGATCCTGTCGAGTGAGATCGCCCGCGAGGTGGTGAGCTCTCCCTCGGTCGGGATATCGTAGTGGACCTCGTCGCCCTGCTGCAGCCGGACGCCCGCCTGGATGAAGCGGGCCGAGAAATCGATGGCATCGACGTGGGCGAAGTGGCGGGCGAATTCAAATGCGGAGCGTCCCACCGAGCAGCCGAGATCGAGGCAGCGGGTGCGCCGGTCTGGCGGCACGTGCGGGATCACGGCATCGACGCACGCCCTGGGAAAATTCGGCACGCCAAGCGGCGGCGCGGCGCTGCCGGAAGCGGCGTCGAAATAGTGGAACTCCAGATACTGCGCCACCAGCTGATCGGTCTCATAGAGCCGCGAGCCCGTCGTCGCGGCCGCATTGCCGGGCTCCTCGACAATCGTCCGGAAGCCGGCGTGCTGGAAGAAGTGGCGTCGGAACGCGTAGCGGGCGCTTGCCAGAGCCTCGTTGCCAGTCGAGATCCATGAGCCGCCCTTGATGAGGTTGTGCCGGCCGTCGAACGTGGGCACCGAAAAGTCGTCGTACAGCGGGTGGACCTCGAAGCCCTTGAAGGGCATGATCGGCGTCCGCGTCCA
>Ga0075471_10001297_pt1 | contig 16334 bp, 12 predicted proteins | sample DEB19_08_DNA_2_FD_74787 | JGI IMG/M metagenome (GOLD analysis project Ga0075471, IMG submission 74787) | Aqueous microbial communities from the Delaware River and Bay under freshwater to marine salinity gradient to study organic matter... | ecosystem: Environmental > Aquatic > Marine > Coastal ... | reverse complement strand
GCAGACCACCGGCTTCGCGCAGCTCTACAACCCGACGGCGTTGACCACGCAGCAGCTCGCGTGGACCGACGTCAACGGCAACGACATCGCTGACGGCGAGCGTGGCTGCACCGGCTATCCGACGGTGGGTTGCGAGATCAACTTCGCCGGCCTGCCGGCGAACTTCGGTGTGCGCTCGCTCGCGCAGTTCGATCCGGACCTGAAGCGCCCGTACCAGCTGGCGTTCAACGCCGGTATCACGCACGAGGTGTTCTCGGGCGTCACGGCGACCTTCGAGTACTTCCGCAGCGACTTCCGCAACATCACGGTGCGCCAGAACTCGCTGCGCACGGCCGCCAGCTACGACCAGTTCACGATTGCGAGCCCGCTTGACGGCAGCGCCGTGAACGTGTGGCTGCCGAAGCCGGGCGTCGCGTCGCAGGTGGCGAACATCGACAGCACCAGCGACGACATGAAGCGCGCCTACAACGGCTTCGACTTCTCGTTCAACGCCCGCATGCGCGGCGGCATCCGCGCGTTCGGTGGCTACAGCATCGAGCGCACGATCAACGACGTGTGCGTCTCGGCGCTGAGCGATCCGAACCGCAGCCTCTACTGCAACCAGGCCGACAGCGGCATTCCGTGGCAGAAGCAGGTCAAGGCCACCATCGTGTATCCGATTCCGTTCCAGCAGATCACGCTGAGCGTGGCCTACCAGGGCCTGAACGGCTACCTCGCCGGCACGGCGGCCCAGGCCTACGGCGGCTTCACCGCCGGCACCGGCTTCGACAACCCGCGCGGCCTCGGCACGTTCTACCAGATCGCGCCGACGACGCGTTACGCCGCCGATTGCAAGGGCGCCTGCACGCCGGGCGCGCTGGTGTTGCCGGCGATGGCGGCCAGCGGTCTTGCGACGATCAGCGTGCCGCTGGTGGCGCCGGAGACCGAGTTCACCCCGCGCATCAACCAGTTCGACATTTCGCTGAGCAAGGCCGTTGATCTTGGCCGCGTTCGCATCATGCCGAGGCTGGACATCTTCAACGCGCTCAACTCGGATGACTACACGTCGGTGGCCACGATGCAGTACGGCGCGGCGACGTATCGCCGTCCCTCGGTGATCCTCCAGGGCCGCATCGTCCGCATCGGCGCGAACGTCACGTTCTAAGACAGGCCGTCAGGCGAACTGGCCAACAGGCCAACAGGAAGGCGGGGCTAAGCGCCCCGCCTTCTTTTTTTCTATACTGACTCCACCACCCATGCTGGCGACGCTGGCACTGACCGTCTACATTTTCGCGACGACCGATTGTCCGATCTCGAATCGCTACGCCCCTGAGGTGCAGCGGCTGGCGGCGACGTTTGGCGCACAGGCCAGGTTTGTACTGGTGTATCCGGTGCCCGGCGATTCCGACCAGCGAATCGCGGATCACAAGAAGAAGTTCGCCTACACGATTGAGTCTGTCCGCGACGTCGACCAGAAGCTGGTCAGGGCGACCGGCGTCACGGTGACACCTGAAGTGGCGGTGATGAACGGTTCGGCCGTCTTGTACCGGGGCCGGATTGATGACCGCTATGTCGAGTTCGGACGAGAACGCGCCAGGCCGACCACCCACGATCTTGCCGACGCGCTCACATCCGCGATTGCCGGCAAGCCGATCGCCATCAGGGAAACACGCGCTGTGGGCTGCATCATTTCAGACCTGGTGAAATGAGAGTCACGTTTCTCGCGCTTCACCTGTCACTGCTGACCGCGTCGATGTCGGCCGCGCAGACGTTCGCGCGCGATGTCGCCCCGATCGTCTACGACGCCTGCGTATCGTGCCACCGCACGGGCGGTCCGGGTCCGTTCCCGCTCACCACCTACGACGAGGTGCGCCGCCGCGCGACCCAGATCGCGCAGGTGACGCGCAGCCGCTTCATGCCGCCGTGGAAGGTCGAGCCTGGAGTCAGTCACTTCGTTGGGCAGCGATTGCTCACGGACAAGGAGATCGACACGATCGCGCAATGGGTCAAGTTGGGTGCCCCGCAGGGCGAGACGGCGGCTCCGAAGCCACCGACGTTCGCAGACGGCTGGCTGCTCGGCAAGCCCGATCTCGTCGTCAAGCCAGACGCGCCGTTCTCACTACCGGCGCTCGATACCGACGCGTTCCGGATCTTCGCGATTCGAATTCCGATCAAGCAGCGGGTCTATGTCACGGGCATCGAGTTCCATCCAGGCAACGCGCGGGTCGTGCACCACGCCAACATCCGCATCGATCGCACCAACGCCACCCGCGCGCTTGACGAGGCCGATCCGTTGCCAGGCTATGACGGATTGATGCCGCGATCCGCCGAGTATCCGGATGGTCACTTTCTTGGCTGGACGCCGGGCCAGGTCGCGCCACTCGTGCAGCCCGAACTCGCGTGGACGCTCGATCCGGGGAGCGACCTCGTGGTGCAGTTGCATCTCCAGCCGAGCGGAGCCGTCGAAGAGGTGCTGCCCGAGATTGGCCTGTATTTCACCAGCCGCACCCCGGAGCGGACGCCGACCATCCTGCGGCTTGGCTCGCAGGGGATCGACATTCCGCCCGGCGAATCACGCTACGTGATTCGCGACTCGTACGTGCTGCCGGTCGATGTGCAGTTGCTCGCCGTGCAACCGCACGCGCACTACCGCGCCAGGGAGATTCGCGGTACCGCCACGTTGCCGGATGGCTCGACTCGCCTGGTGATGCACATTCGCGACTGGGACTTCCGGTGGCAGCACGTCTATCGCGAGCAGACGCCGATCCCGCTGCCCAAAGGCACGCGGTTGTCGATGGAATACACCTACGACAATTCGGCGGCCAACGTGCGCAATCCGGAGTTGCCGCCAGCGCGAGTGTTCTGGGGGCAGCGTTCGCGTGACGAGATGGGCGACCTCTGGTTCCAACTGCTCGCGTCGAACGAGTCCGACCGCGCGCGGATGAGCGCCGAGATCAACGCCAAGATGACCGGCGAAGACATCGTGGGCTACGAGACGATGCTGAAGGTGACGCCCAACGATCCAGAGCTGCATGACGACGTGGCGATGCTGTATCTGGGGATGGGCTTTGCGGCCAATGCCGTCCGGCATTTTCAGGCGTCGGCGACGCTCAAGCCGGATTCGCCCGCGGCGCAATTCAATCTCGGCACCGCGCTGGCGCAGTTGGGGCGCTTCGATGAATCCATCCGCGCCTTCCGCCTGGCGCTGACGCTGCGGCCGGACTACGGGCTTGCGCACGGCAATCTGGGCCGGGTCTTGCTCGTGAAGGGCGAGACCAACGACGCCTTGAAGCACTTGGAAGAAGCGGTGCGGCTCGAGCCGATCAATCCGCAGAACCTGCTGGGCCTGGCGGAGGCCCATGCGGCCCGCGGCAGCTACGATCGCGCGATCGAGATGCTCGAACGCGCGATGCGGTTACCGCTGCCTGAAGCGCTTGCGAAAGAGTTGTTCGCGAAGCGCGCGGAGTATCTGAAGAAGAAGTAGCCAGTATCCAGTAGCCGGTATCCAGAAGAACTTCTGGCTAATGGCTACCGGCTACTTGCTACCTGCTACTTCTGCGATCTTCCGAATCAACGGCTCCAGCTGTTCCACGGTTGGCTGACCAGGCAGGTAGGTCGAGACCTTGCCTTCGCGATCGATCAGCACGTAGGTCGGCGTGGTCGACACGCCATAGCGCGAGTAGACCTCGTCGCTCACCGGCGCGGACACCGTCTTCATCCACGGATAGAACTCATCGCGGACCTGCTCGATGTACTTCAGTTCTTCGTCAGGACCAACCGGGCGGCGCTTCTCGGCGTAGCCAAAGCGCTGCGTCGGAGCGATCACGGTGATGCCGCTGCTCTTGTACTTGTTCACCAGGGCGTCGAGGATCGGGCCCTGCTTCTTGCAGTCGCCGCACCAGTGCGCCCACAGAAAAACGACGACGGGCTTGCCTTTGAGTTCTGCGAGTGCCGGCGGCTTGGGCCCGAGCCATTCCGTTGTGGTCCACGGCAGTGCCGGTTCGCCTTCCAGGCCGATCAGGTTCACGTTCTTGTAGAGGCGCGCGACGATGGAGGTGCCCTTGTACTGTTCGAGTTCGCGCTGCAGCAGCATCAGGGCTTCCGACCGGCGATTCTGGCCGGCGATGGCGTTGGCCTGCACTTCGATCGCGGCACCGAGCGCAATCGGCAGACGCGGCTCGTCGTCCAGCTTTCGCGTTTTCAGCTGTTCTTCGACAATCTCGTAGGTGCGCGACGCGTAAGTCATCGCCGCGTCATAGTTCTTGGCCGCGAGGTAGCCGCGACCCAGCCACGAGAATGCTTCGATCGCGATCGGCGTGGTGCCATTGCCGGCCATGTCGTCGAGCACGAGCTTCTCGGCCTTCTTCAGATCGTTCTCGGCAATCGCATCGCGCACGAGCTGGACGATCGTCTTCTGCGGAGGCGCGGCAGGCGCGGTCTGCGCGAACGCGGACGCGGTGACAACCAGAGACAAAACCATCAGTAATGCGATGCGCTTCATGACTGGTGAGAATACCTCGAACTCGCTTCCCTGATCCCTGGATCCCACAGGCGTTGGCCCCTTCGTCCCTGATCCGGAGCGCCGATCCCCGATTTATAGTGTGCGGATGCGCAAAGCTCTTCCGCTGCTCCTTGTCACTTTTGCACTCGTCTCCTCGACCACTCCCACGGCGCAGGTGCGTCCGATCCGCGGCTTTCCGGATGATGCCGTGGCCGCGCAGCGGCAGCGTGAAGAGCAGTACCGCAAGATTCCAGAAGCGGCGCGGCTGAAGGAATACATGGAGGCGATGGCGGGAGACTCGCACGTGGCCGGCCAGCCGTCGTCGAAGCGTGTCGCCGACTACGCGCTCGCGAAGTTCAAGTCGTTCGGCCTCGATGCGCGGCTGGAAGAGTTCGAGGCCATGATGCCGTGGCCGATCGAGACCACCGTCGAAGTGGTCGGCCCCGAGAAGTACACGCTCCGTGTGAAGGAGCCGGTGCTGCCGGAGGATCCAGACTCGGGCGATCAGACGCCGCTCTACAACGCCTACTCAGGCGATGGCGACGTGACCGGCGAAGTGATCTACGTCAACTACGGCATGCCCGCCGACTACGACCGCCTGAAGGAACTGGGCGTCGACGTCAAGGGCAAGATCGTGATCGCGCGTTACGGTGCCGGCTGGCGCGGGATCAAGCCAAAGGTCGCCTACGAGCACGGCGCGATCGGCTGCCTGATCTACTCCGATCCTCGCGACGACGGCTACTACCCGGGTGATGTGTATCCGGCCGGCCCCTACCGACCGGAGTTCGGCGCGCAGCGTGGCAGCGTGATGGACATGCCGGTACACGCCGGCGATCCGCTGACGCCAGGCTGGGGCAGTGAGGCCGGCGGCAAGAAGCTGCGGATCGAAGAATCGCAGACCATCCTCAAGATTCCCGTGCTGCCGATCTCCTACGGCGACGCGTTGCCGATCCTGCGCCAGCTCAAGGGCAAGGTCGTGCCGAACGAATGGAAGGGCGCGCTGCCGATCACCTATCACGTCGGCCCCGGCCCCGCCCGCGTCCACATGAACCTGAAGTTCGAGTGGAAGAATCGTCCGCTTTACAACGTCGTGGCGCGCATTCCCGGCGTGACGCGCCCGGACGAATGGGTGATCTTCGGCAACCATCACGATGCGTGGGTGATGGGGGCAGACGACCCGATCAGCGGCGCATCGGCGTTGATGGAAACGGCGCGCGGCCTTGGCGAGATGCTCAAGACCGGCTGGCGTCCGTCGCGCACGATCGTGCTGGCGCTCTGGGACGGTGAAGAGTGGGGCTTGCTTGGGTCGACCGAATGGGCCGAGAAGCACGGCGCCGAACTGAAACAGAAGGCCGCCATCTACATCAACACGGATGGCACAGGTAAGGGCTGGCTCAACACCGGTGGGTCACACAGCCTGCAGCAACTGATGGGCGAGGTCGCGAAAGAGGTCATGGATCCGCGCACCGGCAAGCCGGTGTTCGACGAGGCGCGTCGGCGCGCGATCCTCGGCGAAGCGGAAGCCGATCGGAAGGCGGCAGAGGCTGACCCGTCGCTGCGCCTCTCACCGCTCGGCTCGGGCTCGGATTTCACGCCCTTCCTGCAGCATCTCACCACGTCGGTATTGAACGTCGGCTTCGGCGGCGAGAGTCCTGGTGGCGTATATCACTCGGCCTACGACACGGTGAAGTGGTATCAGACCTACTCGGATGGTGACTACACCTACGGACGGACGCTGTCGCAGCTGACGGGCACCTTGATCATGCGACTCGCTGACGCGCCGGTGCTGCCGTTTCAGTTCACCGACACGGCCGACACGCTAATGCGATACGTCGTCGAACTCGAGAAACTCGCGGAGTCGAAGAAGGACTCGAAGGTGGACATGAAGCCGGTGAGAAGCGCCGTTGAATCGCTGCGCTCGGCCGCGCAGGCGTTCGAGAAAGCCTACGCGGCAGTGCCGAAGTCCAACACCCAGACGCTGATGGCCAAGCAGGAACTCAAGCAGCTCAACTCGTTGCTGCTCACGTCCGAACAGAAGCTGGGCAACCGTGAAGGCTTGCCGCGTCGTGACTGGTTCAAACACCAGATCTACGCGCCCGGCTTCTACACCGGCTACGGCGTCAAGACGATGCCGCAGATCCGAGAGGGCCTGGAAGAGAATCGCTTCACCGAAGCGCAGGGTGGCGTGCGCACGGTGTCGGCGGCGATCAACGCCCTGGCCGCGCAGGTGAACGACGCGGCCGCCAAACTGCAGGGAGCCGTGAAGTAGTGAAGAGCTGGTTGCTGCTGTCTGCGGCCCTGTTTGTTGGCGCGTGTAATGCCACGCCTCAACCGGCCGCGACAGCGGCGGCGCCTGCGTCGGCGCCGGCGCCGAAGGCTGTTCCAGAACTGCCCGCGCTGACTCAGGCCAGCGCGTCGAACTTCGCGCAACTCGCGCTGAAGTGCGTCCAAAAGATGTATCCCAATCAGCCCCAACTGATCCTCGGCAGGCCCGAAGACGTAATGGCGCCGGAAAAGGCGCATCCGTCCTTCTATGGCTGCTACGACTGGCACTCATCCGTACACGGTCACTGGATGCTGGCGCGCGTGTTGCGGATGTTCCCCGCGCTGCCGGAGGCGCCGCAGATCCGCAAGGCGTTGACCGCCAATCTCTCCGCGAAGAACATCGCGGTCGAGGCCGCCTACTTCAATCGTCCGGATGCGAAGGCGTTTGAGCGCATGTATGGCTGGGCGTGGTCGTTGGAGCTTGCCGAAGAATTAAACCGGGGTGAGTCCGCGGACGCAAAGTCCTGGGCGGTGAACGTGAAGCCGCTTGCCGACACCTTGGTCGCGCGCTATCTCGACTTCTTGCCGAAGCAGGTCTATCCGATACGGACGGGCCTGCATCCAAACACGGCGTTCGGACTTGCCTTTGCGCTCGACTACGCCAACTCAGTCAACGACACCAGGCTGAAAGAGCTCCTGATCGCACGCAGCCGCGACTATTTCGCGAAAGACACCGACTATCCTGCGAAGCTCGAGCCGGGTGGTTCGGACTTCCTGTCGCCGGCGTTGATGGAGGCGGACCTGATGCAGCGGGTGATGCCACCCGATCAGTTCACCACCTGGTTCCGCGCCTTCTTGCCTGGGATCGCGAAGGGCGAACCGAAGAATCTGCTCGAGATCGCCATTGTCAGCGATCGCACCGATCCGCAACTTGGTCATCTCGACGGCCTGAACCTGAGCCGGGCGTGGAGCATGCGGCACATTGCCGCGAAGTTGCCGGCCGGAGATCCAGCTCGAGCCGTGCTCGAAGAGTCCGCTTATACACACGCCACCGATGCTCTGAAGAACGTCGCCTCCGGTCACTACGAGGGTGAACACTGGCTGGGCTCGTTCGCTGTCTACCTGCTTACGGAGCCGAAGTAACGATACCAACGCGCTCACAACGAAGGGGATTTGCCGATGGTTGCGTCGAACATCAAGTGGATCATGCTCGTCTCCGGTGCATTGACGTTCTCAATGATCTGCGGGCTGATCGCTCCGCAAGCGCAGTTGCAGTCGACGTTTGGCGCGACGCTTGACGGCCCCGTGGCAGACATCGTTGTGCGCAATTGGGGTGCTTTGATCGCGATGGTCGGCGGCATCCTGATCTTCGCGGCGTTTCATCCGCCGAGCAGGGTGGTTGCTGCGGGCGCCGCCATCGCCAGTAAGTCAGTGTTCATCGCGCTGGTGCTGTCAAAAGGCACCACCTATCTGGGCCATCAGGCAGGCGTCGCTGTAATCGCGGACTCACTGATGATCATCCTGTTCTTCGCGTATCTCTCGAGCCGGTCAAAGTAGTGTCCAAGACCCGGTTGCTTGAAGCGGTCAAGACGCTCGACCTCAAAGAGACGAAGCGAATTCTCGAGGCGAAGCCGGCGCTGGAGAAGGTCTGGAACGACAAGGGCATGAACCTGCTGCACATAGCGTGCAGTGCCGACTGCAAGAAGCTCGGTAAGCCCGAATCCGCTGCGACGAAGATGGTCAGCTTTCTGCTCGATCGCGGCTTCGATATAGAGGCTGAGGGCGGGGCAGGGCGAGATCTCTGCAAGCCGATCTGGTTCGCGACCGCGCGTGGCCGCAATGCCACGGTCGTCAAGCTGATGCTCGATCGGGGTGCGCAGCCGACCGGTCTTTACGCAGCCGGTTGGTGGGAAGACATCAAGATCCTCAACATGCTGATCGGTGCCGGCGCCGACAAGGAAGTGGTTGTTGACGTGACGCCGTTTCTGGCCTGTTGGGGATGGAAGAAGTTCAAGGCGGCGAAGGCCCTGGCGTTGAAGGGCGCCAACGTCAACGTTCAGGACAAGCGCGGCCGCACTGCTCTGCACATCGGGATCGAGAAGGAATTCGATCCCGCCTTGCTGAAGTGGCTGGTAAAGCACGGCGCCTCACCAGACATTGCCGATCGTGAAGGCGTGACCGCGAAGCAGAAGGCTTCGCGCAAGCGCAACAAAGCCTTCCTTGAATCGCTCGAAACTTAACGGCTGCCGCCGGCTTCGGTGATCTTGCGATTCACGCGGTCCTGGAGCCAGTGGGCATCCCACCATTCGACAGGATTCACCGGCACTCCCTGCAGCAACATCGTGAAGTGCAGGTGGTCGCCACCCGCCAGCCCAGTAGCGCCGCTGCGGCCAAGTTCCTGGCCTTTCGTCACAGAATCGCCCACCTTCACGCCGATCTGCGAAAGGTGCGCGTAGAGCGACTGCACGCCGAGGCCGTGATCGACGATGACGCAATTGCCGTAGATGCCGAGGAAATCAGCGTGAACGACGACGCCGGCGTTGGACGCATGAATTGGCGCCTGCTGCACCGACGCGAGGTCGAAGCCGAGGTGAACCTGGCGGTCGATCTCCTGGTCTCCGAAGAAGTAGGTGCGGCGATCGGCAAAGCGTGACTCGACCTGCGAGTTGCCCATCTGCGCAAACGCCTCGGTCCATAACATGCGCGGCTGGCTCTTCTGCGCGAGTGACGCGATGTAGTCGCCGTTCTGCTTGCGCAGGTTGCCGTTGATCTCCAGGAAGCCCTTCAGCAGGCCGTCTGGTGAACTCGTGTCGACCTTGATGCCTGGCGTATTCGACGCAATGGCCGGCACGACGCGATCGAGGAAGCGCTGGTCGATCGGAATCTTCGACTGCAGAAATTTCTTCACGAACGGTTGTCGGTCGACCGGAGTCGTGACCTGGTTGCCGGCGGCATCGCGTGCATACGCGATGATGCGCGTGTTGACGTCCTGGTCGTGCTGCAGCGCGAAGAACCCGACGCGAACGGCCGGATCGCTGATGCCCACGGCTGAACCCGGGTAGGCGCGGAACTTCACCTCGCCGACCTGGATGCCGGCATCGACATCCTCCGGCGTCGCCCGCATCACCACGAACTCAGCTCCGCCCAGATTAATGAAGTGATGGGTCGAGATGACCGAGACTCGTGGCGGGTCGACCCGGGCGGTCAGCTCCCGCGAAGCCGAGCTGTGCGCCGTACGCAGCCCAAAGAAGGTCGTTCGTGCGGCATCGACCGTCAAGCGCACCGGACCATTGGTGGCGTCCTTGCCCACCACGCCGCTCATGATGGTCTTGTTGTCCGTGCGCTCGGTCTTGACGTCGGCGGTCGTCAGTGGCTTGCCGCCCTGCTCGAAGGAGAACGTCGCACCGGTGATCTCGGTCGGTGATTCGAACGTGATCGCGAACGGCGTGCCCCGGCCGATGTATTGCTCGGGGCCATTGATGGTGATCGACGGACCCGGTTCGCTGCCGGCACGGAAGTACATGAATCCAGCGCCGGCAACTGCCACGAGCGTCACGCCAACAACGATCAGCTTGAAGAATCTCACCCCACGATCATAAACGGGCGAAATGCCGTTCGGCCCTACGATTTATTCCTCGCGCAGTGTCTTGATCGGATCCAGCGCGGCCGCGCGCCTCGCCGGCAGCAGGCACGCCATACCGGCCACGACCGTGAGGATGCCGATCACGCTGGCGTAGGTGATCGGATCCGTTGGCTTGATGCCGATCAGTAGGCTCTGCAAACCGAAGCCGACGCCAACCGACAGCAGCAGGCCGATCACCAGGCCGCTGCCGATCAGCCGGACGCCGCTGCCGGCAATCAGCCGGAACACGTCGCCCTGCGTCGCGCCGATGGCGAGGCGGATGCCGATTTCGCGACGCCGCATGCCGACCAGGTACGAGAGCACTCCGTAGCTGCCGATGCCGGCAAGCGCGAGCGCGAGCGCACCCAACACGACCAGCAAGTTGCCGGCCATCTTCTGCTGGAAGGTGGCCGCCTTGGTGTGATCGGCCAGCAAGCCGACGTTGTAGAACGGCACCTGCGGATCGATGTCCCGCAGCGCGCGCTGCAAAGCGCCGGCGACAGCGGTTTCGTCACTGGCCGTCCGCACCATCAACACGCTCGTCGCTGAATAGAACTGCAGCGTCGGGATGACCAGGGCGGGCGCTGCCCTCTCGGTCAACGACCGCTGCTTGATGTCCTTGATGACGCCCACCACCGTGATCCACTGCGGCGCCTGGTCGGGGCGCGGCCGTCCAAACATGACCCGGCCGCCGATCGGATCCCGGCCCTTCCAGTAGATTCGCGCCATGGTTTCGGAGACCAGCGCGACACGCGGCCGCTCGAGGGTATCGTCGCGTGACAGATCGCGGCCGGCGACCAGTGGAATCTTCATCGTGGCCGCGTAGTCTGGCCCGGCGCTGTTGAAGGCGACGGCCTGCGGATCGCCGTCGCTCGGGGTGTGGCCCTCGACCGTGATGTCGGTCGAACTGTTGCCTGAGAAACCCAGCGGGATGCGCCGGCTGAGCGACACGTGCTCGACGCCTGGCATCGCCTTCACCCGGTCGAGCGCGCGCGCGTAGAAGTCGCGTCCTTGTTCAGGTGAGTATCCCGCGGAGAACAGGTCGAGCCAGCCGACGACAACACCTTCGGGCTGGAAGCCGGGCGTCATCCGCGCCGCCTCGTTGAGACTGCGGATGCAGAGTCCCGCACCGACGAGCAACGAGATCGACAGCGCGACCTGCGCAGCGACCAGGCCGCGGCGCAGGCGGTGGCGGGCAAATGCTCGTCCTGCGGCGCCCGAGTCGCGCAGCGTGGTGGCCACGTCGGTGGGCGTTGATTGTGCCGCCGGAGCCAACGCGAACAGCAACACCGTAGCGACCGCGATCAGCGCCGTGAAGCCGATCACGCGCGCATCCACCGACACGGCGAGGTGAATGGGCAGCTCCGACGGCGGCGCAAACCCGATCAGCAGCCCGGCCGTCCATCGCACCGCCAGCAGCGCGCCGGCCGTGCCGAGGCCGGCGAGGACGAGTCCCTCGATCAGCAGTTGCTGGACGATGCGGCCGCGGCCCGCGCCCATCGACAGGCGAATCGCGATCTCGCGTTGCCTGGAGGACGCGCGCGCCAGTAGCAGCCCGGCGAGGTTGGCGCAGGTGATCAGCAGCACGATCACCGCCACCGCCATCAGTATCAGCAGCACCGGTCGAAGTACCGCGATGCCGCCATCCGGTGAGTTATCCAGCGGAAACACCGCCGCGCGATGGTCCACATAGCGGCCCTGCCCGGCCCACGCGGTACGCATTTGTGCGATGGCCGCATCGAACTCGGCGCGCGCCTGTTCGTGCGTGGTGCCAGGCGCCAGACGCGCAATCAGGCCAAGCCAGCGATTGCCGCGGGCCGCGAGCCGGTCGCCTCCGGGCGTCACGATCGACTGCGTGCCGATTGGCAGCCAGAGGTCGTATGACAGTCCGGCAACGGAACCAAAGAATCCCTCGGCCGCGACACCGACAACCGTGAATGGCTGCGAATTGATCTTCAGTTGCCGGCCGATCACGGCCGGGTCCGAGTCGAACCGGCGCTGCCAATAGAGGTGGCTGAGCACGACCGATGCGGGCGCGCCGGCGCGCTCCTCCTCGGCGATGAAGCCGCGTCCCAATGCGACCTTCGCGCCGAGCACGTCGAAGAAATTGGTCGTGACCATTTGCGACCATGCCCGCTCGGCATCGCGATCGATCACCACGCCGACCGACAGATCATCAAACCCGGTGATCCCGGCCGCGTGTGGCGAGGCGGCAACGATGTCCTGGTAATCGGGGTAGGAGAACGACGGCATTACGTCGCCCTTGTAAAGGTAGGTCAGCTGGACGAGCTCTCGGGTACGAGCCGACCCCGGCATCGGATCCAGCAGGACGGCGTTGACCCAGCTGAAGATCGTCGAGTTGGCGCCGATGCCGAGCGACAGCATCAACACCGCAATGCCCGCGAACCCCGGAGTGGCAGCCAGGGAGCGAATCGAGTAGCGAAGGTCCTGAATGATCGTCTGCATGCGTGAGTCTCGGGCTGGAGGTTGTGGTTGGCGTCGACGCTCGCGGATGGCGTGGACGACGATCTGTGTGGCCTGCCGCCAGTACCAGCGCCGGGCTGCGCGGCGGCCGTCTTCGAGCACCCGGACCTGGAACAACTCTTCCAGATCGCCGAGCAGGTCTTCACCCCTGCGATCTTCGATCTCCCTGGTGATCAGCCACGTCGCGAGCCGCGGCGGCCGGATCATTACGCTGGCTCTCCGAGCAGGTGCTCGATACCGTCGGCCATGTTGCGGAGCGAACGATAGGACGCCTGCAGCGACTTCATGCCGAGCGCGGCGACTTCGTAGTGGCGTTTGCGCTTGCCGCCGCGCTGCGGCGTCGGATCGCCGATGCGTGACTTCACCAGGCCCTTCTGCTCGAGGCGCTCGAGCGTGGTGTGCACCGCACTGACCGAGACGCCGCGGTTGCCGCGCTTCTCGATCTCCTGGCAGACGACGGCCCCGTAGGCCTCCGGACCCAGCCGCACCAGGGCGAGCATCACGATCTGTTCGAACTCACCGAGGAGAGGAGGCGTCATTCGGCTCATCAGTCATTAATATCCACAATGTAGATTAATTTGTCAAAAGTCACCGCGGCACGAGCGGCTAAGATGGCGTATGCGCTCATTCGCCCTCGCCACCGTGCTGGCCCTCGGCGTGTCGCCGCTCGCCGCTGCGCAGCAACCGTCGCCGCCTTCTACGCTCCGGGCGCCGTCACGTACCGACATCCTGCGCGGTGAGTACGGCCGCTACCGCGCCAACAACGACCTGCTGCACTACACCCTTGATATACGGGTGGATCCGGCCAAGAAGTTCATCTCGGGCAAGAACACCATTCGCTTCAAGATGCTCAAGGACGACACGCGCATCCAGTTGGAGCTGTTCCCGGAGTTCACCATCGAAAAGACCGTGATGGGCACGCAGGCGCTGAAGGTCGAGCGCGACCACAACACCGTCTACGTCGACTTCCCCGAGACGCTGCGCAGTGGCCGCACCTACGCCATCGAGGTGCACTACTCCGGCAATCCCCGTGAGCAGGGGCGCTTTGGCGCGCTGGCATTCCGCACGACACCAGACGGCAAGCAGTGGATCAATACCGCGAACGAAGGCGAAGGCTCCGCGTCATGGTGGCCGAGCAAGGACCAGTGGCGCGATGAGCCGGATGAGGGCGCCGACATCAGGGTCGCGGTGCCGAATGGCCTCACCAACGTCTCGAATGGCCGCTTCATGGGCAAGACGGATCTGGGCGACGGCTACACGCGCTGGGACTATCGCGTGCACTATCCGATCAACTCCTACAACGTCTCGTTGAACATTGCCGAATATGCAACGTTCTCGGAAACGTTTGGCGACCTGACGATGGACTACTTCGTCTTGCCGGGCAACCTGGACAAGGCGAAAGCGCAGTTCGCGCAGGCCAAGCCGATGATCGAGGCGTTCGAGAAATACATCGGCAAGTACCCGTTCCCGAAGGACGGCTTCAAGCTGATCGAAGTGCCGTACTCAGGCATGGAGCACCAAAGCGCCGTGACCTACGGCAATCGCTACGCCAATGGCTACCTCGAGCGCGACTGGACCGGCGTCGGCGTCAGCCTGAAGTTCGACTTCATCATCATTCACGAGAGCGCCCACGAATGGTACGGCAATGCGATCTCCGCGGCTGACGTGTCCGACATGTGGATCCAGGAGGGGTGGTGCAACTACCTGGAGTTCGTTTACGTTGAAGCGCTGTTCGGCCGCGAAGACGCGATCAAGTACGCGGGCGGCTACAAGTCGAAGGTCGGCAACAAAGAGCCGATCATCACGCAGCGCGGTATTCACCGCACGCCGAACCAGGACATGTACTTCAAGGGCGCGCTGTTTCTCGACACGCTCCGCAACGCCGTCAACGACGACACGCGCTGGTGGAAGCTGATGCGAGACACCTACGAGAAGTTCAAGTACCAGAACATCATGACGGAGGATCTGGTCCGTCACTTCAGCGCCGAGCTCAAGCAGGACATGACGCCGATCTTCGACCAGTACCTGCGCCGCGTGGATCTGCCCACGCTCGAACTCACGTTCGATGAGCCGGCAAAACGCGTGTCGTATCGCTGGAAGGCGGACGAGCGCGGATTCAACATGGCGGTCAAAGTCGGCGATCCAGCCAGATGGCAGATGATTCAGCCGACGTCGGATTGGAAGTCGATGGAGTGGGCTGGCGGCAAGGACGCGTTCAAGGTGGCTACCGACCTCTTCTACGTCAACGTGCAGGTGCTGGCCGCGAACGGAAGGCCGGAGGCCGCAGCCGTTCGATAACGGACCCTCGACGTGGCGCCGCGCTACTTCCCTTTAGGGAAGCACGGGAGTTGCGTCCACGGTGCTACGGTAAGAAGACCTGCGCCTTCAGGCGGGGAGAGGACTTCGAACATGACTGTGATGATTTCGGCCGCGTTGACCGCTGTACTGTCGGCGTCGCTTGGGATGTCCCAAAGCAGCCTGCAGAAATTCGCGGCGGATCTGACGATCCGCCAGGCATTCGAGAATGCGCTGCACCGCCAACCTGACGACGCGGAACTCCGCCGCTATCGCGTGCGGTTTTTCGAGGATCACTGGAACGCGCGCGATATCGAAGACGACCTGTCGCATCGCTCGGATTACTGGAGCCACGACGATCGCCGCTCTCGGGATCGTGAAGACGGTGGCTACGATGTGGATCGCATGATCCGCCACGCCTACCAGGACATCCTTGGCAGGGCCCCGGACGCCGAGGGCATGAGGACTTATCGCAGCAACGTGATTGACCGCGGCTGGACCGAGCGTCAGGTGCGTGATGCGCTGCGCAAGAGCGGGGAGCATCGTGACAACGCGTCAGTATCTGCGGATCGTGTGGTCACCGATGCCTATCGCCGGGTATTGCGGCGCGATCCCGACGTCAATGGTCTGTACAATTACCGCAACAACGTCGAGATGCATGGGTGGGACGAGCACGACGTTGAAGATGCGCTGCGAGCCAGCCCCGAGTACCGGCTGAAGAATGCCCTGACGCGTGTGGAAGCGGCCGCGATCGTGCGGCGCGCGTACCTCAGCGTTCTGGGCCGCGAGCCCGACCCGGCTTCGTCAGGCTTCGTCGATCAGGTGATGCGCAATCACTGGACTGAAGCGGATGTCGCGCGAGAGCTGCGCCACAGCGAAGAATTCCGCAACAAACCGCGCTGATCGAGGGCCGCTGGACATGATGACCACTCGCACACTGAAGCGCATCGCCTACAGCGGCGGCCTCTCGGCGCTGGTCCTGCTGTGTCACGCGGCACCGGCGTTGGCGCAGCGGCAGGAACGCGTCGCCTTCAAGCCCGGCACCTGCGCTGGGACCGGAAATCGTCGTACAGAAGGGAGGCCCCCAGGCGCCGGGTGCGATCGTTGCCGTCGATCAGCAGCGCCTGCTGCAGTGTGCGGCCAGCGGATACGGGCCGCGGGTGGTCCGTAAGGCCGATGGAACGCTGG
>Ga0075471_10001296_pt1 | contig 16335 bp, 10 predicted proteins | sample DEB19_08_DNA_2_FD_74787 | JGI IMG/M metagenome (GOLD analysis project Ga0075471, IMG submission 74787) | Aqueous microbial communities from the Delaware River and Bay under freshwater to marine salinity gradient to study organic matter... | ecosystem: Environmental > Aquatic > Marine > Coastal ... | reverse complement strand
AATGCACGCTCCTGCTCGCGCTCCTGATCCACGATCTCGGCAAAGGCTTCGTCGAGGATCACAGCGAGGTGGGAGCCCGGATCGCCCGCGACGTGGCCGGCCGGTTCGGCCTGCCTGACGACGAGGCGCAGATTCTCGAGTTTCTCGTGCTCAAGCATCTCGGGATGGCCCATGTGGCCTTTCGGCGCGACGTGGGTGATCCGAGCATCGTGGTGGGGTTTGCCCGTGAGGTCGGGTCGCCCGAGGTGTTGCGAATGCTGACGCTGCTCACCGCCGCCGACGTGGCCGCGGTCGGCCCCGGCACCTGGAATAAATGGAAGTCGGACCTGCTCGGCGATCTCTACTTCCGCACGCTCGGCGTGCTCGACGGCGAGAGCCCGTCGGCTGCGGCCGAGCGGCATGGTGCCGGCCTGGCCAGCCTGCTGGCCGGCGTCGACCCCGATGATCCGGTCGCCACCCTCGCGCGGGAGTTGCCGCGGGCGTATCTGCGCGACACCGAGCCGCAGCGCATTCTCGAGGAACTGCGGCAGCTCACGAGGCTGCCCGAACGAGGCATCGTCGTCTCGACCCGCTGGCAGCCCGAGACGTCGACCGTGGCGATCACGGTGGGCACGCGCGAGAGCATGGCACCCGGCATCTTTCATCGCGTCACCGGCGCGATCACGAGCCAGCGGCTGGAGATCCTCGCCGCCGACATCAACACGCTGCCCGGCGGGCTCGTGCTCGATCATTTCGCCGTCCATGATCCCGACTACGCAGCGGAGCCGCCGCCCGATCGTCTGGCCGACATCGCGGCCGCCATCCGTGAGGCGGTGAAAGCCGACGAGCCGCCCTCATTCACCCGCCGCTGGAATCCCTTCGCCCCGCTGCCGGCACCCGGGCCCCGGCCGCCCGCCCGGATTCTCTTCGACACCTCCAGTTCCGACGGCACGACCATCCTCGAGGTCTTCGCCCACGACTTCGTCGGGCTTTTGTATGCGATCGCAAAGGCGCTGTTCGATGCGAATGTTTCGGTACGGGCGGCGAAGATCGGCACCTATCTCGACCAGGTGGTCGACGCGTTTCACGTCACCGACCATGCCGGCGGCAAAATCACCGATCCGGCACGGTTGGAGCGGCTGCGTCGGATGCTGGAAGAGGTCGTGCAGCCGCCGGCGCGCCCGGGGGCGTCGGGGCACGAGGCCGACGGGTGAGTGCGAGCATCCGGGTGCGCCACGCTGCCTCATAGTCCGCGAGCGACATTCCGACGAGCTTCTCAAACCGCGCGAGTTCGCCGCCGCCTTCGGTTGCGGCCGCGAGCGATCGCGCCGAGAGCACGGGGGCTCCGAGCACGAGATCGTAGGCCACGCCCCAGGCGAGCAGGTAGGCCCGGCGGCTGGTGGCCGCGGGGGTGCCGTGGCCGACGACGAACTGTCGCTCCCCTTCGGTCATGAGGCTCGCGAGCAAAGGCTCGCGCGTCGCCTCCAGCAGGGTGGCGAGCGCGGCCGAGCGCTGCGGGTCGGGGGCGTCGAGTCGCAGTTGCCCCGCCTCGAGCAGCCCCGCTTCGAACACTTGCGCGAGGCCTTCGTCGAGCCACGCCGGCAGGCGGCCGCCGTCGAGCCGAAGGTCGGAGTAGGCGTGCCAGGCCTCGTGGGCGAGGGCGGTGAAAAACTCGCGGCGGGCTCGCTCGACGAGGGCCGCGTTGTCCTTGCGGGCCTGCTCCACCTGGGCGAGCGTTGCCGCTTTCTCCCGCTGCCATCGGGCCCGGGTACCGGCCACGATCTCGGCCCGCTGGCTCGCGGGAATGCCCTGCCGCTCGAGCGTCGTCGCCAGATCGCGAAGCCCCGCCGCCACATCGGCGTCGAGCGCGCGTTGGCGAGCGACGGTGGCATCGAGACCGTCGGCTGCAAGCTGGGCCTGTTCAAGGAGCGGCGTGACGTCGCCGCCGGCGACCAGCAACCCACGCTGCGGCAGGTAAAAAGCCGGATTCGCCGCCTTCACGCCCACGGTCGCCTGCGTCCGGGCGTAGTCGGCCTGGGAGCCGCACAGCCGCACGTCGAGCCGCCGGTCGGCGGCCGCCGGGCCCGCGGTTGGCACGAGGCCTGCGAAGGCGTCGAGCAGGCTCTCCAGCCGCACGATCGCCTGCCGCGTGAGCGACTGGCTGGCGGAACTCTCGATGGTGAACCACGGTCCCGTGTAGCACCATGGCCCGGCCTCGCCGCGCCGCACGAGCGGAATTGCGGAAGAAGTCTCACGCTGATCGCGGTCGCTCGTGCGAAATGCTTCGACGCGGGCTGCCAGCATGCCGTGCTCGGCGACCGGCAGTCGCTCGATCGAGGCGATCGACCGGGCGGGCAGCCTGCGGGTGACCAGGTACATCGGCCGGCCGGGTCGCCGCACGACCTCGACGAACAGGACGTCGTCGCCTTCATCCTCGAGCACGAGCCCTTCGAGCGTGCGGCCGTCGACGAACGTGACGCGTTCGACCTGCCACGGGGCCTGAAGCCCGAGCCGGTCTGGCGGGGGCTCGGCTGCCCCTCCAGCGGCTGCGGCGAGCGCCAGGCCGGCGACGATGCTTCCGATTTCGGCCCGCATCGTGCTTCGCCCGCGGTCAGAGGTAGGTGTTGATCACGTTCTCGAACAGTTCCTGTCGACCGCTGGAGTTCGCCGCCGCCTCGCCCTTGGCGAGCATCTCCTTTTCGAGCGACTTCAGCGACTCGCCGCCGGCCTCGATCCGCTTGCCGAGCGGGCCCGACCACGAAGCATACCGCTCCTCGACGAGCTTCTGGATCGCGCCATCGGCCCGCATCGCGGCCGCGATCTTCAGGCCGCGGGCGAAGGCGTCCATGCCGCCGATGTGGGCGTGGAACAGATCGACCGGCTCGAAGCTCTCGCGGCGCACCTTGGCGTCGAAATTCACGCCGCCGGGCGCCAGCCCGCCGTACTTGAGGATCGAGTACATGATCTGCGTCGTGAGGTAGATGTTCGTGGGGAATTGATCCGTGTCCCAGCCCACGAGCGTGTCGCCGGTGTTGGCGTCGATCGACCCGAGGAAGCCCTGCATGCCGGCATACTCCAACTCGTGCTGCATCTCGTGGCCGGCGAGCGTGGCGTGGTTGGTCTCGATGTTCATCTTCACGTGTTTCTCCAGGCCGTAGGTCCGGAGGAAGTTGATGCATGTCGCCGAGTCGAAGTCGTATTGGTGCTTCATCGGCTCGCGGGGCTTGGGCTCGAAGTAGAACTGGCCGGTGAACCCGATCTCCTTGGCGTAGTCGACGGCCATGTGCATGAACTTCGCGAGGTGGTCGATTTCGCGCTTCATGTCGGTGTTCCACAGGCACTGGTAGCCTTCGCGGCCGCCCCAGAACACGTAGCCGGCTCCGCCGAGCCGGTGCGTCACCTCGAGCGCCTTCTTCACCTGGGCCGCGGCATAGGCGAATACCTCGGCGTTGGGGCTCGTGGCGGCGCCATGCACGTAGCGCGGGTGCGAGAACAGGTTCGCCGTGCCCCAGAGCAGTTTCTTGCCGCTGCGCTTCTGGGCCTTCTCGAGCGCGTCGGCGACGGCGTCGAGGTGCTTGTTGCTCTCGGCGAGCGTCGCGCCGTCCGGAGCGACGTCGCGATCATGAAAGCAGTAGAAGTCGCAGCCGAGTTTCTCGAGGAACTCGAAGGCCACGTCCACCCGCTTGAGCGCCGCCTTGAGCGGGTCGTTCTCGGTCTCCCACGGCCGCACCATCGTGCCGGGGCCGAACGGGTCGCCGCCGGTGCCGCGCATCGTGTGCCAGTACGACACGGCGAACCGCAGGTGATCCCGCATCGGCGTGCCCTCCACGAGCGCGTCGGCGTCGTAGTGCCGGAACGCGAGCATGTTCTTGGTCTGCGGGCCCTCGTAGCGAATGGTGCCGATGCCGGAGAATGCCTCTGCCATGGGGTGGTCCTTGCGATTCGGGGATCGAGATCGAATGTGGGCGAACAGGTTACCTGACCGATGCCCGTTTGTCGCTGGCCGCCGTGGCTCGGGCGAGGAGCCTGCGGCCGGCGTCGGGGAACCACTCGATGAGGCCGGCGAGCAGGCTCACCTTGCGCGGGATCACGAGTTCGCTCGTGCGCCGCTCGCAGGCGGCAAGAATCTGGTTGGTGAGCACGTCGGGGTCGAGTTGCTTCAGGCTCGTCGTGCCGCCGGGGACGGCTGCTTCGGGAGGCAGGCCTGCGGCGGCGGCTTCGGCGGCATAGCGGGCTGCGGCCCGATCGGCAGCGGGGTCGTCGGCCGCGCGGCGGATCGGGCCGGGCGACACGAGCAGGACATGCGCGCCGCGCGGTGCCAGCTCGAGCCGCACGGCATCCACGTAGGCCGCGAGCGCCGACTTGGCCACGCTGTAGGGCCCCATGAACGGCATCACGATCTTGCCGGCGAGGCTTCCGATGTAGACGAGATGCCCGCGTGTCTTCGTCACGTCGTCTGCCACCGCCTGCGTGAGCTCCACGGCCGCCAGCAGATTGGCGTCGAGGTATTCCTGCAGCACGTCCCGCGAGGCCTGCAAGATTGCCGCCCGGCCCGAGCGGCCCACGCAGAAGAACACGTCATCGATGCCGCCCAGGATCCGACCCGCCTCGGCGGCCACGCGGTCGCCCTCCCCTGCCCTGGCCAGATCAGCCGCGAGCCCGTGGACGCTGGTGCTCGGGGCGCCGGCCCGTTCGCAGGCCTCGAGCGCCGCCCGCACGCCGGCCGATGAGCGGCCCACGACGATCACGCGGGCGCCGGCGAGCGCGAGATGCCGCGCGAGCACGAGGCCGAATCCGGCCGTGCCGCCCGCCACGATCACTCGCCTGTCTCGCCACGCCATGTCAGGAATTCCGCCGCACTCGGAATAGATGGAAGAGCGGAGTGTACCTCGGCCACTCACGGGCCAGCCGGGCCGCGTGGTACGATCCCTTTTTGCCCGCCCTGCCGCCCTCCCCCGCCTGCCGAGGAGCCCGCCATGACCACGCACCGGTCGCCCGAGATCGTCCGCACGAAAGTGGTCGCCACGCTCGGGCCAGCTTCGCGTGCCGAGGATGCCATTCGCCGGCTCGTCGATGCGGGGGTCGACGTGTTTCGGCTCAACATGGCGCATGGGTCGATTCCGGAGCACCAGGAGTCTCTCGACCGGATCCGCCGCGTATCGGAGGCCACGCAGCGACCGATCGGCGTGCTCGCCGACCTCGCCGGCCCGAAGATCCGTCTCGGGGAACTGCCCGGCGGTGCGGTGGAGTGCGTGGAAGGCGCCCACATCAAGTTCGTGCGCGGCAGCGAGAGTCAGGCCCACGACGAGTTTACAACCACTTACGCCCCGCTCGTCGACGAACTCGCCGTCGGTGACTCCGTGATGCTCACCGACGGCACGATCAGCGTCGTCGTCGAGGAGAAAAACGCGCATCACGTCACGTGCCGGGTGATCCAAGGGGGCCTCGTGCGCAGCCGCCAGGGCGTGAACCTGCCGGGCGTGAAGCTCTCGGTGGCGGCCATGAGCGCCGCCGATTGGCAGCACGCCGAGTGGGCCGCCGGCGCGGGCATCGATTTCGTGAGCCTGTCGTTCGTGCGCTCGGCCGTGGAGGTGAAGCTGCTCAAGGAACTCTTGCGCACGCGGGGCTCCGCCGCCCGTGTCGTCGCCAAGATCGAGAAGCGCGAGGCGATCGACAACCTCGAGTCGATCGTGGAGGCGGCCGATGCCGTGATGGTGGCCCGCGGTGACCTCGGCGTGGAGATCGACGTGGCCGGCGTGCCGATGGTGCAGAAACTGATCATCCGCACCTGCCAGCGGTATCAGAAGCCCGTGATCGTGGCCACGCAGATGCTCGACAGCATGCAGCACGCCCGCCGGCCCACGCGGGCCGAGGCCACCGACGTGGCCAATGCGATCCTCGACGGCGCCGACGCCTGCATGCTCTCCGGCGAGACGGCGATCGGCGAGCATCCGGTCGAGGTCGTGAAGATGATGCGGCGGATCGCAAGCGAGACGGAGAAGCAGTATCTGGCCGACCGCTGGCACTACCTCGAGGGGCGGTTTCAGGCGGCCCGTGGCTCGGCAGGCGTGCCGGTGCAGGAGTTTTTGCCGGCGCCCGAGTTTCTCGTGGAGGGGCTGCATCCGATCACGCAGGCCGTCGTCGACGGCGCCAGCCGGATCGCGGGCGAGCTCGATGCGAAACTGTTCGTCGTCGCCAGCCGCAGCGGCGTGACGGCGATCGCGCGGTCGAAGCGGCGCGGGGCCGTGCCCACGGTCGGCCTCTCCGACGATCCTGCGGCCCTGCGGCAGATGGCCCTCTACTGGGGCGTGACGCCGCTGGCGAACGTGGCCACCCCCGACACCAACGCCCTGCTCGAGCATGTCACCGCCTGGGGGCTCCGCGAGGGGCGGCTCCAGCGTGGCGACCGGATATTACTGGTGGCGGGTTCCGGCTTCGGCACGGGCGGGCACAATATGGCGTTGGTTCACGAGGTGTGACGCCTCGCTCCGGATGGTCCGGCTCCGGAACGGCAAAAGTCTCGTCGCGTGGGCCGCCGCGGCCCAAGGCTCCTCGAGCGTTCGCCGATTCCGGAGCCTGCCGCAGCGGTATTAACAGTTCGATACGGTAGGGATGAAGAAGGACATCATGGCAAAGCAAAAGTGTGTGCTTGCGTATTCGGGTGGGTTGGACACGTCGGTGATTCTCGGGTGGCTCATCGAGCAGGGGTATGACGTGGTCGCGGTGTACGTCGACCTCGGGCAGCCGTGCGAGGACCGCGAGGCGACGCTCAAGAAGGCGCGTGATTGCGGCGCCGTGAAGGCGCTGCTCGTCGACGTGCGCGAGGAACTCTGCCGTGACTTCGCCTTCCCGACGCTGCAGTGGCAGGCCCGCTACGAGGGCACGTATCTGCTCGGCACCTCGATCGCCCGGCCGCTGATCAGCAAGGTGTGCGTGGAGATCGCACATCGCGAAGGGGCCACCGTCTACGCCCACGGCGCCACCGGCAAGGGTAACGACCAGTGCCGCTTCCAGCTCGCCGCCGAGGCGCTCGACCCGGCGATCACGGTGCTCGCGCCCTGGCGGATCGCGGCGTTTCGCGACCGTTTCCCCGGCCGCAAGGAGCTGATCGAGTTCTGCGAGCAGAAAAACATTCCTGTGAAGGCCTCGAAGGGCAAGCCCTACAGCTCCGATGAAAACTGCCTGCACACGAGCTACGAGGCCGGGCTGCTCGAAGAGCTCACGACCGACGGCTTCAACCTCGTCGATTTCGGGATGACGGTGTCGCCGCAGACGGCCCCCGACAAGCCCGAGACCGTGACGATCGATTTCGCGGCGGGCGTGCCGGTGCGCGTGAACGGCAAGGCCCTCAAGCCTCACGAGATCGTGCTCACGCTCAACGAGATCGGCGGCCGCAACGGCGTGGGCCGCACCGACATCGTCGAGAATCGGCTCGTGGGCATGAAGAGCCGCGGCGTCTACGAGGCGCCGGGCATGACGCTGCTGTACGAGGCTCATCGGCTCGTCGAACAGATGACGCTCGACCGCGACCTCGTGCACCTGCGCGACCGGCTCTCTCCCGAAGTGGCCGAGATGGTGTATTACGGCTTCTGGTATGGCGCGAAGATGGATGCGCTGCTCGCCTTCATCCGCGAGGCGCAGAAGCCCGTGTCGGGCACCGTCACGCTCGATCTCTACAAGGGCAACATGCTCGTGAAGAGCCGCGAGAGCCGGCAGAGCCTCTACGACGCGGCGATCGCGTCGATGGAAGGAGGCGGTTCGTACGACCAGACCGATGCCGAGGGCTTCCTGCGGATTCTCGGCGTGCCGCTCCGCGTGCAGGGCCGGGTGCGGCCGCGGATGTGACGGAGGCGAACGCATGCGGCGGCTGATCCTGCTCGCGACGATCGACGCGCGCAGGCCCGCTGCGTGGCTCGCATTGGTCGTGGCGGCGGTCGGGGCGGCCCTGCTCTCGGCTGCGCCGCTCGACGGCTGTCCAACGCCGGCTGCGATCGCGGCAGTGGTCGGCGCGGGCCTGGCCGTTGCGGCGATCGGAGACGCCACACCGCGTGTGAACGCAGCCGACATCGACGCGGCCAGAGTGGCGGAGCGGGCCGCGTGGCCGCTCGTCGGCTGGCTGCTCGGCTTGCTCGTCGCGGCCGGTGGCTTGGGCGATGCACTGCTGGCCGCAACGGGCCCCCTCGGGATCATGGCGGGCGGTGGGCTCTTCGCGCTGCTCAACCGCCGCGGCCTGTTCGCCGCTGATGCAGCGAGCGCGACGCTCGTGGTGACGGCGGGCGCCGGGGCGCTGGGCTGGTGGGCCGACGGCGCGTGGCCAGGGCGGATGCATGGGGGCGCAGTTGCCGGCGGGGTGCTCGCAGGAGTGGCGATCGCAGCATGGGCGCTTCCGGGCCGGCGGCCGAGCAGCGCGGCCATGCCGGCGCGGTCTACGGCGCGGCACCTGCTCACGGCCGCCGCCATGATGGGGGCGATGGCCGGCATGGTGGGCTGGCTCTTTCTAGCGGCCGACCTAGCGGGGCTCGACCTCGTGGCGTCGCTTGCCTGGTTCGTGGCGCTCGCCGTGCCGGCCGCCACCCTGGGCGACGGAGTTTCGCATGCTGTCGTGTGGCGGAGGCTGGAGCGGGCTGCACCGCGCCGCGCCGGGTGGCCACCACGTCCGGCCCCCGGCCGCGTCCGCGACAGTCTTCAGGCCACGCTGACCACCGCCGCCCTGCTCGGCTGGCCGCCGCTCGTGGTGGCCGCGCTCGCTGGAGGCGATGCAGCGCGGCTCGGGGCGGCGCTCTCGGTGGTAGCATCGCTCGCAGTGGCTGCCGCCGTGCTGCTCGTGATCGTGGGCCTCGGAGGAGTCGCGGGGGCGACGCCCGACACGCTCGTGGCCGTCGCGATCACGGGCACGTGCCTGTGCATGGCCGCTGTCCCGGTGATCGGGGCCTGGCTGCCCCCAGACCTCCTGGCCAGCCCATTCGTCGGGTTGTGAGGTCCCGACTGGCGTTGAGGAAACCGCCGAATCCTGCCACACTTACGAGGGCTTCCCAGCCTGGCTGGGAATTCTGGAAGACCGTTTGGGTTGAGTCGAGAAGGCGGCGGCCTCGACACGATATCAAGAGGAACTTGCCCGGGCCTCGCATGACGAAGGAGATGTCGATCGTGAAAGGATTCACTCTGGCGGCGGCGCTTGCCTGTGCGACGCTGCTCCCCACGGCTGCGATGGCCGGCGCATTTGCACCGAGCGAGACGATCTTTCCCGCCACGACCCGCGGCTGGATCAGCGTCGCGAACCCGCAGTTTTTCCAGGAAAGTTTCGACCGCACGCAGTACGGCCAACTGCTCAAAGACCCGGTGATGAAGCCCTTCATGGACAGCTTCCGCGCGCAGCTCCGCTCCGCCGGCAAGCAGCGGCTCGGCAAGCTCGGCCTCACGCTCGAGGATCTCGAGAAGGTGCCGGGGGGCGAAATCGCCATGGCCGCGATCGAGCCCCAGCCGGGCACGCTCGCCTCCATCCTGCTCGTCGACACGACTGGCCATGAGGCCGAGACGAAGGCCCTCCTCGAGCAGGTCGAAAAGCGGCTCGTCGAGCAGAAGGCCACGAAGGCCGCGGGCACCACCGCGGGGATGTCGGTCTTCCAGCTCCCGCCCGAGCAGAATGGCTCGTCGTCAAAGCAGCGGCAGGTCGCGATCTACTCCGCCGCGGGCACACTCGTGGTCGGTGATTCGCCGGCCGTCGTCGGCCAGGTCGTGGCCACCCTCAAGCAGGGCCGCAAGGATTCGCTGGCCTCCGTGCCCGCCTACCAGGCCGTCGTGGCCCGCTGTGGCAAGGAAGTACCGCCGTCTGCCGCGCCGCTCCGCTGGTTCGTCGATCCGCTCGGCTACGCGAAGGTCTACCAGGCCGCCAACCCACCGCGCGAAAAGCGCAAGGGCCCCGACTACGTGGCGATCCTCGGTCGCCAGGGCTTCGACGCCGTGAAGGGCGCGGGCGGGATCGTGTTCTTCGACAACGGCACGCGCGAGGCCCAGCATCACACGCTCGTCTACGCGCCGCCGCTGGACGGTCGGCAGCCGTTCGCCGTCGACCGCTTCGACCTCGCCGCACGCATGCTGCGGTTTCCCAACGCCGAGCGGATCGAGCCGCCGCAGTGGGTGCCGCGCGACGTGTCGAGCTGGGTGACCGCCCAGTGGGATCTGGCCAATGCGTTCGCGTCGGCCGAGCCGCTCGTCGACGACATCGTCGGCGAAAAGGGCGTGTTCGACGACGTGATCGCCTCGCTCAAGGAGGATCCTGATGGCCCGCAGATCGACGTCGAGAAGGACCTCGTGGCCTGCCTCGGCTCGCGCATTGTCGTGCTTGGCGACTATGCGACCCCGATCGATATCGACAGTGAACGGCTTGTGATCGCGATCGAGGCCAAGGACGCGGCAAAGGTCGCCGCCACCGTCGCGAAGAGCATGGCCACCGACCCCGACATGCAGAAGGTCGAGTCGAACGGCCACGTGATCTGGGAGATGATCGACCGCTCGGCCGCGATCCCGAAGCTCGAGATCGAGACGCCCGGTGGGGCCATCGCCCATGCCGACGACGAGAGCGATCCGCACCACCACCGCAAGCGGCTCCGCGAGAAGGAGGAAAAGCTCCTGCCCCACTCCGCCGTCACGGTGGCGCACAGCCATCTCTTGATCGCCTCGCATCGCGACTTCCTCGAACGCGTGCTCGCCACGTCGGCGGGTGAAGGCGGGCTCGCCGCCGCCGCCGACTACGCACTCGTCACCGGTGAGATGAAGAAACTGTTTCCGGCCACCTCGGCGCTGCGGTCGTTTGGCCGGGCCGACGAATCGGTGCGGCCGGCCTACGAGATGCTGCGCAAGGGCGAGATGCCGAAGTCGAAGAGCGTGATGGGCCAGTTGCTCAACGGCCTGCTCGGCGACGGCAAGGAAGGGAGCGTGCGGGCCCAGAAGATCGACGGCAGCACGCTGCCCGACTTCGAGCTGATCCGCAAGTATTTCGGGACGGTGGGCCTGGGCATGGAGTCGGTGCCGGAGGGCTGGTATCTCGCCGGCGTCGCCCTGCCCCGCAGCCAGACGGAGCCCGAAGTCGCCCGGCGCCCAGCCACGCCCGTCGGGCGGTAACCGGCTCACTCAGCCGCGGGTCCACGCGCGGTCGACGTAGCGCCAGGGTCGGCCCGGGGGCGGCGCGTCGCGCAGGCACTCATGCAGTCGCGTCGCGGAAACGCCGTCGAAGCACAGCCGGCGCGCAAACCGCAGAATCGACCACGGCATGCCGACCGCGGAGAAGAACGGCGGGGCGGCCGAGGGCCACGGGCCGCCGTGCTGCATCGGGGGCGTGACGGCGAGGCCCGTCGGCATGCGATTCTCGATGAGCCTTCCGGTGCGGGCTTCGAGCACCGGCTGGATGGTGGCGGCAGTGGCGTCGTCGCGGCCGTCCTTCGCCAGGTAGAGGCTTGCGCCGAGGGCGCCCGGCACGAGCGCGAGGGCCCGCGAGAGTTCGTCGAGCGAGGCGGCCCGCACCAGAAGCGTGGCATTGCCGAAGGCCTCGACGAGCAGCTGATCAGGCTTCGCGAGCAGTTCGGCCGCGGAAACCTCCAGAAGTGTTGCCGGATGGCGGCAGCCATCCGCAGACGCTGCGCCGCCCGCGATCATCTTGGCCCCGGCAGTCCGAAGCCGCGCGATTCCGCCCGAGAGCCTTTCGAGCCCGGTCGGGCCGAGGAGCACCTGCTGGCCGACACCCTGGAACTTCGCGGCGAGGCCGGCGATAAACGCCTGGCCAGCGCTGTCGTCGACGAGGAACACGAGCCCTGGCTTCGTGCAGAACTGCCCCGCCGAGCCGGTGACGCTCGCCGTGAGTTCGTCGGCGATCGCCATGCCACGCTCCGTGAGGGCTCCGGGAAGAAGGACGACGGGGTTGAGGCTCCCCATTTCGACCCAGATCACGCGGCCCGCAGCCGAGGCTGCGGCGAAGAGTTTCTTGCCGGCCTCGTGGCCGCCGGTGAACCCGGTGGCTCCGACACGCGCGTCGGCGACAAGCCGCTGGCCGTCGGCCGGAGCGATGCCGTGGAGCAGTTGCACCGTCGCAGGCGGCAGCCCGGCCTCACGCAGCGCCTCGACCGCCTCGCGGGCTGCGATCAGCGACACCGTCGGGCAGCCGGGATGCGCCTTCGCGATCACGGGGTTGCCCGCGGCGATCGCCGCGGCGAAGTCGCCGCCTGTGACCGCGCCGTAGGCAAACGGAAAGTTGCCCGGGGGAAACACGACAACCGGCCCGAGGCCGAACGCAGCCGACCGGATGTTGCGCTCGGTGTCGAGCATCGCCATCCGCCAGGTGCCTTCGCGGACGGCCGCTGCCGCCTGGCGGATCTGGTCGAGCATGCGCGGTAGTTCGATGTCGGCGAGCCGTGGCTTCACCGCCAGGCCCGTCTCGGCATGGGCCGCTGCGACGAGATCTGCCGCCTTGGTCTCGAGTCGCGCGGCGTAGTGCTCCAGAAACTTGGCACGGTGTTCATCCGGCAGCGTGGCAAGCTGCCGCGCGGCGACGACCGCCGCGTCGAGCGCCGCATCGATGTCGGCCCAGCCGCTCACGGGCCAGGGTGCGTCGTGCGGCTTGCCCGTGGCGGGGTCGAACGCGTGGTAGGAGTCGACCGCGGTGTCGAGCCGCCATGAGCCGGCGACGAGGATCGGGGGAGTTTCCATCAGGGGCGATTTCCGCGCGACAATTCTACCACCGCCCAAAAGGGGTGTCGCCGGTCGCCTCGCCGCCGCAAATCTTCGAGCAGCACGTCGATATCGGCCGCGGGCACGTCGCCGGTGAGCTTGCGTCCGTCGAGCGTGACGGTGAGCGGGCTACTGAAGTCGACGAACTCGGGAGAGAGCCAGATCTTCACCTGCTCCGCACCGCAGCGGACGGCGATCGCGTTGCCGGCCGTGGCCTTCCCCTCGATCGTGAACGGCCGGATGTCTTTCGGCGGCGGCCATTGGCTCGGAAGGACGACCGTGCGGCTCGGCGCGCCTGCCATCTCGATCCACCAGAAGAAGCGATCCCAAGGCCGCATCGACACCACCTCGATCGTGCGTGGGAAAAAGTCCCGGCGCCGCGACTGCATCCAGGCGAAGATCCTGAGGATCTCGTCCGAAAAGTGCTCGTGGCCGCGGCCACGGTATTCGACGTAGGTGGTGTCGAACCCCTTGGCAAAGCAGCGATCGAGGTCCATGCCGTTGCGGGCGATGCTCGCCCCGTCGAGTTCGCCCCCCACGATGTAGATCGGGAGCGTGCGGGCGTTGCGCCAATAGTGGTTCACATACTTGCCGGCGGCGGGAGCGATCGCCACAAGCCCTGCCCAGAGATCGGGGTGCGCCAGGGCGATGTCCCAGGCCGCATCGCCGCCGGCGGAATGGCCCGAGAGAAAGACGCGGTCGCTGTCGACCGCAAACCGGCCCATCACCTCGCGAAGCGAGCCCAGCACGGCGGCATGCTCGTGGGCCGAATACTCGTATGCCGTCTGGCCGGCCCGGATCCAGGCGGGGGCGATCACGATCGTGCCGTGTCGCGTCGCCTGCCCCTGACGGATGCCGTCGGGGCCAGGCAGCCCCGCCCACCAGTCGATCTGCTGGAGGGGCGTCGTCGACACGGCATGCAGCGTCACCACGGCCGGATACGACCGTAGCGGATCGTATTCCGGCGGGAGCTGCACGTGGCACGCAAAGGGCGGCGCGCCGTCAGGCCCGGGCACCGTGACGACGTGATATCCCGGGGCCAGTGCCGGGGGTGGATCGAGAGGCGGCCGCATCTGCCGGGCGAGGCCGGCCACGGTGGCCGCGTCGAACGCCTCCTCGGAACGCAGTTGTGCCCGGATTCGCATGAGTTCGTCCGGTTCCTGGGCGCGCAGGTACTCGCGCAGGAGGTCGCGGACGCGGGCGGCCGAGAGCGCGAGCTTGAGATTGTCGGTGGCGGCCGCGGCGCCCACGAGCCAGCTCGTGATCCCCAGGGCGACCGCCCTGTCGGGCGGCGTCTCTGAGTCGGTGCCAAGCCGCTCGAACGTCGAGAGCCGCTCGAGCGTGGCGAAGGAGAGTTCGGCCGTGAGTTCGTCGAGCATCCGGCCGATGGCCGCCGCCTGCTCCTCGTCGCCGATGGCGCGGGCTTTGCCCCGCAGTGCCTCCACCAGCCGGCCCGCGCGGGCCTGGCGGTCGCGGTAGGAGTCGCGGGCCTCACGCACCCGCTCCAGCACTTCACCCCCCGCGTGCGTCGTCGGAAACTGCTCGAGCAGCCGCATGGCGAATCGATCCTGCCCCGCAGCACCTCGGAGGAGAATCTCGTCGAGCAGCCGGGTGGCCGCCAGTTCCCCGAGCCGGCGTCGCTCCTCGGCGAGATCGGCCAGATTCGGAAAGTCGGCGAGCACCTCGTCGAGCTCCTGCCGGGCCTCGTCGAAGCGATCCGACTGCAGCAGGAGCCGCACGATGCGCAGCCGCTCGTCGGGGTTGGTGCGGTCGATCTGCTGGTCGATCACCCGCCGCAGCACGTCGCGTGGAATCGACGACGTGGCCACCCGCTGGTCGAGGATGACGGGCTGCTCGGTGAGGATACCCTCGAGGCTGGTCCAGCGCGGTGTGATCCGGGTGATGCCCTGCACGATGTCGACCCGGCCCGAGGCGGTGGCGAGCGCGATGATGCGCCGGCCGAACTCGTCGAACGGCGTGGCATCGACCACGCCCCCGACGGCGGCGACACGACGGCCCGCCTCGGGCACCCTCTGCGGCACCCGGACGGTTTCCTGCCCCATGCCCGCAGCCCCCGGTTCCACCCGCGTGACGCGGCGCTTGGAGACCATCGTGCGGGTGAGTTCGTCGTCGCACATCAGCACGGGCCCGCCGGTCTCACCCCGAAACTCCGCGGTCGCCGGATCGACGGCGACCCCGGTGAGGATGGCAAACCGGCCTTCGAGCACCCGTCCGTCGGCCAGTTCAACGGTGTCTCCGAGGACGGGCCACCCGGGCTGCAAGGCGGCCTGCAGGCATGCGTACCCGAGCACGAAGATTCGCGACGTTCGCCGGGCAAGGCACATGATGGTCGAGTGTAGGGCGGCGGGGGGATGCCAGGCCACAGCAGCCTGTGGTCGTCTCGCAGATCGTTTCTTGACGGGGCGCAGGGCTGCATCGAGAATCCAGCCTGTTCCCCGCCCTCTGCACGAGCCTGGAATAGTTCGGTGGCCACCCGCGGAATCATCAGACGCCTGTTGCTGGCCGGAGTCGCCGGATCGGTGCTGCTGCCGATCGTGTTGGCGGTGGTGATCGGGCTCGGCGTGCTGCTCCAGGCGGTGGGCGACGTCGCCGGTGGCCGCGTCTGTGGTCGGGCGGCACTGGTGGTGGGTGTCTGCTGGCTCGTGGCGATCATCACCACGGCGGTGGCGAGCGGTGCCGCGCTGCTCGACGACCGTACGAACTCCGCGGACCACGACGCACACCCCCGCCCATGATGTTTCGCCCTCGCTTCGCCGGTGTGGTCATCGTCGCCGCGGCCCTCGTCTGCGCGGGCGAGCCCACGCCCGGCGCAGAACAGGCGTCGCCTGCTGGCGTGCGGCGCACGCTCGACGAGGCCCGGCAGTTGCTCGATGACGGGAAGCCGGGGAAGGCCAAGGCGCTCCTCGCATCGGCCTGTGAGCAACTCGCATCTCTCGCCGACCTCGAGCGTGTGCCCTCGGGCGTCCGCCCGCTGCTCGACGCCTGTGCGCGCCTGAAGGACGACCTCGACCTCGAAGGCCTCGACGTCTCGGGCATCGAGATCCCGCAGGTGAAGGCATCGCGGCCCGAATCGGCGAAGCCGGCGGCGAATCCCGTGAAGCCATCGGCACGCCCGACGCCGGGCATCAGTTTTACGAAGCAGGTCGCGCCGCTGCTTGTCACCCATTGCGGCGGCTGCCACGTCACGGGCCGGAAGGGAGGCTTCCAGATGGCCTCCTACGACGCGCTCATGAAGACGGGCGTCGTGCAGCGGGGCGTCGGCGATTCGAGCCGCCTCGTCGAGGTGATCGCGACGGGCGACATGCCCCGTGGCGGCGGCAAAGTGGCGCCGCAGGATTTCGCGCTGCTCGTGGCCTGGATCAACGCCGGAGCCTCGTTCGACGGCCCGGATCCCGCGGCTCCGCTCGGCCAGGCTGGCGGGGCTCCCCCGGCGGCGAACGCCGGCATGGCGACCCCCGTCGCCACTGCAGCGGTCGCCCTCAAGCCCGGAGACGTATCGTTTGCCTTCGACATCGCCCCGGTGCTGCTCAAGAACTGCGCCGGCTGCCACGATGACGACGACCCCGAGGCTCGCCTCTCGATGCACACGTTCGCCCGCTTTGCACGCGGCGGCGA
>Ga0075471_10001295_pt1 | contig 16336 bp, 11 predicted proteins | sample DEB19_08_DNA_2_FD_74787 | JGI IMG/M metagenome (GOLD analysis project Ga0075471, IMG submission 74787) | Aqueous microbial communities from the Delaware River and Bay under freshwater to marine salinity gradient to study organic matter... | ecosystem: Environmental > Aquatic > Marine > Coastal ... | reverse complement strand
GTCTACGTGTCGGGAGCCGCTGCCGCCGACAGGACGCTGCTCCAGATGCCGATTGCGACGTTCCGCTGCCCCTCCGACAGCACCGCCGCGCTCAACGACCTGGTCGCGTTCGGGAGCAACTTTTTCCCGCTCGCCACCTCGAATTACATCGGCAGCTGCGGCAACGACACGCGGTATCTCAACGGCCAGTACGACGCCCCGGCCAACGACACGGACACCGGGGGTGTGCTCATCGGTCGTTTTTACGGCGACGCGACCCCGCCAGGAAGAGCACCGCTCGGGGTGCAGGTCAGCGACATCCGCGACGGTACGTCGAAGACCTTCGCCCTGGGCGAGCGCGGCGCCTTCAACTACTCCGCAGTCTGGGCCGGCGTGGGCGACAGCGGGAGCTTCGCGAACGAAAACACGGCGCGAGCGCTCGGCCGTCCGGGCTTCATCACCAATTTCGATTACGTCAAGGCGGGCTCGCCCGAAAACCAGGGCAAGGGCTTCGGCAGCTCCCACGTCGGCGGTCAGCAGTTCGGGTATGCGGATGGTTCGGTGAGGTTCGTCACTGATTATTTCACCACGACGATGATCGGATACCTGGCCAACCGTGCCGACGGCAAGACGTTCGACATCGTCGACTGACCGCCTCGATCGGCCTCTCTTCAGCCGTCCTCCCAGACGTCCACCATGCACACCATAGCGATCGGTTCCCGCGGCCCCCACGCCCCGCACCGGAGCGTCCTGCAGGCAGCGTTCGCATTCGTGCTCGTGGCGGCGATCGCCGGCTGCCAGAAGCGGCCGACGTTCGAGTTGGCCGAGGTGATGGGGCGAGTGACGATCGATGGCCAGCCCGTGAAGGGGCTGATGCTGCACTTCGAGCCCAGTCCCCAGGACGCGGCGGGCAAGGTGCTGCTGCCGCCGGCGTATGGCTTCACCGCCGCCGACGGCCGCTACTCGCTGACCTGCACGGGTGGCAAGAAAGGCGCCGTCGTGGGCCGCAATCACGTCCGTATCACGGCCGCCGAGGGCAACGGGCCGCGGGCCCAGGTCTCGGCCCGCTACGCCCGCGACGACTCGCTTTGGTACGACGTCAAGCCGGGTGTCAACAAGTTCAACATCGCACTCCACTCAGATCCTCCCGAACCCGAACCGAGCCCTGAACCTGATCCGAACCCTGAACCTGATCCGGCAGGTGAGCCGCAGTCCACGCCCGCCGCAGCCCCCGGTGCCGAGCCCGATGCCAGCGCACCGAAATGACGTCCTGCGGCACATTCGCAGGGGCGGCTCACGTCTCGATCCCGGTCGGCCGCGGACTGCAGGCTGCCCGACAAGGATGCACTCTCGTGGATCTTCCCGATCTGGCCCCGTGGCTCGACAATGTGTCTGACGCGTATCACGAGCTGCCATCGGGGGATCACGAGATGCCCTACGACGAGTGACATGGGCCGCCGCGCTGCAGAATTTCCTCTGCGGCCGCGGTCCGCAGCGTCGCCGCGCATGCGACTCGGAGCGATCGCCGCCACCGTTCCAGCGAGCACCCCATGCCTGCGGCCGCTTTCCTCGCGTGCGAGCTTCTCTTTCTGGCGGCTGCGCACCTCTACGGCGGACCGCCGTGGACGCTTCTGGGCATGCTGGCGTGCTTCGCGCAGATCGCGGCGGATTTCCGCGTGACTCCCCTGGCCCGGCTGATCCCCAGCCTGGCGTGGCTCGCCCTCTTCCGCGTCACCGGTAACCGCGAACTCTTCTTTCCGTTCGCCATGTATCTCGCCACCTACGTCGCCCTGATTGTCGCCGCCCGCTGGCCACGTCGCGCGTGGATCGCGGGGGCACTCATGGTCGCCACGTTCCTGCTGATCCGCATGCTTCAGGCGGCATCGACACGCGTGCTGGCAGTCGAGTGCGTCGTCGCCCTGGCGATCCTCGCCGCTGCCATCACCACGTTTACGGCGACCGGCAGGCGGCCCTCGGTGACCGTGGCCGTTGTCTCAGCCTCGTCGCTGGCGGCATACGCGGCACTGGCGCTGTGACCCGCGGCATCGGCCGCTTTGCCCCGTGGCGTCGACGGCGAGATTCCGCGGCCCGGCCCGATCGGATCCGTGGCCGTCAGCCGGCCGCCTGCGCCGCCCCCGGCGGCCGGCATTCCCAGAACGCCGCGTGCACTTCATGCTGTCGTCCGGCTCCGTGCCGCTGTCATGCCCATGAATGTTTCAGGATCGTGTCATGCGTTCAGCGCTCTCCGTATCCGCCACGCTGCTCGTGCTGACCGCGGCGTTCTCCTACGTCAACCATCGCTACCTCCGGTGGCCCACGACGATCGGGGTGATGGCGATCGCCCTGTTGCTGTCACTGGTGATCGTCGCACTCGACGCCCTCGGCATTTCGGCGCCGCGCGGACAGGAGCGGGCGTTGCTGTCGTCGATCAACTTCACCGCGCTGCTCATGGAGGGCATGCTGTCGATCCTGCTGTTCGCCGGCGCCCTGCAGGTCGACATGCGGCAGTTCCGCCGCATGGGCCGGCAGATCGCCCTGCTCGCCCTCGTCGGCACGGCGGCCTCGACGCTCATCATCGGCTACGGAGCGTGGTTCGTGCTCCATGCGATCGGCCTGGGGATCCCGCTCGTGTACTGCCTGCTCTTCGGGGCACTCATTTCCCCGACCGACCCGATCGCAGTCCTGGGAGTGCTGGAGTCGGCCCATGCCCCCGCGGAGGTCGAGGCGACGATCGCTGGCGAGTCGCTGCTCAATGACGGGGTGGGAGTCGTGCTCTTCACGCTCCTGCTGGACATGCTGCACTCCGGCGCGCCGCCTACGTTGGCCGATGGCGTCGCCTTGTTCATGCGAGAAGCCGTCGGCGGCGCCATGTTCGGCGTCGCGGTCGGTGCGCTGGTCAACGCCCTGCTGGCCACGATCGACGACTATAGGGTCGAGGTGCTCATCACGCTGGCCACTGTCGTGGGCGGTTACGCGCTGGCCGACGCGATCCACGTCAGCGGGCCGCTGGCCATGGTCGCGATCGGGCTGCTGATCGGCAGCCACGGTCGGGCCGCCTCCATGTCGGAGCACACGCGGGAGCGGCTCGATCTGTTCTGGCAGCTTCTCGATGAAATCCTCAACGGCATGCTCTTCGTCCTGATCGGGCTCGAATTCGCCGTGATCGCCGCCCCGGTCGGAGGCTGGCTCGCGGCCGTCCTCGTGGTGGCACTCGCGCTGCTGGCTCGGTTCCTCGTCGTCGGCCTGCCCGTGCTCGCCTGCCCTGCCTGGTTCGAGCTCCCGGCGGGCTCGGCGTGGCTGCTCACCTGGAGCGGCGTCCGTGGCGGCATTTCGGTGGCGCTGTCGCTGTCGCTGCCGCCGGGGCCGGAGCGCGACGTCGTCCTCATGCTCACTTATTCCGTGGTCGTGTTCTCTATCCTCGTGCAGGGTCTGACCATCGCCCCCCTGGTGCGCCGCCTGCAGGCGGCCGCAGCCGTGACTCCTCCCGGCGACTGATTCCCGCAGGAGGCGTCAGGGCTTTCGCGAAGAATTGCGCGGCTCCGTGTTCGCGGCAGCCTGCACCTGCAGCTCCGACAGGGCATTGGACGCCGCCCGCTGCTCGGCCTCCTTCTTGTTGCGGCCCCAGGCCGGCTGATATCGCCGCGGGCCGATCTGCGCCGACACATGGAAGCTCTTGCTGTGGTCTGGCCCGGCCTCCTCGACGACCTCGTAGGTCGGCGTCACCCCGAAGTCCCGCTGCGCCAGCTGCTGCAGCAATGACTTGTGGTTGAGGCCTTGCTCTCCCGAAGCCACCTTCACGATCTCGGGCTCGAGCATCCTCGACACGAGTGCCCGCACAGGCTCGAGCCCGCCATCGAGATACATCGCAGCCACGAGCGACTCGAACAGGTCGGAAAGCACCGACGCGGGGACCGGCCGGTTGAGCGACAGCCCCTTGCCCACGATGAGGAAATCGATCAGCCGCAGCCGCTCCGTGATCCGGCCGCACGTCTCGCGGCTCACGACCACCGACTTGATACGGGTGAGGTCGCCCTCGAGCGAGTCGGGAAACAGGTGGTAGAGCGTCTCGCAGACGACGAACCCGAGGATCGCGTCCCCGAGGAACTCGAGCCGCTCGTTCGACGCCAGCCGGTGCTGGGCTCCCGATGCGTGCGTGAAGGCGGCCACGAGCAGCGACGGGTCGCGAAAGTCGTAGCCGATCCGCCGCTGGCACTCGGCGACGTCGACGCCCCCCGCGGGCAGCTCCGGCCGATCCGGGGCTGACTGTCCCCTGCGCTGCTGGTCCCTGGAATTCATGCGGCGGGCGAGATCTCCGTAGACTCCCTGACCCGCAGGGTATGCGGCCTTCGTGTGGCCTGTCAACGCAACGGCGGCGTAAACCGCGGAAAAAACGGGGTGTTTTGCCTCCAGGCGAACCGCTCTCCGGCCGGCCCCGTACAGAGGAGGCGTGTCGCGCGCGACAGGAGCCGGTGCCCGGAAGGCAGCCGGCATGGAGCCGTTTACGGCTGTCGCTCGCCGCGCCGCGCGTACACTGTCACAACCCACACACGCTTCACATCCCTTTTTTGGAGACCCTCATGAACGGATTCCGCTCCACTCCTGTCCACCGCACCGGCAGTGCCGGTGCCCCGCGTCCCCTGGCCTTGCCGCCCACCCTGGCTCTGCCTGCCGTCATCGTGGCGGCCATGCTTCTCGGTGGCCTGCCCGTCGCTCGCAGCCAGGAGTCGGCCGCCACTGCCGACGCGCTCATGCACGCCAATGCCTTGTCGAAGGCGTTCCGGCACGCCGCCGAGCACGCCACACCGAGCGTCGTCGTCGTGCGCAGCGAGACCAAGGCCAAGAGACCGCCGGCCAACCGCAGCCCGCAGCGTCGCGGCCGGGAGAACTCCCGCGAAAACCCCTTCAAGGGGACGCCTTTCGAGGATTTTTTCCGCGACGGAATGCCCGAGGGCTTCGACTTCGAGGGTCCGGGCGGGCCCGACGGCCGGATGCCGCCCCGCTCCGGCGTCGGGTCCGGCGTCATTGTCGACGCCAGCGGACTGGTCCTGACGAACAACCACGTTGTCGAGGGTGCAGACGAGGTCACGGTCGAGTTGCCGGATGGCCGTTCCTTCAAGGCGAAGGAGATCAAGACCGACCCCGAGAGCGACCTCGCCGTGGTCACGCTGGAAAACGCCCGCGACCTCCCGGTGGCCAAGCTCGGGGATTCCGACAAGCTGGAGATCGGTGATTGGGTGATCGCGATCGGCAACCCGTTCGAATTGGAGACCACCGTCAGTGCCGGCATCATCAGCGGCAAGGGCCGTGAACTCGGCAGCATCCGCCGTGCCAAGTTTCTGCAGACCGACGCTGCCATCAATCCGGGCAACTCCGGCGGGCCTCTGGTGAACTTGGCCGGCGAGGTGATCGGCATCAACACCGCCATCGCCTCGAACACCGGCGCCTACCAGGGTGTCGGTTTCGCCATCCCCATCAACCTCGCCAAGTGGGTCAGCGGCCAGCTGATCGCCAAGGGGGCTGTGCAGCGAGGCTATCTCGGCGTCTCGATCGGCCCCATCACCACCGAGATGGCGGCGAAGCTCGGACTGAAAGACCGCAAGGGAGTGCTCGTCACCGAGGTCATGAACGACACGCCGGCCGCTGAAGCCGGCGTCCAGGATCTCGACGTGATCACAGCCTTCGATGGTCAGCCCGTGGATGGCCCGCGGTCGCTGCAGGAGGTGGTCGAGCGGTCGGCCATCGGCGGGCAGCACAAGCTCACGGTGCTCCGCGACGGCAAGCCGATGACGCTCGCCGTCTCAGTCAAGCCGCTTCCCGACAAGATCGCCAAGCGCGGCCCCGCCGGTGAACGGAAGCAGCTCGAAGCCGGAGGCGACACCTTCTACTCGGAGGCCTTCGGCATCGAGGTGCGCGACAAGTCGTCGCTACCCGAGGACGCCTACCAGGGCTTCGACGGGGTGGTGGTCGACCGGGTCGATCCCGAGGGCATCGCCGCCGAGGCCGGCATCGGGCCGGGCGTGCTCGTCCGCAAGGTCGGCAAGACGCCCGTCAAGACGATCGGTGAGTTCGCGGAGGCGCTGGAACAAGAATCGCCGGCCGACGGCGTCCTCCTCCAGGTACGGACACCCCGCGGCAACAGCGTCGTCCTGCTGAAGAAGGCTGACTGACAGCGCGGTCGGCGTAGGTTCGGCGCGGAGGGTATAGTGCTGCCATGGCCTCCCTCGGCGTCAACATCGATCACGTCGCCACCGTCCGGCAGGCCCGCCGCGCCGTCGAGCCCGACCCCGTCTGGGCGGCGGCGCTGGCGGAACTGGGCGGTGCCGACGCGATCACCGTCCACCTTCGCGAGGATCGTCGCCACATCCAGGATCGCGACCTCGAGGTCTTGAGACGCACCGTTCAGGTGAAGCTCAACCTCGAGGCAGCGATCTCGCCGGCCATGATCGACATCGCGTGCCGGGTGCGGCCCGATCAGGTGACGCTCGTGCCCGAGAAGCGGGAGGAGGTAACCACCGAGGGCGGCCTCGACGTGGTGGCCCATCGGGAGGCGACGAACGCGGCCGTTCGCAAGCTCGAGGACGCGGGCGTGGTAGTGTCGCTGTTTCTCGACCCCTGCCCCCGCCAGATCGACACCGCGGTCGACCTCGGTGCGGCCGCGGTCGAGCTCCACACGGGCTGCTATGCCAACGCCGAGTCCGACGCCGCTCGGCAACAACAAGTCGTGGAACTCTCGCGGGCGGGTGTGATGGTGCGGCAGGCGGGCCTCGTGCTCAACGCGGGCCACGGGCTCACATACCGCAACGTCGTGCCGGTAGCGCGGCTCGAGGGCATGGGGGAGCTCAACATCGGCCACTCGATCGTCGCGCGGGCGGTGCTGGTGGGATTCACGCAGGCCGTCAGGGAGATGAAGGCCCTGATCGAGAGCCCGGGATAGCCGCGGCCGCAAAGCCCGCTCAGCGCAGTTCTTGGGCAGACATGCCGCGGGAATGGGCCGTCCAGCAGCGCCGCATGGCGGCTCGGCCACCACGAACGCCGTCGAACGGCTGCCCAACCGAACGCTGACGAAATCCAACGGCTGTCGCCGCGGTTTGGCGCGAGGTTTGCTGCTAGGGGGCTGGCTGCAACGCTGGTCGAACGGCCTGGCTCGCTGGTGCCTTGCGCCGGCCCGTTTGCCTCCTCTGCGATCGCGGTACATTGGGCCGTCTTCCCCACCGCCCTCCGGAATGATCCTCTTCCCGTGGTCAACGACGACCTGCTGCGCCGCGACGTCCGCCTGCTCGGTGACACGCTGGGCGAGGTGATCGCCGAACTCGCCGGCCCGGAGGCGTTCGCGCTCGTCGAGGAGGTTCGCGGCCTGTCCCGCGACCGACGGGCGGGACAGCACGACGCGGAGCGAAAGCTGGCGGCCCGGATCGAGTCGCTCGACACCCCCCAGGCCAGCTGCGTCGCCCGCGCTTTCAGCATCTTCTTCGACCTCGCCAACATCGCCGAGGACCGGCAGCGGGTCCGCGTGCTGCGTGATCGTGAGCGTTCGAACGCCGCCCGGCCGATCGGCGAATCGCTGGCCGCCGGGATCGCCGAGCTACGCAGCCTCGGTCTGTCGGCGGCCGAGGTCCAGCAGGCGCTCGACCGACTGTCGATCGAACTGGTGTTCACGGCGCACCCCAGCGAGGCCAAGCGGCGGTCGATCCGCGCGAAACTCCGGCGGATGCGGCACGCCCTCGAGCAGCTCGACGGCGGAGACCTCCTGCCCCGCGAACGCGGCCGGTTGCGCGAGGAGATCCACGGTGAGCTCGGAGTGCTGTGGCAAACGGAGTTCCTCCGGCCCACGCGGCCGACGGTGCTCGACGAAGTGGAACGGGGCCTGTCGATCATGCCGCGACTCTGGGAGGCGGTGCCTCGCGTGTACGCCTCGCTGCGGCGCGGCCTGGCGACGTGCTACCCGGAAGCGACGTTCCGCGTGCCCCCGTTCCTCACGTTCGGGTCGTGGATGGGGGGCGACCGCGACGGGAATCCGTTCGTGACTGCCGACGTCACCGCTCGGACGCTCGTGCGGCTGCGGCAGGCGGCGATCGACCGTCACCTCGAGTGGTGCGCGCACCTGCACGACCTGCTCACGATCTCGGCGCGTGCCGCGCCGGGATCGCGGCCCCTGGCTGAACGTCTCGAGCCGCTGGTGGCGGCATGGCCCGGCCTCGCGGCGGCGCTCGAGCCGCTGCCGGCACACGAGGCCTACCGACGCTGGATCAGGATGATCCGCTTTCGTCTGGAGCGATCGCGGGTCGACGGACTCGATGAGCCGGTCCGGCCCGAGGCCTACCGCTCAGGCAGCGACCTCGAGACGGATATCGCGTTGCTCGTCGACTGCCTGGCCCGCGACCACCAGCATGGCGACGAGTCTCCAGCCGTGCGCTGGCTCGACCTCGTGCGGACGTTCGGCCTGCACATGACGAGGCTCGACGTCCGTCAGGATTCCCGCGCCTACGGCGAGATCATGGGGGAGATCCTGGCGGCGGCCGGCCGGGTGCCCGACGCGGCGGCGTTCACGGCGCTCGACGAGCCGGCCCGGCGGGCGCTGCTCGTGGCGTCGTTGCCGGAAGCGGACGGCGTGGGCGACGTGCCGATGGCCAGCCTGGGCCCGCTCGCCGCCGACTCGCTGCTGCTGTTCGAGGTGCTGCACGCGGCGGTCGCGCGGTTCGGGCCGCAGTGCGTCGGAGGAGCGATCATCAGCCTCACCCGCAGCCCAGCCGACGTGTTGGCGGTGCTCTGGCTGTGGCGCTGGGCCCGCTCCCGCGCCCGTGCCCGCGGCGATAGGGTCGCCGAGAGTGACATCGCCGTCGTGCCCCTGTTCGAGAAGATCAACGACCTCGCACACGCCCACGACACGCTCTCCGCCATCCTCGACGAGCCCTGCTACCGCGCGCATCTCGCCGGCCGGTCCGACCGGCAGATCGTGATGGTGGGCTATTCAGACAGCACCAAGGACGGCGGCTACCTGGCCGCCTGCTGCGGCCTGCAGGCTGCGCAGGGCAACCTGCACGCCGTCGCGGCGGCCCGCGGGGTACGGCTGACGTTCTTCCACGGCCGCGGCGGCTCGCTGGGCCGCGGCGGCGGGCCGGCCGCCCGCGGCATCCTCTCGCTGCCGCCCGAGACGCTCGACGGCAGCCTCCGGCTCACCGAACAGGGGGAGGTGCTGGCCGAGCGTTACGACGACGTCGAGGTGGCCTGCCGACACCTCGAGCAGGTGTCGTGGGCGACCCTCGTCGCGTCGAGCGTCCGCCGCGCGGAGCCGCAGCGGGAATGGACCGACGTGGCCGCCCGGATGGCGGAGAGGTCGTGGGCGGTGTACCGGGAACTCGTCGACCAACCGGGCTTCATCCGCTACTTCTCGCAGACGACCCCGATCGACGACATCGAGAACCTGCCGATCGCGTCACGTCCCTCCCGCCGGCGCGGCGAGCGGACGCTCGACGACCTGCGGGCGATCCCCTGGGTCTTCGCCTGGACCCAGAGCCGGTGCATGATTCCCGCCTGGTACGGGCTCGGCTCGGCGCTCACCGAGGTGAAGTACGACGACCGGCGGGCCTGGCAGCTCGTCTGCGACATGTACCGGCAGTGGCCCTTCTTCCAGGCGACGATCGACAACGCCACTCTCGCGCTGGCCAAGGCCGACATGTACATCGCCCAGCGCTATTCCGAGCTGGTCGACGAGGCCGACGTCCGCCGGCCGATCTGGCAGCGGATCGCCGCGGAGCGCGACCGCACGCGGCAGGCGATCCTCGACATCGTGGGGGGCGGCGAACTGCTGGCCACCACGCCCTGGTTTCAGCGGTCGGTCGAGGCGCGGAATCCCTCGATCGACCCGCTCAACCTCATCCAGATCGAGTTCATGCGCCGCCGCCGCGCGCACCCGGAGGACGAGTCCATCCGCGACCTGCTGCGGCTGTGCGTCCAGGGCATCGCCGCCGGCATGCGAACCACCGGCTGATCGCCCTCCCGCCCCCGACCGCGAACGGACCCCGCCCATGACCACAGCCGCCGACCTCGCCGTGAAGACGCTCGGTCCCTGCCGGATCGACTCGCCGCTGCGGCCGCTGCTCGAGAACCGCCGCACGACGACGCACTACGTCGGTGAGGACGACCGCGTGCTCTTCCACGACACCGCCAGTCTCGTCCGCGACAGCGGCTACAGCGTCGACGCACTTCCCGGGTTCGAGCCCGCCGGCCCGCGGCGCAACATCTTCTTCGACGCCTCCAAGATGCGGGTGGGCATCGTCACCTGCGGCGGACTCTGCCCCGGGCTCAACGACGTCATCCGGGGGATCGTCATGGAGCTGACGTTCCACTACGGCGTCACCCGCATCCTCGGCTTCCGCAACGGCTATCAGGGCTTCGTGGCCCGCTACGGGCACGACGTGGTCGACCTCACGCCCCGCGTCGTCAGCAACATCGACGAGGACGGCGGCACGATCTTGGGCACGTCGCGGGGCGAGCAGGATCCGCAGGAGATCGTCGACTGCCTCGAGCGGATGAACGTCGGGGCACTCTTCGTCATCGGCGGCGACGGCACCCTGCGCGGCGCCATGCAGCTCACGTCCGCGATCGCGGAGCGGGGCGGCAGGATCGCAGTCGTCGGCATCCCCAAGACGATCGACAACGACATCCCCTACATCGACCAGAGCTTCGGGTTCCAGACCGCCTTCGGTGAGGCGACGAAGTCGATCCAGGCGGCGCACGTCGAGGCCAAAGCCTCCCCCAACGGCGTCGGACTCGTGAAGCTGATGGGCCGCCACTCCGGCTTCATCGCCTGCTACGCGTCACTGGCCGAGCCCGACGCCAACTACGTGCTCATCCCGGAAGTGCCGTTTCAGCTCGACGGCCCGCACGGCCTGCTCGAGCACCTGCTCGAGCGGGTGCGACGGCACGGCCACGCGGTGATCGTGGCCGCCGAAGGGGCGGGGCAGGATCTGATCCCCGACACGGCCGCCGGCGTCGATGCCTCGGGCAACCGCCGGCTCGAGGACATCGGCCTCCACCTGAAGACGCGGATCACGCGGCACTTCGCGGCCGCCGGCGTGGAGCTGAACCTCAAGTACATCGACCCCAGCTACGCCATCCGCAGCGTGCCGGCCAACCCCTACGACAGCGTCTACTGCCTGCGGCTGGCGCAGAACGCCGTCCATGCGGCGATGGCCGGCCGCACGGAGATGGTGGTGGGCCGCTGGCACGGCCGGTTCGTCCATGTCCCGATCCCGCTGGCGGTGAGCCACCGCAACCAGGTGGCCCCCGACGGTGACCTCTGGCTTTCGGTGCTGGAGGCCACGGGCCAGCCCAGGTCGTTCGGCGGCTGACCCCGCCGCGTGACCGGACCGCTTCCACGGCGATGATCGCGCGTGCCGAGCCGAGAGCCGCTCACTGCTGCGTGAACGTGAAGACGCCCCGCTTGTTGGCCACGATCACGTCGGGCTTGCCGTCCTTGTCGAGATCGCCGACAGTCACCTGGGTGCCGACGCCGCTGTCGTCATCGATCTGGTGGGCGATGTACCTCGCGGCACCCTTGCCGTCCCGCTTGAGCTCGAACCAGTAGAGCACGGGCGGCGCGTTCGGCTCGTCGTCGCCGTTGATGCCGTGGGCCCACCGCCGCTTGCCGGTGACGATGTCCGCGAGACCGTCGCCGTTCATGTCGATCAGGCGCATCGCGTGCAGCTGGCTGAACTTCACCCCCTGGGCATTCTCCTCCGGCGTCTTGCCCATGATGAGGTGCTCGGTGAAGCTCCCGTCGGCGTTCTGCTCGAACCAGCCGAGGCCGTAGCCGTGGCCGTCGTAGCTGGTGATCACGTCGTTGCGGCCGTCACCATTGACGTCGTAGACGTGCATGTGGCCGCCGCCACGGGCGCCACCCTTGGGGCCGAAGGGCCCCGGGTGAAACGGCCAGATCGCGTCGCGCGAAATGTCGGACGGCTGCTCGAACCAGCCGTCCTTCGTGAGGATGTCAACACGGCCGTCCTTGTTGACGTCGCCGGCGCCGTAGCCGTGGGTGTAGCGGAAGTACCTCTTGTCGTTCTCGGGCGACTTGGGCGTGATCGGCCGGAAGCGGGCCTTGCCGAGCGGATTCTTCCAGTCGATCTCGGCGAACCCCAGCTGGCCACCCCGCTGTGCATTCTTCGGCTTGTCGACATCGCTGGAGTGCACGAGCAGTTCGGGCTTGCCGTCGCCCGTCACGTCCTTCAAGTCGGGTGACTCGCCGTCGGCCACGTCGAAGATCGCCTGTTTCTCCCAGTGGCCCTGCCTGCCCTGGGGATTGAGATAGAGCAGTGCCGGATCGCCCGGAAACCCGAAGACGAGGATGTCGGCCCAGCCGTCGCCGTTGAAGTCGTGCGCATAGGCGAGGAAGTAGTCGGAATAACCCTTCGCCGGATCGTACGGCGTCTTGTTCGGGCCACTGGGGTTGTCGGCCGGCGGCGTGAAGTCGGTCCGGCGGGCGAAGTCGGGGCCGAACCAGATCATGTTGCCGGCCGTCACGTCCATGTGCCCGTCATGGTCGAAGTCGGCGATGTCACAGCCCTCGGCCACGAACCGCTCGGTGAGCGTCCGCTTCTTGAAGCCCGACGCGGCGGGCGCGGCGGCGGCCACGCCCGGCACAGGCAGCAGGATCGTCGCGTCCTCTGCGAACGACGCCTCACCCGACGTGCCGTTGAGCTTGTACTGGATCGCGAGCCGCTTCGGCTTGCCCGGGGCCGGATCGCCGCCGAAGCTGGCGTTGTAGCCCGCCGCCGGCAGCGGGATCAGCGGCGTGTTGCCCACCACTTTGCGCAGCGGCGTCGTCACGTCCTTCTGCACGTCGCCGGCTCCGTAGGTGGCCCGCAGGATCTCGACCTGCACCTTCGGCAGACCGAGCCTGCCCGCGAGCGCCCATGCCTCGGGCGTGGCGTCGCCCATCTTCGACATCAGCGTCGCGACGGCGATCCGCGCCTCCTCGCGAAGCTCCGCCGTCTCCCCCGCCTCGGCCGCGAGCTTCAGCATGTCCATGGTGGGCGTCCGCCGCACCGCGTCGAGCACCGCCTTCCGGTCGTCCGCCGTGCGGGCGATCGCGTAGGCCTCCCGGCCCATCCGGCTGCGATCCGCGTCGGTCGGCGTGAACTGCCGCAGGATCCTCAGGTAGCCGCGGAAGGCGCGGCTTTGAAACTTGCCGGCCGGCAGCGTCTTGGCGAGGTCGAGGAGCGCCGGTCCCGCGTCGGGCGTCAGCCAGTTGCCGAGCAGCCGCGTGCTCGCATCCTGCAGGGACGGGTCGTCCGATCGGGCGGCTGCTGCCAGGGCGGCCAGCGACTTCGTTCCCCCCACTTCGCCGATGATCTCGAGCAGCGACACCTTCGTGGCCGCCGGCGCCGACGCCAGCGCCGAGACGAGCTTCTCGGCACAGGCCTCGCGGTCGGGCATCCGCACGCTCGCCGCCCGCAGCGCCTTGACCGCCGCCGCCGCATCGGCCGGATCTCTCGGGGCGACGACTTGCTGCACGAGCAGCGGCAGCCGGTCGAGGTCGACGATCTCGCCGAGGCAGGCGAGCGCCTTGCCGCGGACGGCGGGATCGACGTTGCCCAGCGCCGTCGCCACCTCGTTCACCGCGGCGATCCGCCGCCGGCCGACGAGCTCGAGAAGCAGCGGCAGCGACGCGGCCTGCGCCTGCGCGAGCCTGCCGCGGATCTGGTCGTCGATCGTCTTCGCCCCGTTCGACATCTCGCCGAGCGCGCCCTTGGCGGCCGCGGACAGGTCGGGATCGCCGTCGGCGGCGATCGCCAGCAGCCGCTCGACGCACGACGCGTCACCCACCCGACCGAGCGCCCTCACGGCCGAGAGCCGCACCTGCTTTTGCCCGGTCGCGGCAGCCTCGAGCAACGTCGGCACGGCGGCCGTGCCGCCACGGTCGGCGAGAGCCTCGATCAGCAGGACGGCCCGCTCCGGCGTGGCCCGTGGCAGTTCGGCGATCAGCGCGGGCCCGACGCCCGCGGCCTTCAGTTCGCGGGCCGTTCCCAACGCGATGCGGTGCATCTCGCGGTCGTCCGACCGCAGCTGCTCGACGAGCAGGGGCACGCCCTGCTCGCCGCGGGCCAGGATCGCGCCCCGCGTGGCCTCCACGACCCGGGGCCGCGGAACGTCGGCCTTTCGGACGGCGTCGTAGAGCGCGGCCGCGGCCGGCCCTTGATTCGCGGCGAGCATCCGCTCCGCGCAGAGCACGCAGCCCTCCGCGGCCGCCGCCCGCGCCGCCGGCGCGGCGGATGCGAGCGCCTTGCGGAGCGGCTCGGCTGCGGCGGCGCTGCCGATGCCGCCCAGCGCCGCGGCGGCGGCATCGGCCACCGTGGCATCGGCATCGCCAAGGCGTCTGGCGAGCAGGTCAACCGCGGCCGCGTCGCGGCGAACGCCGAGGGAGTTGATCACGCCCACGAGCAGCCTTCCCGAGAGCCTGCCGGCAGCCTCCCGCAGCGCCGCGTCGCAGGCGGGGTCGGGGATCGCCTCCAGCGGAATCCGCGCCCACGACGCCAGCCGCTCGTTACCGAGCAGCTTGGCCAGGTCGGGCACCGCATCGGCCGAGCCGTAGACGGCGAGCTCCTTGCAAGCCACCGCCTTGTCCCCCTCGGCGGAATCGCCCCGCAGCACGGCGATCAGGGCCTGCTCCTTCGGCGTGCGGCCGTCGGCGGCCCGCGCGTTGGCGGCGAGAATCGACAGGCTCACGACGCACCAGACGGCCGCGAGGTTCGAGGCGGACAGGCACCTGGTCACTGGCATGGTTCGGGCTTCCCAGAGGTTGCGGCAAGAGGAATTGATCGGGTGAAAACGGAACACGCGACGCCGTCACAGCCGCCACGGCTCGCGCAGGGCCTCCGACCGCAGCCGGTTGGCCTCCGCGTCGCCGGGAAACTCGTTCTTGACCGTGTCGTACTTCACGGGCCGGCCGAGGTAGAGCGCAATGTTGGCGGCATGGCAGGCGATGTGGGCGTTGCACGCCGCCTCGGCATTGCCCTTGGGCTTGCCGCGGGTCTTCACGCAGTCGAGAAAGTCACGGACGTGGAAGGTGGCGGGATAGCCACCGATCTCCTCGACCGTGCGGCCGGCCAGCAGCGACGGCGAGCTGAAGACCAGCTTGCCGCTGTCGCCCGCCTCCACCCAGCCATCCTCACCCTCGAACCGCACCGGGCAGGAGCCGAGCGGAATCCAGCCGGTCTCACGAAACACGAGCTCCACGCCAGTGGCGTACTTGGTGACGATCTGGCCGTCGGCCGGCGGGTTGTATTCGACGGGCGGCGGGCAGTCGTCCACGGCCCACTGGCAGAGATCGACGCAGTGCGAGCCCCACTCGAGCACGCCGCCGCCGACGATCCCGCCCCCCTTCTCGAAATTGAAGCCGTCGAGCAGCTTCGCATTGAACGGCCGCCAGGCCGCCGGTCCCAGATACATATCCCAGTCGATCGATCCCTTGGCCGGCTCGGCCTCGGCCGGCAGCCAGCCGCTGGTCATCGCCTTCATGCCCATGGGGTGGGCGTAGAGCCGCTTGAGCCGGCCGAGCCGACCGGTGCGGGCAAGCTCGCAGGCGAATGCGAAGTGGGGCAGGTTGCGTCTCTGGGTGCCCGCCTGAAACACTCGACCGGTCCGCTGGATCGTGTCCCGCAGGATGAGGCTCTGGGCGATGTTCTTCGTGCAGGGTTTCTCGCAGTACATGTCCTTGCCCGCCTTGGCGGCGAGCACGGCGGCCAGCGCGTGCCAGTTGGGGCCGGTCGCAATGAGCACGGCGTCGATGTCCTTGCGGTCGAGCAACTCCCGGAAGTCGGCGTGCATGCCGCACTCCTGGTTGCCGTACTTCTCGTCCGCGATCTTCTTGACGGCGAGACGGCGGGCCTCCTTCACGTCGCAGACGGCGGCGAACCGCACGTCGGGCTGCTCGAGGAAGCAGCCGAGGTCGTAGGTGCCGCGATTGCCGATGCCGATGCCGCCCACGACGATCCGCTCGCTCGGTGGCACGGCGCCGTCGAGCCCCAGCGCCGACGCGGGCACGATCATGGGGGCGGCCGCCGCCGCGAGCCCCGCCTTGATGAACTGACGCCGCTGTACGCGGCCCGCATTCCCCGCCGCCCTCTTTCCCGATGCGATCATGGCTCACCCCTCTTCCGCTGACGCCGCTGCTGCAGGACGAAACCCTGCGACAGTGTAGCTCGTGTGCGGCCCGTGAGACACAGGCAGCTGTGGCGGCCGCCCGACGGCCAAGACCCCGTCGGCTCGTGGGACTGCTTGCCGGGCCGCTGGGATTGCGGGATGCTCTTGGCCATGTCGCCGCAGGTTCGTCCGGCACCCGCGGAGCCTGCGACTG
>Ga0075471_10001294_pt1 | contig 16340 bp, 13 predicted proteins | sample DEB19_08_DNA_2_FD_74787 | JGI IMG/M metagenome (GOLD analysis project Ga0075471, IMG submission 74787) | Aqueous microbial communities from the Delaware River and Bay under freshwater to marine salinity gradient to study organic matter... | ecosystem: Environmental > Aquatic > Marine > Coastal ... | reverse complement strand
CTGTGGATCTCCCTCGGCACCATCGTGATCGCCGCCATCGCTGTTGCCATGGTGCTCATCGTGGTGGGCGGCGGCTCCGACGAGACCTTCGACGGCCCGCTCGTACAGGTGCAACCGGTGGTGGTGACCGGGGAGTCGCTGCCGGTGCCCACTGCAGGAGCCGCCGACAATGCCGCCGGGCTCGCAGTTCCCCGCATCGACGGAAAGACCTTCGGTGGTCGGTCCATCTCGATCGGTTCGGGTGATCCGCTGCTCGTGATCGTCATCGACCGCAACGACGTCGATGTGCAGGCCTTCGTGGAAGATGTGGTGCAGTGGCACCACCGGGATCTCACCCCCGCCGAACTCTCGGTGGTCACTGTCGTCACCGGTCCGGGACGTGACACCGCCACCGATCCGGTGTCGAGTTGGTTCGTGCGCGAGGAATGGCCGTGGCCGTTCCTCATCGACGATGCGAGCGGCACGGCCGCTGCAGCGCTCGGCGTGCCCGCTACGCCGGCGGTCCTGCTGGTGGACCCGAAGGGCACGGTGCGGTACCGCGCGCTCGGGGCGATCCCGTCGGCACAACTCGCGGCCAAGATCACTGCCGAACTCGGTCTGTAGTAGTTCCCGCTGTCTGCTCCCCGATGCGGTCAGGTGCCGCGGTGGCGTCGGTGCAACAAGGTGTCCGGACGCCAGAACGGCGCCGGGTCGGTGCCGTTGACGATGCGCCTCCACGACGGCCAGCACAGGTGCACTATCACGAGCAGCGCGATCAGGAGGATCCCGGTGCTGCGGTACGACACCCGCAGACCGAGCACTTCGTCGGCGAGGTAGCCGCCGGCGATGGAGAACCCGCCGAAGCACAGGCCCACCACTGCCGAATAGATCGACAGGATGCGTCCGCGGTGCTGTTCGGGTGCATCGCGCTGCACCACAGCGCCGAACGCGATGAACGACACCGGCGACGACATGCCGAACAGGAACAGTGCGGCGATGGCCACCACCGACGACCGGGCGGATGCAGCGATGATCATCGAGCAACCGGCGAGCGCCGGGAAGATCGTGAGCACGCGTGATCGACCGAGTCGTGTGGTGAGTGGAGCCACGGTGAAGGCCCCGAGCAGTGCGCCGATGCCCATGCCCACGTACAGCAGCATCGGGAGACGCTTCCAGTCGTTCACCGAAGCGGCAAAGGTCGGCACGGTGCTGAACGTGGTGGCGACGCACAACTGCAGGAACGAGGTGCTGATCATCATCGTGCGCGGGCCCGGGGTGCGTATGGCGAGCCGTGCGGCACCAGTGATCTCTGCGTGGGCGTTTCGCAGTCGCACGGTGCCGCCACCGTGCAACGAGCGTTTGATGGTGAGCAGCACGAGCGCCATCAGCACGAAACTGATCGCATTGCCCGTGACGCTCGCAGCCGGACCCCAGAGTGCGGTGGTGACTGCAGCGATGGCAGGTCCGATGGCGCGCCCACTGTTCCAGGTCATCCCCGACAGCGACAGTGCTCCCAGCAACTCTTCGCGTGGCACCAGCAACGGGATCATCGCCCCGAAGGCCGGATTGCTCATGGCATTCGCGCAGCCCTGGATGAGCACGATGAAGGCCAGCGCGTAGGGCGATCGAACGCCGAGATGGATCACGAGCGCCAACACACCGGCGATGACGGCCTGTGCCCACTGCATCGCGATCGCCACGTGACGGCGGTCGAAACGGTCGGCGACGAGGCCGCCGAAGGGGGAGATGAGTGCTTGCGGGATGAACAGGCTCGAAAACACCAGCGCCGTTGCCCCGGAACTCTTGCTCGTGCTGGCCACCAGCACGCTCACGGTGACCGCCTGCATCCACGTACCGAGGTCGGAGATGAGCGCCGAGACCCACAGTCGGCGAAAGTCCTTGTGTCTCCGGAGGGTGGACAGGGGGTTCGAACTCACGGCATGGTGCACGGTACCCGAGTGCTGCACCATGCCGACCGCGTATTCGTGTGGCGTTGTGGGTCGACAGCTCCGATGTGGGCGGTGCACAGACCCACATCCGGTTCCTGATGCGCTACTAGGGTCAACAGTCGTGCAGGTGAACGGGGAACGCGATGTGTCGCGGTTCCCCTCCGCCATCCGAGCATTGGCGTACCGGCCTTTCCGGCTCTTCTGGTTCGGGGCTGCGGTATCGGGTATCGGCTCGCTCATGCAGGCCGCTGCGCTCGCGTGGATCGTGGCCGCCGAGACACAGAGCGCGTTGCGAACCACATTGATCACACTGGCGACGCTCGCACCCATCGCCGTGCTCGGGCCGTGGGCCGGGGCGTTGGCCGATCGTCACGACCGACGCAGGATGCTGCACTGGTTCACGATCGCCGGACTGGTGCAGGCGGTGGCCACATGGGCCGCGTGGGTCGCCGGCCTGCACTCCTACGGGGTGCTCTTCGCGCTCTCGCTCGCCACGGGTGTGCTCACGGCGATCACATCGCCGTCCTGGCAGTCGTTCCTTGCCGATCTCGTACCGCCCGGTGCCGTGCAGAACGCGGTCATGCTCAACTCCACGCAGAACAATCTCGCCCGCGCCGTGGGGCCGATGGGTGCGGGTCTGGTGATTGCGCATCAGGGTCCGTCGTGGTGCTTCGCCATCAACGTGTTCAGCTTCCTCGCCACGCTCTGGGCGCTCTCTGCCCTCCCCGAGATCCCGTTGCAGATGCGCAGTTCGGGCAACACCGGTGTGTTGCGCGGCTTCCGCATCGCTGGTCGACATGCGCTCGAGCGCCGGGGTCTGCTCGCCTCGATCGTCGCCCACTTCGTGTTCGCCACGGTGGCGATCCCGGTGAACTCGCTCGTGCCGATCTATGCCGTCACGGTGCTGGACAAGGGCGCGGGTTCCTACGGACTGCTCGCGGGGTGCGTGGGGGTCGGGGCCATCATGAGCGCCTTCGTGATCGGCACCATCGACCGTCGCGTGCGGCCGAGCACCCTGCTCCTTGCGGGAACGTGTGTGGGCACCGTGGGCCTTGCAGTACTTGCCGCCACCTCGGACATGGGTGTGGCCGTGGTGATGCTGGGCCTGTACGGCGTGGCGTACCTCGTCTTCACGGCCATCAATCTGGCCGCCGTGCAGCGACTGAGCCATCCACGCATCCGTGGCCGGATGGCGAGTCTGTGGATGCAGTCATATGGCGTGGGACTGCCCGTGGGACTCGTGGTGCAAGGTGTGCTCGCCGATCGCTGGGGCGTCCAGACGATGCTCGCAATCGACGCGGTGATCCTCGGTGCCGGCGCGCTCGTAGGCATGGTGAGCCGTGGACTCCGGCCCATGGACGTCGATGTCGACGAGTTCGACTCGGCGAACTGATCGTGAACCGATGAGCCGTGCCCGATACGGGCACGGCACCAGCATCAGGCCGTTGCGCCGATGCCTTCCCGGATCACTCGGTCGAGTGCCGCATCGTCCTCGGCGTCGATGAGGGCCTGCACCCAGCGGTGGAACCGCTGTCCGCCGCCCTCGTTGCGCCCGAAGAGCACCTCGGACTTCGCGCCGGTCTTGAGTGCCTTCTGCATCGCGATGCCGGTCTTGTAGTCCTCTTCCTGCACGACGTAGCGCAGGAACGCCATGCGGTCGGTCACCAATTGGGCCTGCTCCTCGTCGGGCGGCATGGTGTGCAGGAAGTGCTGCACCGTGACGGACTCGTCGGCATTCGATCCCGGGAACAACTGCGACACCATGTACACCTTGCCGCCGGCGTCGAATGCGGCAACGGAGATGTGCGGGAAGATCGTCCACACACCACCGATGAGCTTTTCGTCTTCCCAATCGCCGTCGGGAGTATCGATGAGCGTGCCGTAGTGCCGGTCGGGGCCGGTGACGCGCTGGTGCGGTCCCCACGAGAAGTAGATCGCCTTGCTCGAGATGTCGGCACCGAAGGTGTTCTTGTGCAGGATCGGCAGGTGGTAGAAGTCGAGGTAGCCGTCGTAGGCCACTTTCCAGTTCGCGCCGGCGATCGACTGACGTCCCACCACGTGGCACTTGTCGAAGCCGAGGTGCTCGAGGATGTCGTCGTAGCCGTGCAGGAACGCATCGAAATCAACCGTGGACTTCGGGTTGAGCACCACCCAGATGAGACCCGCACGCTCGGTGACCGGCAGGGGAGTGAGGCCGAGGCACGAACGATCGACCTCGCCGAAGTCCTTCGCGTCGAGCATGCCCACCAGGTCGCCCGAGGTGTTGTATGACCACGCGTGATACGGGCAGGTGAACCGGCGTGCCTCGCCGTTGCCCTCGTCCACGAGCTGCGCGCCGCGGTGGCTGCAGGTGTTCACGAAGGCACGCATGGCGCCGTCCTCGCCGCGCACCATCAGTACGGGCACGCCCACCACGTCGACCGCACGATAGGAGCCGGGTTCGCGCAGCTCCGACGAGAAGCCGAGCATGAGCGGGAGACGCTTGAAGATGCGGTCCACCTCGAGCTGCCAGCGCTCGGGGTCGTAGTAGTGCTTGGCCGGGATGCGCACCACTGACTCGGTCTGGCTCTGGGTGCCGTTCTTCGAGTGCTCCATGGTGCGCCGAGCCATCTCGACGAGTTCTTCCCTGCTCATGGTCTCTCCTCGGGTGTCTCGGTTCGGTGCTCCCCTGAACACCGTGAACCCATCCGTCACATTACGCCTGTGATGTCACCGATGTCAGGGTCGTTGGGCCCGCGGGCGCTCGAATCGGTGCACGAACCCGACGGTGCGACCGGTGGCACGGGCACGGCGAACGGGTGAGCCGGTGCCGTCCGGGTAGGTTGATCGGGTCATGGCTGGCCGTTTCCGGTTCTCGTTCCCCCAGCGTCGCCACCATGGCGATCCGTGGTTCCGGGCGGGGAACATCGATGTGACCACCACGGTGCTCGTCACCGCCGTTGCGGCACTCACGATCTTCGTCTACGCCGCCGACGGCTCATTGCTCGAACCCTTCGTGCTGTTCCCCGACAAGGTCCTCGACGGTCAGGTGTGGCGCCTGCTCACGTGGCCGCTCGTGAGCCTCCCGGATCCGTCGGTGCTCTGGACCATCATCACCATTGCGATCTTTTGGTGGTTCGGCCGAGACCTCGAGGACCGCATCGGTCGGGTGCGCATGGCGTTCCTGCTCGTCGCTGTGGTGCTCGGCTCCGGGTTGCTGGCGACGGCACTCGACGTCGGCCTCGTGGGCATGCGCTACGTGGAACTGGCGATCTTCGTGCTGTTCATCGCCGAGAACCCGCGCGTGCCGTTCTTCTTCGGTATCCCGGCGTGGATCGTTGGCGCCATCTTGGTGGCGGCCGAATTGCTCCAGCGCATCGGCAACCGCGAATACGAACAACTGTGGGTCACGCTCGTGTCGCTCGGCATCGCACTCGTGGTGGGTCGTGCGTACGGACTGGCGGCCGAAGTGGCGTGGATCCCCAACCTGGCTCGACCATCGGGTCGACGCCGTGCCGCTTCGGCGCGGCCCGGCCGCACCAAGCCCGCACGGTCTCCCAAGCGTCCCAAGGGTTCCAAGAAGGCGTCGAGCGGTCCGTCGGTGGTACCCGGACCCTGGGCACCGCCCAGTCCGAACACCTCAGCCGATCAACTCGAGGTGGATCGCCTGCTCGACAAGATCTCGGCCCAGGGAATCGACTCGTTGAGTGCCGAGGAAAAGCGCCGCCTCAAAGAGGCGAGCGAACGACTACGCCGAGACCGCGGCTGATCACCGCTGCGTTCCCTCTGCGGGAGCGTTGCGTCAGGGGCACAACGTGCTGAGCAGTGTGGCTATTCGTCCGAGGGACGCAGTTGGCTCACCCAGTCGCCCGGGTCCTTGCCCAGTTCCCGGAACCGGCGCACGATCTGCAACGGCGGTTCGAGCGGCTCGCCTGCGTTGATGCGGGCCATGTTCACGCCGTCCTCGGCCCAAACGTGACACGTGTTCAGGTTCATCTTCATCATGCGCTGGCGTTCCTCGGTGGTCACCGGGGGCCGCGGACTCGAACCGGTCTCCTGGGCCTTCATCACCTGCATGGACCAGAAGCACTGCACGGCCACCGGAGCCATCGCCTGCAGCAGTGCCGTGGTGTGCGTGCATCCTCTCGGTCCGCCGAAGAGTTCGCGCACACGGTGGGTGAACCCTCGCGCAATGCTGAGGCCCACGAGTTTGGTGTAGTGATCGGTGATCGCCGTACAGGTGGTGTGCGGATGGGCCTCGAACACCACCTTGGCGTCGGTGATCTCGAGCGCGGGGAACGTGATGGTGAGGTCCACGATCATGTGGTGGATCACGAGCGGTTCGGTGTCGTCGGGCACGTACAGCCCTGCCGGCTTGGAGTCCTTCACGGCACCGCGCAGGATGAGGGTGTTGTCGTCCTTACGGAACGCCCGAACCTCGTAATTGCGCGTGTGCAGCAGCGGGAAGTCCGGATCAGGTGGCAGCATGTCGTTCGCCATGCCGCCATGTCAGTCGGTCGGGGGGTGGCGGGCCAAACCGAGCACTACGGCCGTCGGATCGGGGGAGACGATGAAAGCACTACTGGTGGTGTACACCGAGCCGTCCACGGCGGGTCACGAAGCTGCCTATAACCGCTGGTACACCGAGGAACACCTCCCCGATGTGCTGGCCGTGCCGGGGTACGTGCGTGCCACCCGGTACCGGGCGATTCCGGGCGATTGCGTGATACCGCAGCGCTATCTGTCGCTCTACGAACTCGATGTGGCCGACCGTGCCGGCCTCCAGGCGGTGTCCGACGAACACATGCGACGCATCGGGACCGGCGAGATGCGGCGCTCGCCCGACGGCGCCATGGACCGTGCGGCGATGCGGGCGCTGTATTACGAGGCCGTGGGTCCGCGGGTGGGTCGTGGCGACGCAGTGCCCGCATCGGTCCTCATGGTGTACTCGGACCCCTCGAGTCCGGAAGCCGATGCCGAGTACAACCGCTGGTACCACGAGACCCACCTGCCCGAGGTGATCGATGTGCCCGGTTTCGTCGCCGCCACGCGGTATCGCGTGACCCCGGTGAACATGCTCGACGAGCCGTGGGTCGTGTCGCAGCAGTACCTCGCGGTGTACGAACTCGATCGCTCCGACCCCGACGGGATCGCCGAGTCGCATGCCGAACTGAGCCGGCGGGTACGCGACCGGGACCGCATGCAGATGAGCGCGGCGCTCGGACCCGGTCCCATCACTCGCTACTACGCGCGCATCAGCGATCGCATCGCTGCGCCGACGCGGGCATGATGGTGCGGTGAACGACCGTCTCTACTTCCGCCAACTCCTCTCGGGCCGCGACTTCGCCGCTCAGGACCCCGTTGCTCAACAGATGGTGAACTTCGTCTACGCCATCGGCGATCGGGCGACGGGTGAGTGTGTGCTGGTGGACCCGGCGTACGACGCCAAGGAACTCGTGGAGATCGTGGGCGCCGACGGCATGCGCGTCACCGGGGCCCTGGCCACGCACTATCACCCCGATCACATCGGCGGGAAGATGATGGGCTTCAAGTTGCAGGGGGTGCGCGAACTCCTCGGTGAGGTGGGGGTGAAGGTGCACTGCAACGAGGCCGAGGTGCCGTGGGTGAAGCGTGTCACCGAACTGTCCGACTCCGACATCGCTGCTCACGATGGAGGCGACACCTTGATGGTGGGCGACATTCGCATCGAGTTCGTGCACACCCCGGGGCACACACCCGGCTCACAGTGCTTCTTGGTGGACGGCTGTCTCGTGTCGGGCGACACGTTGTTCCTCGACGGTTGTGGTCGCACCGATCTGCCCGGCAGCGATGCTGAGCAGATGTACGAGTCGCTCCAGCGACTGGCCCGTCTGCCCGAGGACACCATCGTGTATCCGGGCCACAAGTACCACCCGATGTCGAGCGGGTCACTCGCCAGTGTCTGCGAGGCGAACTACGTGTTCCGCCCGCGCTCCAAGGAGCAGTGGATGATGATGTTCGGCGGCGGCCACTAGGGCGTAACGGGTGCCACGGTGGTCGTGGTTGTGGTCGTCGTGGTGCTGCTGCTCGTGGTGGGCGGGCGCGTGGTGGACGTGGGCGGCGTGGTGACGCGCTTGTTGCGTGCCTCGGTGTCCTCGCCGTAGACCCACACGCGCAGTCCCTTCTTCACCCACTTCTGTTCCCAGAGGTAGTCCATGGCCTTCAGTCCGAGCCGTACGCATCCGTGCGACGCGGGTTGAGCGGGCACGTTGTGCATGCCGTGGATGGCGATGCCACCGTTGAAGTACTTGGGTCGGTAGATCTTGCCCAAGTCGCCCTCCCACCAGCCGTCCCTGCGCTGGTACTGGATCTTGAACTTGCCCGACGGCGTGATCGACCGGCCCCACTCCCACTGGCCCGGCTTCTTCACGTTGGGTTCGATGAACCACTGACCGCTCCCGGTGGAGGTGTTGAACACCCATTCGGTGCGGCCGTTGTGGACCAAGAAGAGCACCTGGCGCGTCTTGTCCACCTCGATGGCGTTCCCCTTCTCGGTGCGGGCCTGTACGCGCTCGGTGACCTCGGTGAGCTTCTTCGCCGTCGTGGGATCCACCGAACCGGTGCGGCGGAGCTTGTGGTACTTCTGGAACGCAAGCACGGCGTGGCGCGTGGTGAGGCCGTACTTGCCGTTGGGGGTGGGCAACCAGAACCCGATCTCGAGGAGACGGTTCTGGATGCGCTTGAGTTCGGCACTACTGCCGCGGTAGGTGGCGCGCAGCGGTCTCTCGAGCACCGACACTGCCGTCGTGGTGGTGGGCGGCAGTGTCGTGGTCGTGGTGGTTGTGGTCGTCGTGGTGGTGGAGGTGGTTGTGGTGGTTGTGGTGGTGCTCGCCGTGGTGGAGGTGACATCAGCGGCGGCCGTGACATCAGCAGCGATCGAGTTCGCGTCCGCATCGTCGCCGGATTCGGCGGCGGTGCCGTTCGCGGTGATGGCCTGATCCAGTTCGTCGAGCTCGTCGACGGCATCCGACGCCGTGTCACCCAGACAGGCCGACATGGTGAGTGAGAGACCGAGGCAGCACGCGGCCGTGGTTATGACGCCGGCGCGACGCTTCGCACGGCCACGGAAACCGGCCGCTGATTTGTCTCCAAACTGAAACATCACCGCGCAGGGTAACGGCTGACTCGCTCAAGGTGGTAGCGGTTTCTGCACTTTTGGGGTGGGCCGCCCTGCCCACGGCACGGGTCCCGGGCCGACCCCGGTCGCTGCGCCCCTGTCGCCGGTGCCGGTCGTCGGGCCAGACTTCGGGGATGCGCAACAACATCGGACTGTTCCTCGCCAAGCGTGCCTTCCGTGATCCGCACCTCGAGGCCATGGTGGAACCGGCGAGTGGCCGCCGGTTCACCTACCGGGAGATGAACGAGCGGACCAACCGGATCGCCAATGCCCTCACCGATCTCGGTGTTGGGTTCGGCGAACGGGTCGGCGTGCTGCTCATGAACGGCGTCGAGTTCCTCGAGACGTTTTTTGCGTGCGGCAAGATCGGCGCAGTGTGCGTGCCGCTCAACTGGCGACTCGTGCCCGACGAACTCGAGTTCATCATCAATGACTCGGGAACGTCCACGCTGGTGTTCGGCACCGAGTTCGCCTCGGTCGCGAGCGACCTGCACGGGCGCTCGACGTCGGTGCGTCACTGGGTGCAGGTGCGAGCCGATGCGGCGTCGCCGCTCGAGGCCTACGCCGGTGATTACGACCAGCTCTGTGCCGCAGCGAGCCCTGCCGAACCCGAGATCGCCGGCGAGGAAGACGATCTGTTGTTCATCATGTACACCTCGGGTACCACTGGTCTGCCCAAGGGCGTGATGCACACCCACCGCACCGTGATGTGGGGAATCTTCACGGTCAACATCACGGCCGATCTCCAGTACAAGGACCGGTATCTGCTTGCGCTCCCGTTCTTCCATGTGGGCGCGCTCAACCCGGCGCTGTGCATCATCCACCGTGGTGGTACGGGCATCATCATGCGCGCTTTCGACCCGAAACTCGTGTGGGAACTCGTGCAGCGTGAACGTGTCACCAACATGCTCGCGGTGCCCGCCATGTTGAACTTCATGCTGCAGGTGGGCCAGGGCGGTAACGATTACTCCACACTCCGCTGGGTGATGAGCGGCGCCGCGCCCGTACCGGTCACGCTCATCGAGGCCTACACCAAGATCGGGATCGAGATTCACCAGGTGTACGGGCTCACCGAGACCTGCGGTCCGGCGTGCCTCATCAGTTCCGACGATGCGGTGGTGCGCGCAGGCAGCACCGGCAAGTCGTTCTTCCACACCGAGGTACGGGTGGTGCGCGACGACGGCACCGATTGCGACCCCGGCGAACCGGGCGAAGTGCTGGTGGCGGGCAAGCACATCATGGTGGGCTACTGGAACCGGCCCGAGGCCACGGCCGACACCGTGCGAGACGGTTGGCTGCACACCGGTGATGTGGCCACCATGGACGTCGACGGCTTCGTGACCATCATGGACCGCGTCAAGGACATGCTCATCTCGGGCGGCGAGAACGTGTACCCCGCCGAGATCGAGAACGTGATCCTGTCCATTCCGGGCGTGGCCGATGTTGCGGTACTCGGCATTCCCTCGCCCAAGTGGGGCGAGTCGCCCCTTGCCGTGGTGGTGCCCAAGGACACGTCGCTCACCGCCGAGGATGTGATCGGTGGCTGCAAGGGGCGCCTTGCCCCGTTCAAGATGCCCAAGGCGGTGCGCTTCGTCACGGAGATCCCGCGGAACCCGAGCGGCAAGATCTTGAAGCGACTCCTGCGGGAGCAGTTCACCGGCATAGAGGTCGAGTGACGCGTTTGGTGCTATGACACCTCCATGACCGACGCATGGACGCACACACCCAAGGACCCGGCCGCCGCCGATCTCATGCAACTGTTCCGACTCGACGGCCGTGTTGCCGTGGTGACCGGAGCAGGCCGGGGGATCGGCCGGGGCATCGCTCTCGGACTCGCCGATGCCGGCGCCGATGTGGTGATCACTGCCCGACGTGAGAACGAACTCGACGAGGTGGCCGCGCGCATTGCCGAACGCGGGCGCCGCGCCGTGAAAGTGGTGGCCGACATCACCGCCGATGACGCCGTGCAGCAACTGGTCGACACGGCGATGAGCACGTTCGGGCAACTCGATGTGTGGGTGTCCAACGCCGGTGGGTCAGAGCACCAGGGCAACTTCCCGTTCAAGGACTTCCCCGACTGGCACTGGGATGCCCAGATCGCGCTCAATCTCCGCCCGCACTTCAAAGCAGCCCGCGCATGCATGCAGGTGATGAAGCCGGGATCGTCCATCATCGGCATCTCGTCGATCGCTGCACTGCGTCCGGCGGTGAATTTCTCCGCGTACGCGGCTGCCAAGTCCGGCATGAACAGTCTGGCCCACACGCTCTCGGTGGAACTGGGGCCGCTCGGCATCCGCACCAACAGCGTGTCGCCCGGCAACGTTCCCACCGAGTCCACCTACACCATCGGTGGCGCTACCGATGCAACCCTGGCCGCTGCCGAGAAGATGATTCCCATCAAGCGACTCGGCACGCCCAGCGACATCGCCGCCGCCGTGGTGTGGCTCGCGTCGCCTGCGGGTTCGTGGGTGACCGGCCAGAACATCGTCGTGTCGGGCGGCCAGTAGATCGCACCCTCGTCCGGCCGGCGCAGGGGCCGAGACGCATCGGGTGGCGCGGCGCATTCGCGATCCACCCCATGACTAGGTTGCCCGCATGAGCCGTTGGTCCCGTGCGGACGTTCACGCCACATGGTCCAACGGCGAGGTCTGCCTGTGGGCATGGGCCGATGGTCCGGCACGCACGGCACCGCTCAACGCGCTCTACGCCGATGTCTACGCCGGGCGACCCTCGGGCCGCGTGGGATCCTTGCGTGTGGCTGTGCCGGGCCGCGGCGAGGTGTCGGTGCCGTGCATGCACTGGCCCGTGCGCGCAGCCATCGAGAGTTTCTCGGGTCGGCCGTGCTCGCCCTCGTGGAGCGCATCGGTGGCCTGGTTCCACCGCGTGGCCCGCTTCGCCGGAGTGCTGGCGGGCACGCGGCATGTGGTGCCCACCTTGCAGAGCGCCGATGGCACACCCCAGCAGGCGTCTGCGCGTTGGCTGCTCGTGCGTACCGATGCAGTGGATCGTGTCATCGAGCGCTTGGCGTTCCACATGCCGCCGGTGGTGGCAGCAGCGGGTGAGGTCGAAGTCGTAGAACTCGTGGAGCGCTTCGCCGATGCAGCAGCGCGCACGGGCCTGCGTCTGTCGCGTTGGCGCCCACCCGCGAGTGGCCGACGCGAGTCAGCAGTGCGCAACGTACGCACCGTGTTCCGTCATCTCTCCGACGATGCGCTTGCCCCACGCGGCGGATTCGACGTTCCGGGGGCGCTCGAGCAGGTGCAGCACGCCTTCGGCCTCGAGCGTGCGCGACTGCTCGGCGAACCACTGTTGCGGGCACGTCTGCGCATGGCCCCACCGGCCGACGCCGAGGGTTCGTGGAGCTTTGCGCTCGAAGTAGTGGATGCAACAGACCCCACACGCTGGTGCTCGGCAGCCGATGCGCTCGCATCATCGGGCAGGGCCGGCGAGGTGAGCACGTCGCGCCACGGTCAGGCCAGCATGCGTGCACTGGTGCTGTCGTCGTCGGCAGCCATCGTCGACCGAGTGCCGGTGCTCGCTCCGCTCGCGCTGTCGCCCGAGGAACCGGCTGCGCTGGATATCGACGATGCCAGCACGGTGCTGGCACTCGCTTCGCGTCTCGACGGTCTCGGTGTCGAGTTGCTCGGTCCCGAACAACTCGTGCGCGCCTCGGTGCGTGTGACGGCGCAGGCCGTGCCCGTCCCCGAGAGTGCTTCATCGGCGGGTCTCAACGCGAAGGCACTCGTGCACTGGGGCGCACGCATCGACGACACCGCAGTGGACCCCGCCGAGCTCGAGCGAGCGGCCGCAGCCGGCAGCGCCCTCATGCGGGTGGGCGAGCGATGGATCCGCCTCGAGGAGGCACAGGTGCGTCGGGTGCTCGATGCGCTCGATCTGCACCGTGCTCAGCACGCCGAGGTGGATGCCGCCACTCTGCTGCGCCTCACCGCCGATGACGATCTCGATGTTGCAGCCGGCAGTACCGGCGAACTCGATGCGCACGATGGTTCCGACGACGGCGTGATCGGAGCAGGCGACGGCGCGCACTCATGGGTGTCGGAGTTGCTCGCCGGTCTGCCCGATGATCGTCTGGTCGAGACCAGCGAGCCCGAGGGATTCACGGGGGAGTTGCGTCACTACCAACGCCGAGCACTCTCGTGGCTCGCATTCCACCGTCGGCTCGGCTTCGGTGCTGTGCTGGCCGACGACATGGGCCTGGGCAAGACGGCCACTGCGCTCGCACATCTGCTGCGTGAGCCCGGCCCGCACCTGGTGGTGTGTCCGTTGAGTGTGGTGCGCAACTGGGAACGTGAGGCCCAGCGCTTCGCCCCGGAGTTGCGCGTGCACGTGCACCACGGCGATTCCCGCGCCGAGGGCGATGCCGCCGTCGAACAACTCGGATCGGTGGACCTCGTGGTGACCACCTACGGACTCGTATCGCGCGAGGTGGACACACTGCAACGCGTTCGCTGGGGTGTGGTGGTGCTCGACGAGGCCCAAGCGGTGAAGAATCCGAATACGAAAGCGGCTCGTGCAGTTCGGCGTCTCGGGGCTGCACAGCGCATCGCGCTCACGGGTACGCCGATCGAGAATCGTCTCAGCGAACTGTGGTCGATCCTCGATGTGGTGAACCCCGGCTTCCTCGGTTCGCTCGCCCGGTTCCAGGCCCGTTTCGGCGTGCGCATCGAGCGTGATCGAGACGAAACGGCGGCCGAACAACTGCGTCGTCTCACCTCGCCGTTCCTCCTGCGCCGCACCAAGGCCGACAAGCAATTGCTGCCCGATCTGCCGGACAAGATCGAACAGATCGCGTGGGCGACGCTGACGCGCGAACAGGCGTCGATGTATCAGGGCGTGGTGGACGAACTGCTGGCGAATGCCGAGCGCGCCGAGGGCATGCGTCGACGGGGTCTGGTGCTCGCATCGCTCACCCGTCTCAAGCAGATCTGCAATCACCCGGCCCAGGCGCTCGGCGACGGTTCGCGCCTTGCCGGGCGTTCGGGCAAGTTGGCTCGTTTCGACGAACTGGTGGATGAGTTGATCGATGCAGATCAGCGCGCCTTGGTGTTCACGCAGTACCGGGAGATGGGTGTGCTCATCCAGCGCCACCTCGTGGAGCGCATCGGACTGAGCGCGCCGTTCCTGCACGGCGGTGTGGCTCGACGTCAGCGCGACGCCATGGTGGACCGCTTCCAGTCCGGTGATGGCCCCCCATTGCTGCTGGTGTCGCTCAAGGCCGGCGGAACGGGACTCAACCTCACGGCGGCCACACGCGTCATTCACTATGACCGGTGGTGGAACCCGGCGGTGGAAGACCAAGCAACCGACCGTGCGTGGCGCATCGGCCAGACCCAGACCGTGTTCGCCCACAAACTGGTGTGCTCCGGCACGCTCGAGGAACGCATCGGACAACTCATCGACGACAAGCGAGCGTTGGCATCTGCGGTGGTGGGCGCCACGGGTGAGGCGTGGTTGAGCGAATTGAGCACCGACGAACTGCGTGACCTCGTGGTGCTGGACCGATCGGCGGGCGGGCGATGAACGAGGGTCGTCCCGGGGCACTGCTCGGAACCCGACTGTCCGTGCTCGCCGCCGAGTGCGCCGACCCCGATCGCTTCGGGCGTGGCCGCGCGTACTTCCGCGAGGGCTGCGTGCTCGACGTGGAGATCGCCCCCGGTGTGGTGAGCGCTCAGGTGCAGGGTGCGGCAGCGGTTCCCTACGAGGTCGCGCTCTTGTGGCGCGTCGGCGGTGTGCGCCCGGGCACCGTGCCCACCCGCAATGAACTGGTGTGCACCTGTTCGTGTGCCGATCTGCAGTCCGTGTGCAAACACGTGGTGGCCGTGCTGCTCGCCGCGGCCGATCGTGTGGCGATCGACCCGGGCCTGCTGGATCACTGGCGTGGCGACCCGTCCACGTGGGAGCACCTCCCGGTGGGTGATGACCCGCACGGGCTCGCCGGGCCGGCCGGGGCTGCCCGGGGCGGGCCAACCTCGGTTGGGTCTGGCGTCACTTCGGGCCCGGAAGCGGGTGCGCTCGCCGAGTTCTTCGGTGAGCGGGGCGACGAGCCCGAGTTCGAGGTGGCAGACCCGTTTCCCGAGATCGCGCCCCTCGGGGTGCCCGCCCGGCCCACGCCGGGTGTGGTGGATGCTGCGGTGGCGGAGTGCCTCGATGCGGCCATGGACGTACTCCGGGCCGTCTACGGCTGACGCTGGCCCACCGGATAGCCCCGTCCGCCGCTAGCATCTCGTACCTGCCTGTATCCGCCCGCGCTGGAGATCGATGGACATGAAGACCGAGGGCCACCCGAAGTACACCGAACTGGTCGCCCGTTGCTCGTGCGGCAACGTGATCAACACCAAGTCCACCCGCGGCGGGGAACTCGTCATCGACCTCTGCAACGAGTGCCACCCGTACTTCACGGGCAAGCAGAAGCTCGTGGACACCGGTGGTCGTGTCGATCGCTTCAACAAGCGTTACGGCAGCCGCACCAAGAAGCAGGGCTGAGTGCCGGGCGCCGATCCGGCGCGTCGCAGCCAACTGCTCGGGCTGAAACTGGCTGCGCTCGTGCGCGACCACGCAGGTGCCGACGCAGCGATCGTTCCGGGCGTATGGCCCGGCGGTGCCGCACTGATGCGCAACGGCGAGGCCTGGGTCCTCGCCGAGGACGATGCCGACCGATCCCTCGGCCGCGCGCTCGCTTGGGCCCGGCAACAGGGTGCCGTGGCGCTGCATCTGCTGGCCGAGCGCAGCACCGGACTGTTGGCGCGTCGCGCCGCATTGTTCGCCGTACCGCCGACGGTCTGGGAGGTCCGTGATCGGACTCTCGTGCGCGCCGAAGCCCAGCCGCATGTGGTGCCGCCAGCACTGGACCCCGAGTTGGCGGAATTCGCCGGGCTCATCGAGTCGGCGGGAGCGGTGCCGGTGGTGGAGCGCGGAGTGCTCATCGGTGAGGTGGATGGTCTCGAGGTGTGCCGCGCCGTGCGGGATTCCGAGACCGGCGCCTGTCGGCTCGATGTGGGGGTGGGGGCGCACGACCGCGAGGCGTTCCAACTCGTACATGGCGATGTGCCCACTGCCGCGGCGTTGAAGATGGTGGTGGATGCAGTGATTCCGCACCGTCGCCCCGGCGCCGAACCGCATCCGCTCAACCGGCTCGGCGCCGAACGCGCGGTGCGGGCCCGTCTGGTGCGTGAGCCGTCGCTCGTGGGGGCCTCGTCATTGGCCGCCGCCGATCCCCCGGTGGAACGACTCAACGTGAAAGACGCCGTGCCGTGTGC
>Ga0075471_10001293_pt1 | contig 16341 bp, 18 predicted proteins | sample DEB19_08_DNA_2_FD_74787 | JGI IMG/M metagenome (GOLD analysis project Ga0075471, IMG submission 74787) | Aqueous microbial communities from the Delaware River and Bay under freshwater to marine salinity gradient to study organic matter... | ecosystem: Environmental > Aquatic > Marine > Coastal ... | reverse complement strand
CGCAGCACGATGGAGCAAGAATACGAGCGCCTTCCGCTTCAAGCCATTACCCAAACCATCCTCGGGATCGAAATCCCTAAGGTGGTCATTCCGGTCGCTGAAGGGCGAAACCTAGCAGTGCTCACCGAAGCGGCCGTAAGATCCACCATCTTGCGTTTGCGCGGGATTGACTCGATGCAAGCCTTCTTTGAACGTCAGCGAGCCCTCATGGACCACGAAGCCTTGAGCCAACAGGGCGATGACAGCTAGCTTATGCGCTTAGTTCTTGTCACTGGGTTATCGGGTTCGGGAAAGTCAGTAGCCATCCGCGAGCTCGAAGATAATGGTTTTTTCTGTATCGATAACCTACCTTCGCCGTTCTTGCTCGAAGTATGCCGATCACTTCAAGCCGAAGGCCACCGTCGTGTTGCGGTTGCAATCGATTCGAGAAGCCCGTCTTCGCTACCGCTTGTACGTCATGTTCTCAAAGAGCTTTCGGTCATTGGCATTGAGACTCAAACGATTTTTCTTGAAGCTCGCGACCACGAACTCGTTCAGCGATTTTCTGAGACCAGGCGCAGACATCCGCTTGCGCCGGGCGGAGATCAGCCTATTGATCAGGGGCTGCGCGAGGCTATCGCCAAAGAAAGAGCAATGCTTGAATCGGTAAGGCAAGGGGCAGCCACTCTCGATTCAACTGGCGTTCATCCACGGCAGCTGCGGCGCTGGATTCGTGATATCGCTACAACCTCAGAGCAAAGCATCACGCTTAGTCTTGAGTCCTTCGCGTTCAAACATGGCGTTCCCGAGCATGCCGATTTAGTTTTTGACGCGCGTTGCTTGCCCAATCCACACTACGAAGACCCACTGCGACTACTCGATGGCCGTGATCAAGCCGTTGCCGACTTTCTTGAGGCGAGCGAGCAGGGCCCTGCGCTCGTTAGCTCGATCGAAGCCTGGCTGCGGCGCTGGCTTCCCGAGTATGCTCAGGATCAACGTTCTTATTTGACGGTTGCGATTGGCTGCACAGGTGGACAGCATAGATCGGTATGGACTGTAGAACAACTTGGGCATCGACTAGCCGATCTTGGAGCGATTATCAGACATCGCGGACTAGAAGACGATTAACAATAATTTCTATGATTCAGAACGTACCTATTTTCCCGCTGAGTTATCCGCTCTTTGAAGAAGGTGTTTTGCCGCTTCAAATTTTCGAACCGCGCTATCTTGATTTGGTCAGAGAATGCACCCGCGAAGCCAAAGCCTTTGGCGTGTGCATGATCATTCATGGCAAAGAAACCGGCGACGCTGCTGAACACGCAACCGTTGGCACACTCGCCCTGATCCGCGACTTCGACCAAACCGAGACAGGCCTTCTCTACATTCGCGCGCTTGGTGACAAACGTTTTCGCATCCTCAAACGTTGGGTAGAAAGCAACGCATTGATTCGTGCTCACATCGAATTGGTCAGCGACCTTGATGATTTAGCAGTACAACCGAGTGCTGATCAATTCGAAAAAGTAAAGCAGCTTCTCGAACAACTCCATCAACAACTCAAGCAACAGCACCCTGATGCCTTTGAAAAAGTCATTGAAAGTCCTCTGCGGTATCAAGATCGCGCATGGGTCACCAATCGCCTCATCGAACTCATCCAAGTTCACCCAGTCCAAAAGCAGCAATGGCTCGAGCAAGCAAAGACTCGCCGCTTCGTCTCTTTATTTAATTATTTAGAACAACAAGGCGCTTTCTAACCCGCACTATCATGTAGTGCGCTGCTCGTGCAGCAAGGCGATGCGTAAATCATGTCGCATCCTCTAAAAGCTTACGGATAGCACGCGGAATCCCAAGTTCTAAGGCCTCATCCATGCGTAACCACAGGCTTTGCTGTTGCCCAATCGCAGCACTGTTAAGGGCATAAGCCAAGCTTGGCTCCTTAGCCCTATCTGCCTTGTTTGAAAGCGGTTCACGTTCAATGAAAACGCGAAGCAAGGGTGCGACGAGCCGAAAATGAGTAAAGCTCTGTTCGAGGTTCAAAGCGTACTCGAGCTTGACCTTTGGTTTGAGACTTGCATGCAGTACAGCAGCACTTTGGGCTGAGAAAGTTTCCTTATTGATAGATACATGATATCGATCTCGCCATATTTGATGCATCGCTACAGGTAACTCTTTGTTATGGAATGGCGCAGAAAGACTCTTCGAATTTGACTCCGTTATACTTTTAACGACTGTATCAGGCAATGCTTCGATGCTTGGCAAACTCCACATCGATGCCCAGATACCTTGGCCAGGACGACGCACCATTAAAACCCTCTCGCCGTCGCTTATCCAGACCATAAGCCAGTGCCTTAGTGGCAATGTCTTTTTCGCTTTGGCCAAGGGGTAGGCTTCTTGTTTACCTGCTTGCTTGGCTTGACAAATACCTTGCAGTGGGCATTGCGTACATATTGGCTTGCGCTGCAAGCAGCAGGTTGCACCAAGATCCATCAAGCCCTGGGTATAGGCTGGCATATCGACATCTTGGGGCAGCAGGGATTCGGCCAAATCCCAAAACACGCGAAGCGATTTGCTGCTTTGCGGATCGAGCTCAAGCGCAAAGACGCGCGCCAACACCCGTTTTACGTTGCCATCAAGGATGGCAGCTCGTCGCTGAAATGCGAAAGCCGCGATGGCAGCCGCAGTCGAACGACCAATCCCTGGAAGCTCAGCCAGGACTTTTTCGTCCTGAGGAAACCTTCCCTCGTGGGTCTCGACGATTGTCTTTGCACATGCGTGCAAGAATTTCGCTCGACGGTAATAGCCCAAACCACTCCACAAAGCCAAGACCTCGTCTAGGCTTGCCTGGGCCAGGCTGTGGACATCGGGAAAGCGCTTGATAAAGCGTTCGTAGTAAGGCGTCACCGTAGCGACCTGAGTCTGCTGCAACATAATTTCGGAGACCCAGATGCGATAGGGGTCTCGGGTGTTTTGCCATGCAAGCTTATGGCGGCCAGCAAGGCGCTGCCAATGCACGACCTTGAACGCAAAATCGCTTTGTAGCGAGTCTAAGTGCTTCATGAGCACTAGCGCTGACAACTAAGGCAGGCGAAGCTTGAGCGCTGCGCCTGGATCAAGCGCTTGATGCTCGCCCCGCACTGCGCGCAAGCCTCGCCGTGGCGGCCGTATACCGCATAGCGCTCTTGAAAAGCGCCTGGCTCACCGTGTGCGCTCGTGAAGTCGCGCAGTGTCGACCCGCCAGCGGAAATTGCCTCTGCCAAAACATCGATGATGGCCCGCGAAAGACGCTGGTATCGAGCAAGTGAAATGCTCCCAGCGGACCGTCGTGGGTCGATACCTGCGCGAAACAGAGCCTCGCAAGCGTAAATATTGCCAACGCCCACCACCGGCACGCCACTTAAAAGCCAGGGCTTGACCGCAGGCTTGCGCCGCCGGCTCATGCTGTAGAGGTGTTCACCAGAAAATTGGCCATCGAAAGGCTCAGGCCCAAGACGGTTCAGTATGGCTTGGGCACGCTCTGAGTCGGCACTTAGCGATGCGAATGCGCTTTTTTCGCCAACGCTTTCATCAAGCCAGAGAATGGAGCCGAATCGCCTTGGGTCGTTAAAGCGTAGACAGGCATCGCCATCAAACTCCCAAGTCACATGATCGTGCTTTTGCAAGGGCGTGCCCGGTGCGACCAACTGCACGGTTCCTGACATACCCAAATGAACGAGCATGGTGCCTTGCGGAAATCGAAAAAGCAGATACTTTGAACGACGCCCGACTTCCAATAAGGTTTGCCCCGAGCAGGCCGGTGCAAGCGCTGAGCTTACGGGCCAGCGAAGTGAGGCATTTAAGACCTGCATCCGCTTGAGTCTTCGCCCTTGCAGCGCCGGATTTAAGCAGCGGCGAAGCACTTCGACCTCGGGTAATTCGGGCATGGCCGTGGATCCTCGACGATAAACAACCTAGTACTTGATCAACACAGTTTCGTGAATCCAGCTAGGATAGCGAACTGGTAACCATCATGACGAATATGGCCTTCCGACAAATGATCAAGCTTTGCGCGTGGATACTGCTCAGCGTTTTTGCGAGCGTTGCAATCGACAAAGCCAGGGCCGAGGACGAGGCAAACCCCGCGCTTGAGGCCGTGGCCACGGTGCTTGCCGATCAGGCTGAAACAACCCCAGCTGTAGCGCTAAGCCCCGCGTTGGTGTTTCAAATCCTAGCTTCAGAAATCGCCGCCCAGCGTGGCCAACTTGGCACCGCATCGCAAACACTCATCGATCTTGCCAAGACCACTGGCGACTCTAGACTAGCCAGACGGGCTACTGAACTAGCCCTACGCGAGCGGGTCTTTGCGCGCGCACTTGCTGCTGCGGAACTTTGGCGTGATCTGGCGCCTGGATCCGAACAGGCAAGGCTCGTTCTTGAGAACTTATACCTTGCAGGTTCGCGTTTTGACGATGCCGGCGCGCTGATCAGTAAGCGACTCGAAGCGAGCAAAACGCCCCAGGAACGTGCAGCGTTATGGATCAATTTGCGCCATATCTTGTTGCGCACTGGGCGGCCACAGGCGCTTGTTGGCTTGGTGGAAGCCTTGCAGCAAAGCGACAAAGACTCGCTCGGCGAAGCACAGGCGAGTCTTGCGCTTTTACAAGTGCAAGCGGGTAATACACAGGGCGCACAAACCATTGCGCAGTTGCTCAATAAGCAAACACTTACGCCAAGTACGCGGCTCGAGTTGGCCCAGGCGGCCATGCACTTAAAGCGCCACGACCTCGCCCAGGCCCCTTTGGAGGAGCTTTCGCAAGCAGCCAAAGAACCCGCTTTGCAATCACAAGCGTTATTGTTGCTCGCTCAATTGATGCGTGAAAGCGAGCGCGCCGAAGAAGGCTTTCGTCTGCTCGATCAAAGTCTTCGCCAGGACCCACAACGCGTGGAGCTGCTCTACGATCATGCGATGGCGGCCGAGCGGCTTAACAAGATCGATGTTGCAGAGCAAAGTCTTCGTCGCCTGATCGCCTTGCGACCACGCCATGCCCACGCCTACAACGCCTTGGGCTATTCGCTCGCCGATCGGAATATCAGGCTCGAGGAGGCTCAAAGCTACATAGAAAAGGCTCTGGCGCTTGCCCCTGAAGACCCTCACATCATCGACAGCATGGGATGGGTGCTATATCGCCGAGGCGACCTAGCCGGAGCGCTCAATCATTTGCAAAAAGCTTATCAACTACAGCCTGATCCTGAAATCGCTATCCATTTGGGCGAAGTGCTTTGGAAACTCGACCGCAAAGATGAAGCCATCGCACTGTGGCGCCGGGCTCGAGAAGCAGAACCAGCTAACTCATTGCTGCGCGAAACCTTAAGCCGCCTAGCGGTGACGCTTTAAAAAGTTTGCTTGTGATCGGCAAGCTGTTGTTGACAAGTACGGTGCTCGCGCTCAACCGCAACACAAGCTTGCATGCGAGGCTTGCGCGAAAAACGCTTTGCTACCTCTTTCTCAGCCTTTTATCGCTTCTCCTAGCGGCTAAATCCTTTGCCGATCGTGCGCATACCTCAGACCGATTCGAAGCCCATGGGCGGTTCGGACTTAAGCTCGAGCAAGCCGACCGTAGCTTGCATTTGCAAGGGCTCTTCGAGGTCCGTATCGACCAGCAACAAGCCCTTGTCGAGCTTTACGATCCTGCTGGCCAAAGGCTGATGCTGTGGCGACAAGAGCCAAGCGGTGAAGCCCTGATTGAGACAGCTCGCGATGGAGCAAGTAGTGCCACGCTGGCTCAGCGTTGGCTTGCTCAACAAGGCATCCGTATTGATATCGAACAGCTTGATGCCTGGCGTTGGCGCCGCTGGCTCGAGCTCGACGCAGGGCGATTCAAGCAAGGTAGCCTTATCATTGAACGGAGTGCGAAGAAACTGGTCATCGAACAAGAACAGGGCAGCAAATTCAGACTGATCATTGTGCCCTCTGAAAATCGGAGACCTTAGTGCGCAGCGTTGACCCACTGGCTGGGCCCATGCTTTGCGAAGCTGCACCTGCTAAGCTGAATTTGCACTTGCATGTACTAGGGCAACGCAACGATGGTTATCACGAGCTTGACACAAGCTTCGCGCTCATTGATTGGTGCGATCAGGTTGAACTGCGGCTACGTAGCGACGGACAGATTCATCGGACCGAAGACCAAGTCGGCATTGAGGCAAGCAAAGATCTCGCGGTCAGAGCAGCGCTTCGCATGCAGCAAGCCTGTGCCGACATGGGTAAGACCTGCCCGGGTGTCGATATCCGTGTCGTGAAGCGTATTCCGCAAGGCGCAGGACTGGGTGGAGGCAGCAGCGACGCTGCCTCGGTGATGAGGCTGCTTAATCAACTCTGGGACCTGCACTTAACAACAAGTGATTTAAGTCGTCTTGCACTTGAGCTTGGCGCTGACGTCCCTGTATTTATTCGTCGGCAGCACGCTATAGGCCGAGGCGTTGGCGAGCGGCTTTTCGAACTCGATTTACCTGTCGCTTACTTCCTCATCCTCATGCCCCCGATTGCCGTGTCAACCGCGAAGGTTTTTGCTGATCCCAAATTGACACGGTCTTCGAAAGCACTCAAAATCTCGGATTCTCCGGGCTGGTCCGACTTTATGCAGGGGCACAATGACCTGCAAGCGGTTGTGACTAGGCAGTATTCAGTAGTGGACAACGCACTGAATATCTTGCGGAAGCAGGCACTTAGTCTTGGCATTCCTCGTGATTGGCCGCGGATGTCAGGTTCGGGTGCCGCAGTGTTTTGTATGGTTCGTGATGTTGCTGAAGGCTTGCAATTTGAGTCTTTGGTCCAGAACTCAGTGGATAAGTTCTGGCGAGTGAAGCTTGTTTCATCGGGTCTGCCGGCTTGGCGTCTTTGTTAGGTGCTGTAGCTTAGGGCTTCCGCAGCAGGCAAGAGAAAGGGTTTTGGTTGTACCGGTGGGGAGTCGCCAAGTTGGTTAAGGCACCGGATTTTGATTCCGGCATTCGAGGGTTCGAATCCTTCCTCCCCAGCCAGCACTGCCGCGGCTGATGTCGCAGCGTTAGGCAATAGATTGGTGTTGAGTTTGAGCATCGATCAAGCAAGCAGTCCACCCAGCGTGGGTTGTTTGGTCTCTAGCATAGGTTTGCGGCATGACTTCCATGGCTCATCATCGCGATTCAGTTGCCCCAGAAGGGCTCACCATCTTCACCGGCAACGCCGTCCCCAAGTTAGCGGCTGATGTTGCTGCGCATTTGCGGGTTCCGCTGGGCCGCGCCACCGTGGGTCGTTTCTCCGACGGCGAAGTGATGGTGGAAATTCTTGAAAATGTGCGTGGTCGCGATTGTTTTGTCTTGCAGTCGACATGTTCGCCAACCAACGACCACCTGATGGAATTGCTGATTATGGTGGACGCTCTCAAGCGTGCATCGGCTGGGCGAATCACCGCAGCCGTGCCTTATTTCGGCTATGCGAGGCAGGATCGACGTGTCCGTTCCACTCGGGTCGCCATCAGCGCAAAAGTGGTTGCTAACATGCTGCAAGTTGCCGGTGTGGATCGCGTCCTCACTATGGATTTGCATGCTGATCAAATTCAGGGGTTTTTCGATATCCCGGTTGACAACATTTACGCAGCACCGATCCTTCTTGCCGATGTCCATAAGCAAAAATTTGATGATTTGCTGGTGGTCTCGCCTGATGTTGGCGGTGTCGTCCGTGCCAGAGCCATGGCCAAGCGGCTTGACTGCGAGCTTGCCATCATCGATAAGCGGCGCCCCAAAGCTAATGTTGCGGAAGTCATGAATATCATTGGTGACGTGAGTGGACGTACCTGTGTGATCATGGATGACATCGTCGATACCGCAAACACGCTCGTCAAAGCAGCAAGCGCACTCAAAGAGCACGGCGCAGCGAAGGTTCTAGCCTATTGCACCCACCCGGTGCTTTCTGGTGGTGCCGTTCGCCGCGTTGCCGATTCGGATCTGGATGGACTCGTGGTCACGGACACCATTCCCTTGCCCAGAGATGGTATTGCCTGCGAAAAAATTAGAATTCTCTCCTCGGCACAATTACTTGCCGAGACCATTTTGCGTATCAACCGGTCAGATTCGGTCTCGTCGCTTTTTGTTGACTGAGTCAGACCAAACAAGCACGGTCTAGTCCGCTCTGGTCGCGGATCAGGCTAGACCCCAAGCGACCTTGTTTTCAGGGTCGCGGCAGTGAGGAAGCAGCGATTAGTCTTGTTGGCTATGGCTGATTTGTCCTGGTGTTCTCGTGCCTGGAGGCGCTTTGCTTCAGGTTTTTTAGTGGAAGACAGCTGTAGTCTCGGCGAGATTGTTCAAAAGAAGCGCCGATCGACATAGCTTTTTGAGGAAATATCATGAAAGTTGTTGCAACAAGTCGTTCAGCGCAAGGTTCGAGTGCGAGCCGCCGCCTGCGCCGTGCTGGCAAGGTCCCTGGCATCATTTACGGATCACCCGGAAACCCCACTGCCATTGAAGTCGAACACAACCCTTTGTTTCATGCCCTTAGGGTTGAAGCCTTTCACGCATCGATTCTGGACATGGAGCTTGATGGCCAAACGCAGCAAGTGTTGCTGCGAGACGTACAGTGGCATCCATACAAACAGCAGGTCTTGCACATCGATTTTGAGCGCATTGCACCAGATCGCAAGATTCACATGAAGGTGCCCCTACACTTCGTAAATCAGGAAAATTCCCCAGCAGTGAAGCTTTCTGCTGGCATTGTGGGCCATGTTCTTAACGAGGTTGAGATTTCCTGCTTGCCTGCGCATTTGCCCGAGTTCATCACCGTCGATCTTGGACAACTCGAAGCGGGTAAATCGTTGCATGTGCGCGATATCCATTTCCCCGAGGGCGTAACCGCTGTGTTGCGAGCCAAAGAAAATCCGGTATTAGTCACTGTAACCCTGCCGGTTGCCGAAGAGATAGCACCTGCTGAAACCGCAGCCAAGCCTGCAGCCAAAGGTAAAGGCAAGAAGTAGTCCGACGAAAGGCGATAAGTAATCCAAGCCGCCGATAAGAACGTAGCGATTAGGCTGGTGGTCGGGCTCGGCAACCCCGGGCCAGAACACGAGTCTGATCGCCATAACGCAGGGTTTTGGTGCCTGGACCGCCTGCTGCCAAAACTCGACCCTTCGGCACGCTTTAACCACGAAGCTAAGTTTTTCGCAGAGCTCGCCACCTGCCGACTCGAGGGCAAACTCGTCCACTTGCTCAAACCGATGACCTGGATGAATCGGTCGGGTCAGGCTGTTTTAGCGGTCTGCAACTTTTACAAAATCCTACCCCAAGAGATCCTCGTCATCCATGACGAGCTCGATTTGCTACCGGGTGTTGTCAAGATAAAGTTTGGCGGCGGCTCTGCCGGACACAATGGGCTGAAGGACATTAGCCTACGCCTTGGCCAGCCAGACTACTGGCGACTGCGGCTTGGGATCGGGCATCCTCGAAGTCTAAAGCTCGCGCAAGAGGTTGGCGATTTTGTCTTGCATCGTCCAGCGCTCGAGCAGTTCAAGTTGATTGAGGCGGCCATGCAAGCCTTGGTGCCCCCCATGAAGGAATTCCTGGTCGGCCAGCGCGAAAGCGCAATCGCAAGGATCCACCGCGGCATAAATCTCCTCAAGGAAGACGCCTAGCATGATCAATGACTACGTGATTGAAGACGTCTGGCTTCACGATGGATTAGGATCGCCTGCCCAACACGCTGATCTTGCCATCCAAGCTGGCTGCATCGCAGAAATTCGTTATTACGGCGAGCGCCTCGATAGCGAACACGATAGTCGTCAAGGCAAAAAGCGCTCACTGGGCCTGCGTGGCAAGGAACGGGTTCAGGGTGATGCTATGCACCTGGCCCCTGGCTTTATCGACGTTCACACCCACGACGATGCTGCGCTTTTGCTACAGCCATCCATGGACTTTAAAGTCTCACAAGGCGTCACCACGGTGGTCACCGGTAATTGTGGCGTCAGCATCGCTCCGCTGCCCGAGGGCGTGTTGCCAATGCCTCTGGGCCTTGTCGCTGGCGCTGAAAAGCCCGTGTTTCGCCACTTCAAAGACTATGTTGAAGCGCTCAAAGATAGGCCAGCAGCAACCCACGCGCTCATGCTCATTGGGCACTCAGCCTTGCGGGTATGCACAATGGATCGGCTCGATCGCGAAGCGAATCCGGCTGAGATCCGCGCGATGCAAGCACTTTTGCAGACCTGCCTTCATGAGGGTGCTGCGGGCGCATCCACAGGCACCTTCTACCCCACAGCCTCGTCTGCAAGTCAGTCTGAGATTACCCAAGTCTTGCGCCCTTTGTGCGAATGCGGCGGCATTTTTACCACCCATATGCGAAACGAAGCCGAAGGCCTAATGACATCCATCGAAGAAACGATTCAAATCGGTCAAGGGCTTGGTGTTCGCACGATCATCTCGCACCACAAATGCGCTGGCCCTTTGGCCCATGGGCAATCGAAGCAAAGCCTCGCGCGGATTGAGCAAGCGAGCAAATCGCTTGAACTTGGCTTTGATGTTTACCCCTATGAAGCCTCGTCGACGATGTTGCTCGCTGACCGTGCAAAGTTATCGCGCAAAACCATCATCACCGCTTGCCCACGCTTTCCTGCGTACGAAGGACGCGACTTTGATCAGCTTTGCGCCGAACTGAACTTATCGGCAAGTGCATGTGCTGATTATCTTGGGCCCAGTGGCGCTGTTTACTTCACGATGGATGAAGCCGACGTCGACCGAATTGTCAGTCATCCTCAATCGATGATTGGTTCGGACGGGATTCCCTTGCAGGGCAAAGCTCATCCGCGCTTATGGGGAACCTTTCCGCGTGTACTTGGCCGCTATGTGCGGGAAAAGGGTTTGCTGACATTGCCACAGGCGATCCGAAAAATGACCGGCCTTTCTGCTGCGCGTTTCGGACTCGACCGCGGACCTACACCACGCGGGCGGATTTGCCTTGGCGCTGCTGCCGATCTGGTGCTCTTCGATCCGCAGCAAGTACTCGATATCGCCGACTACGAAAGTACCGCAAGACCTAGCAAGGGGATCGAAGCCTGCTGGGTGGGCGGCCAGCGGGTATACACCGGTGCTCGCTTGGCGCATGCTGAAGCGGTAGCAGCTGGATGCAGCGCTGCAAGGCCCGGGCAAGTGCTAAGCGGGCGTTAAATAGCGGCCGATGGGCCCACCAACAAGCAAGCTTGCTGAACTCAAACTTCAGCTTTCATGGGGCGTGTCACTTTGCTTCCGATTTGCAACACCCGAAATCACATGCCCGGCAGGCGCAACCCGGGCAGCTGACTCGCAATGACCTGTTTGATCATCAAAAAAGAAGTCTGGTTCAAAAGCCTTCAAAAAGCCGCCTTTGTCGAGACCACCTAAAAACATCGCTTCATCCACCTCAACGCCCCAATCAAGCAATGTGCGAATGGCCCGCTCGTGGGCTGGTGCACTCCGGGCTGTGACCAATGCTGTTCGCACGCGCATGGCGCTATGACCATCTGCTTGTAAGCGATGGAGTGCTTCTAGTAAGGGCTTAAAGGGTCCACCCGGAAGCGGACGCGCGGCATGTTCACGCTCATGGGCCTGAAAGGCACCCAAACCCTCGCGTTGAAAAACCTGCTCGCTTTCATCGGAAAACAGCACCGCATCACCATCAAAGGCAATCCGTAATTCATCGGGATGGGCCACTGAGGCTTGTACTGAACTCGGGAAAACCCGCGCAGCCGGGAAACCAGCTTCAAGCGCTTCACGCACATCTTGCTCATTAGCCGACAAAAAGAGGTTGGCCTTTAAGGGCTCAAGATAAGGCCAGGGCCTTCTGCCTCTAGTAAACACCCCTCGCTCAAGGCGCAGGCCCATTTGCTGCGCCGAGCGAAAAACCCGCATCCCTGAAACAGGATCGTTGCGCGAGACCACCACGACTTCGACCCGCCTTTGCGCATCCGGCGTTTGATCAGGATCGAAGGCGAGCAGTTTTCTGACCAAAGCGAAGGCCACGCCAGGCTTGGCAGCCTTATCAAGGCGTTCGCGTTGGAGTGCGCGATAAGCGCGGTCATCGCTTTGTTCAAAGATGCGGTTTTCTTCCTCGAAGTCAAACACCGCCCTCGACGATAAGGCAACGACTAACTTGTTATCTAAGCTCAGCATGATGAACGACTATACTTCAGCAGCTCGGTTCATGGATTTTTTTCGACAAGAAAGCAGGCTTTATGGCTCTTCAATGTGGGATTGTCGGACTACCAAACGTTGGTAAGTCCACGCTTTTTAATGCGCTTACCAAGGCGGGTATCGCCGCGGAAAACTACCCCTTTTGCACGATTGAACCCAATGTGGGCATCGTAGAAGTACCTGATGAGCGCTTAGAAGCACTCGCTACCATCGTAAAGCCCGAGCGGGTTTTACCGGCCACGGTTGAGTTTGTCGACATCGCTGGCCTGGTTGCTGGCGCAAGCAAGGGCGAGGGCTTGGGCAATCAGTTTCTTGCCAATATCCGTGAAACCGATGCAGTGGTCCATGTGGTGCGCTGCTTTGAAGACAACAATGTTGTGCATGTTTCGGGGCGGGTAGATCCTCTATCAGATATCGAAGTGATCAATACCGAGCTTGCGCTCGCAGATATGGCAACAGTCGACAAGGCTTTGCTTCGCTACGCCAAAGTGGCACGCTCAGGCGGCGATAAAGAAGCCATGCGACTCGTACAAGTGCTTGAAAAGTGCCTGCCCGTGCTCAATGAGGCAAAGCCCGTGCGCTCTATTGACCTTTATGATGAGGAAAAGGCCTTACTCAAGCCGCTTTGTCTAATCACTGCAAAACCAACAATGTATGTAGCCAATGTCAGAGATGATGGCTTTAAGGACAACCCGCATCTTGAACGCGTCATGGCACTTGCTCAGTCAGAGGGCTCGGTCGTCGTACCTATTTGTGCAGCAATCGAAGCTGAGATTGCCGATATGAGCGATGAAGACAAGACGGTGTTTCTCGCCGATATGGGCATGACAGAACCCGGGCTTAACCGAGTGATTCGTGCGGCCTTTAACCTGCTAGGGCTGCAAACTTACTTCACGGCAGGCGTGAAAGAAGTCCGCGCCTGGACGATTCGTAAGGGCTATACCGCTCCTCAGGCCGCGGGGGTCATTCACACCGATTTCGAACGCGGCTTTATCCGCGCCGAAACCATTGCCTATGCAGACTTCGTGCACTACAAGGGCGAAAGCGGCGCCAAAGAGGCCGGGAAGATGCGCTTAGAAGGCAAGGACTACCCGGTTAAAGACGGTGATGTGATGCACTTTCGGTTCAACGTCTAAAAGCAAGAACAAGACAGAGAGCGGGTTTCAAGGTAATGAAGATGCCCCAAGCCCAGCCCCTGAACGCGCCCCAAAACGTGGGGTAAGTGACCTCTCTCTTCGGGCGCAAAAGCCCAAAGAGACAGCCAATAGGGATGGCCACGCAACACCCTCTTGCATTTAATGCACTTAATGCGTTTAATACACGTATAGCCACATTGGGCCACATTCCCCCGCATAGATGGGGGGCTCTACGGAGTATTACAAAATGACTACTGTGAAGAGAGAACGAGAGTCGGTTGCTGCCTCTCCATCTAGGCAAGATATGGAGTTGGCGCGTGTTGCGCAGCGCTGCATCATGGAGGCCTTGGATCGATCCAAGGCCGTAAAAATCAAACTCGAGAGCGAAGCTGGAGACCTTCCCCCGATTGAACTCCCCCCGGCGTCCCTACGCCTTATCGGCCAGTTGCTGGGCCTGATGAGCGAGGGGCGGCCGATCGCACTGATGCCTGAAAAGCAGGAGCTCACGACAGTAGAGGCGGCAAATTTTCTTAATGTTTCCCGCCCCTTCGTGATTAAGGAGATCGACGCTGGGCGGATTCCCCATCGCAAGGTCGGGTCTCACCGCAGGGTTTTGCTCAGCGACCTGATTGAGTACGCAGAAAGTATGCATGCAGGCCATGAGGCAGCCTTGGAGAATTTGTCGAAGTTGTCAGTTGAACTCGGCGATTACTGATGGCTGGCCACGTCCGTTGCACTGCAATTATCGATGCATGCGTCTTTTTTGGAATGTTGAAGACGGATGCTCTGATGTCTTTATGCACTCGGGGGTTGTTTGCTGCAAAGTGGAGTCGGCGTATCGAAGATGAATGGATGGGTCACCTCACTCAGAAATTACCCGATAAGCAACAACAGATTACTAACCGTCAGGCGCAAATGCGGCTCGCCGTTCCTGATTGGGAAGTGTCCGAAGACGGTATCGCAGCGATTGGGCCAAGCCTGCAATTACCGGATAAGGATGATCGGCATGTTCTTGCCGCTGCGATTGTCGATCGAGCTGATCTAGCTTTCAGAAGACGACCTTGAGCAGAGCGCCATTGCCGATGCGCGTTCTGCCCAGAAACATTTAAGCTGACCCTTGATGAGCTTTAAGCTGGATCGACATATATTGACGTAGGGCATCTTTGACTCAATGGCTGAAGGCTGTTCATGGCCCTCTCAATTCAAGGAGCCCATATTTTACAGAACCGATTGCCCCTCGTGCCGGCCGATATCCTCAAGGCCTTAACGAAGACTATTTTCTAGGCCTTATCGTCGATGGGTTCGAGGTCCTCGCCCTCGGCCTGAGCGGCCTGTGCAAGTTGCAATTGCTCGAGCGCTGAGGTGGTTGCTACAGCAGGCACTGCAGGAGCATGTTTGGCAGCTTCAGCTTTGGCACCTTCTTTGCGCAAGGCCTCTTCTCGCTTGATGACTTCTTCACGCGAAGGTTTCTTTTGATAACCGACAGCTTTTAGCCCAGCGTCAAGCGCCTCACCCGACGCTTCCGCGATAAAACCGACCGACACCACGACAAGCCCGATCACCAAAATGCCACCCGCCCACTCAAGTGGGTTGAAGGCCGCTTCGGAGGCAAAGGCTAACGCCGGGGTGAGTGTAACACCCAGCCCGGCAAGATTTTTGCCTTGCATTAAAGGAAACGATTTCATGATTTAGATCGGAACTTAGCAGATCGAAGTAACTTTCTATCAAACCTTAGTCTGATGCTCAAGCTTTGGTTGCGACAAACCAACATACAGCGCAAACGACCGCTACCTCAAGTTTCGCTAAATTCACTTAATCGTTTTAGCAATTGATTTTGCGATTCGCTTTGCGAACCTTGTATCAAACGCAAAGCATCGGTCGGTCCGTCTTGCGCCTGGCGTTGATAGTCACCGTCAGCATCCATCTCCCAGGCACTCGGATTCTCATCGAAATGAACAAGCAAACCCTCATCAATCACGCGCCTCTTAGCAGCCGAATCGAGTATGGGAAAGGCGATTTCAACGCGTCTTCTCAAATTACGTTGCATCCAGTCAGCTGACGATAGCCATACATCATCGATACCATTATTATAAAAATAATAGATTCGACTATGTTCTAAAAATCGACCAATAACCGAGCAAACCCGAATATTTTCTGAAAGCCCCTTCACCCCTGGCCTCAAGGCGCAAACACCTCGGATAATCAACTCGACCTCAACACCGGCCTGACTCGCTTCATACAAGGCCTCGATCACCTCAGGATCAATCAAGGCGTTTAACTTCGCCCGAACCATTGCCTTTTTTCCCTCGCGCGCATGCTTGATCTCACGGGCAATCGAATCGAGCACCATAGGCATCAAGGTAAATGGCGCCTGTGCCAAATGCCTTAGCGTTTCTGCCTGCCCCAAACCAGTGAGTCTGCGGAAAACTTCATGCACATCGGCGCAAATCCCGGGATGTGCAGTGAGTAGGCCAAAGTCTTCATAAACCTTTGCTGTCCTTGGGTGGTAGTTGCCGGTACCAAGATGGACATAGCGAACAAGTTGCCGGCCCTCACGCCGAATGACCATAGCCATCTTAGCGTGGGTTTTGTGGCCAACCACACCATAAACCACATGGGCACCGACGGCCTCAAGGCGCGAAGCCCATTGCATATTTGTTTCCTCGTCGAACCGCGCCATTAACTCAAGGACAACGGTGACTTCCTTGCCTCGACGCGCTGCTTCAATCAATGAAGCCATCAGCACGGAGTCTGCACCTGTTCGATACACGGTTTGCTTAATCGCTACAACATGTGGATCGGTTGCGGCACTGCTCAAAAACCGCTGTACAGGCTCAAAGCTTTCGTAGGGGTGATGCAAAAGCAAATCGCGTTCGCGAATCGCATCAAAGAGCTGATTGCGACTTGCTGACACTGCCTTGGGCCACGCAGGCTGGAACGATGCAAATTTCATATCAGGTCGATCAACGAGTTCGATGACCTGCTGCAATCGAACCAAATTGACGGGGCCTTCCACCGGATAAAGGTCTTCGAGTTCGAGTTTGAACTCTCCACGCAAACGCTGTTTTAA
>Ga0075471_10001292_pt1 | contig 16342 bp, 19 predicted proteins | sample DEB19_08_DNA_2_FD_74787 | JGI IMG/M metagenome (GOLD analysis project Ga0075471, IMG submission 74787) | Aqueous microbial communities from the Delaware River and Bay under freshwater to marine salinity gradient to study organic matter... | ecosystem: Environmental > Aquatic > Marine > Coastal ... | reverse complement strand
ACCCGACACATCCCACACCTCGGTGCCCGAGCCGCGCTCGATCATGAGCGCCGGCGCACCGAAGATCGGAATGAACGGGCAGTGATCTTCGCCCATCGTGGGGAACTGGTGACCAGTCACGACTTTCCTCCGGTTCGCTTGAACACCGATTCGACCATCGTGCCCACACCGGCATCCGTGAAGAGTTCGAGGAGCAAGACGTGCGGAATCCGTCCGTCGAGGATGTGGGCTCGCTTCACACCATTGCGAACCGCATGGACGCAGCTCTCGACCTTCGGGATCATTCCGCCGGCGATGGTGCCGTCGCTCATGAGTGCATCGAGTTCATCGGGTGTGGTCTGCCTGATCAGACTCGACGCGTCATCCACCTTCCGACGCAGGCCCTCGATGTCGGTGAGATACACCAACTTCTCGGCCCCGAGTGCTTCGGCGATGGCCCCAGCGACGGTGTCGGCATTGATGTTGTACGGCTGACCTTCGGCGTCGGTGCCGATGGTCGCCACCACCGGGACGAACTCGTCGTCAAGCAGACCCTCGAGGATGCCGGGATTGATCTTCTTGACGTCACCCACGAAACCGAGATCGGGGTCGCGCGGTTCGGCCTCGATGAGTGAGGCGTCCTCACCGCTCACGCCCACCGCGAACCGACCGTGCACGTTGATGGCCGCCACGATCTGCGGATTGACCTGACCGATGAGGACCATGCGCGCGATGTCGACGGTCTCGGCGTCGGTGACCCGAAGTCCATTGCGAAACTCGGTGGTCTTGCCGAGCCTGGTCATGAGATCGCTGATCTGTGGTCCGCCACCATGAACCACCACCGGCCGCAGACCGACGAGTCGCATGAGGACGATGTCCTGTGCGAACAGAGCGAGAGCATCGCTCTCCGTGGCCCCGGCGAGAGCATTGCCTCCGTACTTGACGACCACGACTTTGCCGGCGAAGCGCCGGATGTACGGAAGGGCCTCGACGAGAACGTCGGCGCGGAGCAATGGGTCGATGTTGGTGGTCACGGATACACCCCGATCGCCGACAGGCCGGCGGTTTCCGGCAACCCCAACGCAACATTGGCGGCCTGCACGGCACCACCGGATGCGCCTTTGCACAGGTTGTCGAGCGCGCTGATCACCATCACGTGGCCGGTGCGTTCGTCGAAACGGGCCGTGATGTGCACAGCATTCGATCCAAGAGTGGCCTTGGTGGAAGGAGCGTCCTCGCGCACGACAACGAACGGTTCGTTCGCGTAAGCGTTGCCGAGGATTTGGAGGAGATCCGATGTGTCGACCGACCGAGCCGGTCGGGCGTAACAGGTGGCGAGGATGCCCCGGTTCATCGGCACCAAGTGCGGCGTGAACAAAAGCGTTGCGCCGATCTGTTCCTCCATTTCGGGTGTGTGCCGATGGTCGATCAGGCCGTAGGCCGTCATGTCTTCGTCCACGGTGCAGAAGAGACTCGTATGCTTCGGCGCCCGGCCGGCCCCCGACACGCCACTCGCCGCATCCACGATGACACCCGTGGTCTCGATCACTCCCGCATCGACGAGTGGCGCGAGCGCGAGCGTGGCCGCCGTGACGTAACAACCCGGTGTGGCCACCAGTCGCGCACCGGGCAACGACGCCCGATGACGTTCGGGCAGCCCATACACGGCCTCGACCAGAAGGTTGGGTTGCTCGTGATCGAAGCCGTAGTACTTCGGATAGGCCGACGCGTTCTTCAGTCGAAAGGCGGCCGAGAGATCGACCACGCAACCGACCTGACCCACCAGTTGGGGAACCATCTCGAGGCTTGCTTCGTGCGGGAGTCCGAGGAACACGACGTCGAGGCCGTGACACGACGACGGATCGTTCTCGGCGAATTTCCGGTCGCCGTAGTGAGCGGCGAGGCTCGGGTAGAGCGAGGCGATCGAACTGCCGGCTTGCGAGTCGCCCGTGGCCACGACCACGTCGATGTGCGGGTGACCGGCCAACAGTCGCAGGAGTTCCGCGCCCGTGTAGCCGGACGCCCCGAGGATGCCGGCGCTCTTGGTGAGAGGGTTGGATGCCACGACGCATGATCATACGGATAAATGAATGGGAATACAATCACCCCTGAGGATCATTGACCGATCAGTGGAGCGCCGTCCTGACAACATGGGCAGGTGGCTCGCCCGACCGGCTTCCCCCTGCCCACGACCAAAGGTCGGCTTCTTGTGGCCGCCCCTCCCCTGGCTGATGGCAACTTCGATCGCACCGTGGTCTACATGCTCGAGCACAACGAAGGCGGCGCACTGGGCGTGGTGCTCAATCGGCGCAGCGAAGACCTCGACATCGAATTCGATTCGTGGTCGCAACTCATCGCACCACCGGCCGAACTGTTCACCGGCGGTCCGGTGGAGACGAACGCCCTCATCGCCCTCGGTCGGTTCACCGATGCGCAGGGCCGAACCACTGTCGAGCCAGTGGACCTCGACGGCGATCCTCTCACCCTCGACCCGATGCCATCAGCCATCCGGATCTTCATCGGCTACGCGGGCTGGGGTGCACAACAACTGGACGGCGAATTGGAGATGGGGGCCTGGATCGTGGTTCCGTTCAACGCCGACGATGCCTTCACCGCCAACCCTGACGATCTCTGGCGCCAAGTACTGCTTCGTCAACCTGGTCGAACCGCATGGCTCGCCGACTGTCCAGCGGATCTCATCACGAACTGACGTCAGCCGACGATCAGCCGCGGAGTTGAGCGCCCAACTTCGATGCGACGGCGATGCACTTGTCGCGCACCTCGCCCACATCCGAATCAGTGAGCGTTCGGTCGGACGCCTGCAGACGGAATCGATAAGCAAGGCTGCGCGAAGCCACATCGGCGGCCGATCGATAGACATCGAAGAGTTCGATCGAAACCAGAAGCTGGCCAGCGGCCTGCCGCAGCGCCTTCTCGACTTTCTCGGCGGTCACCGACGTGGGAACGTTGAAGGCCAGATCGAAATCGGATGACGGATACTTCGACGTGGGCTTCCACTGCGCGACCTTGGGTTCGGAGCGCAACACCACCGAGAGATTCACCTCGAGGATCGCAACTCGCTCGGTCACGCCATAGGCGTCGAGAACGTCGGGATGCACCTCACCCACTGCACCGATGACGTCCTTGCCGACCGAAAGAGTGGCCGAACGGGTGGGATGCAAACCACTCGGCACGGTTCCCTGATCGAGGCGTGCCCCCCAGCCCATGGCTGACACGAGTTCGCGCCACAACCGCACGGCCGCCGGAGCTTCGGCGCCCGAGATCACCACGGTGAGGGCCTCGTACTCGGCCGGCAACACATCGGTACTCGGCGGGTACACATGGCCGATCTCGAAGAATCCGATGTTGGTCCGACGGTGCGACTCGTTGAAGGCGATCGCCTTCAGGAGGCCGGGTCGAAGCGAAGTACGAAGCACATCGTCCCCGACCACAAGGGGGTTCACGAGCCGAACCGCGTCACCGGACAGGCCGGCTCGGGCCAGATCGCCGTCGGTGAGGAAAGGATGCGGCATCGCTTCGTCGAGGCCCAGTCCGAGGAGGACGTCACGAACCCGACGACGGCGTTGCTGCATGGGCGACAATCCGCCGGGAAGAGTCGACTTGGGCACCGTGCGACCGAGGTTGTCGTAGCCGAACATACGGGCGACTTCTTCGACGATGTCGATCTCGAGAGTGCAGTCGGGACGCCACGACGGCACCGACACCGAAAGGGCGTCACCAGTGCGCGAACACGCGAAGCCAAGTGGCTCGACGAGGTTCGCGATCTCATCCGCGGTGAAGGTTCGTCCGAGGAGTGCACTCACCCGCGAGGGCCGAACCGCAATGACGGACGCGACCGGGAACGACGACGACCGGGCGTCGACTGCGCCGTCGTGAACGACGAGATTCGGGCAGGTGAGCCGCAAGAGTTCGACGAAACGCGCCACCGAAACCTCGGTACCGAGTGGATCGATCCCGCGTTCGTTGCGCGCCGAAGCTTCGCTCCGAAGCCCGAGGCGCTGCACCGACTGCATGATGCCGACCGGCTCGAAGTAGGCGGCCTCGAGGGCCACCACCGTGGTGGTGGAACTGATTTCGGTGTGAAGACCGCCCATGATGCCGGCGATGCCGATGGGTTGGTCGGCGGCATCGCAGATGAGCAGATCTTCGGCAGTGAGAGTGCGCTCCACGCCGTCGAGAGTGGTCATCTTCTCGCCGTCGTGGGCCTCCCGAATTCGGAAGCCCCCACCACCCAAGGTCTCGAAGTCGTAGGCGTGATTCGGCTGGTTGGTTTCGAGCATCACGTAGTTGCTCACGTCGACCACGTTGTTGATGGGTCGCATGCCGGCCGCCGACAGCCGACTCTTCATCCAGTCAGGTGACTCGGCGATCCGAACTCCGCTGATGACGAGGCTCGTGAACCGAGGACAACGCACCCCGGCCACGATCTCGACACTCGCTCTCCGCACGGGACCCGTCGGCGTCGCTGAACCGGCCGGTGACCGCAAGGTGAGACCGAACCGTGCCGCGAGATCTCGCGCCACGCCCACGTGTCCGAATGCATCGGGCCGGTTGCGCAACACGTCGAGGTCGTACACGACCTCTTCGCCCAGACCAAGTGCCTGTCCGTAGGGAACGCCGAGTGGAGTGTTCGGATCGAGAATCAGGATGCCGCTGTGATCCTCACCCAGACCCAACTCGCGGGCCGAGCAACACATGCCTTCGCTCGGAATACCGACGATCGGTTTGGTTTCGATCAGGCGACCGTCGGGCATCCGGGTACCGGGGGTGGCCCACGGAATCACGTCGCCGGCTTGCATGTTGAACGCGCCGCACCAGACGTGATGCTCGATGCCATCACCGATCTCGAGGAACACCCGATGCACCTTGGCGGCGTCGGGATGACGTTCGGTCTTCAACACTCGCGCCGTGATCACACCGGCCACCGTCGCCCCGACCCGTTCGACGGACTCGACGGCCAGCCCGACATCGGAGAGGGTGTGAGAGACCACCTCGACATCGTCGGGAATGTCGACCAATTCTTTGAGCCACGAGTGAACGACCTTCATTGCGACCTCAGAACTGCTCGATGAATCGAAGGTCGTTGGTGTACATCTCACGGACGTCGCCCACGCCGTGGCGTTCCTTGGCCATGCGGTCGATGCCGAAACCGAAGGCGAATCCGCTCCACTCCTCCGGGTCGAGGCCGCCGGCCCGCAGAACATTGGGATGCACCATGCCGCAGCCACCGAGTTCGAGCCACGAACCATCGGGGGTGCGGATGTCGAATTCGGCCGACGGTTCGGTGAAGGGGAAGTAACTCGGACGAAGTCGGCTACCGAAGCCCTCGCCGAAGAACGCCTTGGTGAAGGCCTCGATGGTTCCGGCCAGGTCGGCCAACGTGATGCCACGGTCGATCACCAGACCCTCGATCTGATGGAACACCGCGAGGTGGGTGGAGTCGGTGGTCTCGTTGCGGAACACACGGCCGGGCATGACCATGTAGATGGGTGGCTCGAGTTCTTGCATCACGCGGATCTGCACCGGCGACGTGTGAGTCCGGAGCACCGTGCTCCCCGGCGCGCCGTGGTCGATGTAGAAGGTGTCGTGCATGCTGCGCGCCGGATGCGACGGCGGCATATTGAGGGCTTCGAAGTTGTACCAATCGGTTTCGACTTCTGGCCCCTCGGCAACTTGGAACCCGAGTCCGACGAAGACGTCCTCGAGGCGCTGCCAGGCCTGGGTCACGATGTGCGCGCGTCCTCGACTCGACGGACGGAAATGTTCGGTGAGGTCGATGGCTTCGGCCGCGAGTTGGAGATTGCGTTCTTCGCGAGCGAGCAAGGCGAGCCGTTCGGCGAGGGCGGCCTCCACGGACGCGACGGCATCGTTCAGCACCGCACCGGCCGCCTTCTTCTCGTCGACGGTGGCCAGCCGGCCCAGCCCGGCTTTCAGCCCGGCCAGCGCGCCCTTCTTGCCCAGCAACTCGGTGTCGAGTCGACGGAGGTCGTCGGCGGAACCAGCGGCGGCAATACTCGCCAGCGCAGCGGTTCGGGCGGCTTCGATCTCAGTGAGCATGACCGACGATCACGGTACCGGAGTCGCCTCGGCGCTGACGAGCCACTTCGAAGCACAGAATGGTTCCGGCCATCGCTGCGTTCAGACTCTCGGCGCGCCCCGCATGAGGAATCGTGGTCCATTGGTCGACGGATGCGTCTTCCGGAAGTCCGTGGGCTTCGTGACCGATCGTGATGGCGATCCGCTTCGTGAGATCGAGTCGGGCGAACTCGACACCGTGGTGCGACGACGTACCGATCACCGTGAGGCCGGCGTGGCGAAGGTCTTCGAGGCTCTCGATTTCGACGACCGGCAGATGGAACACCGCTCCGGCCGACGAACGCACGACTTTGGGACTCGTCGCATCCACCGAACCCGGTGTGATCGCGATCGCATCGGCACCGGCGGCCTCGGCCGATCGCATCAGAGTGCCGAGGTTGCCCGGATCGGACAACCCATGAGCCACCACCACGAAACTCGCTCGCGTCAGGACATCGACATCGACAACGGGACGACGGACAATGGCCATGACACCACGCGGGGACTCGGTGTCGGCGACCTTCTCCAACACGCCGTCGGCGACGTGATGCACGATGCCGGCTCCGGGAACCGGATCGCTGCCCGGGGAGACGAATTGGCATTCCACCTCGAGGCCGGCGGACACCGCTTCGGCCACCAAAGTGGGCCCGTCCACGACGTAGACACCCTCGTCGTGACGCGAACTGCGGCGCCCCACGAGGCGCCGCAGTCGTTGAACGTGCTGATTCGAGATGGTCAGCGCGGAGCTCAGAGACATCTCCCCGAGAGACCGGTCAGCCGAGGGCGGCCTTGGCGGTCGCGACCAACTTCGAGAACGCGGCCGGATCGGTCACCGCGAGGTCGGCGAGGATCTTGCGATCGACTTCGACGCCGGCGGCATTGAGCCCGGCGATGAACCGGCTGTACGACATGTCGTTGAGGCGACAGGCCGCGTTGATGCGCTGAATCCAGAGGCGACGGAACTCGCCCTTCTTGGCCCGGCGGTCGCGGAATGCGTACTGACCGGACTTCATCACCTGCTCGTTGGCGGCGCGCACCGAACGGCTCTTGTTGCCGTAGTAACCCTTGGCGCGCTCCAGGATCTGGCGACGCTTCTTCTTTCCTCCAACGGCTCTCTTCACCCTGGCCATCGGGACTCCCTTCTCTCTTTAGATCTACGTATGGACTGAATGCGGATACTGACGATGACGGGATCAGCGCTCGGCGAGGAGACGCTTGATCTTCTTCTCGTCACCGGAGTGCACATCGACCATGCCGTCGAGGCGACGGGTACGGGTCGAGGGCTTCTTCTCGAACAGGTGCTGACGGTTCTGCTGCAGACGACGGAGCTTGCCGGTTCCGGTCTTGCGGAAACGCTTGGCGGCGGTCTTGCTTGTCTTCATCTTCGGCATGTTGGTTACCTCACTCGCTTGATTCGGGTTCTGCTGATGGAGCCTCGTCGTTCTCGGTCTTGCCCGAGTTCGAACTGCTCTTCTTGGTCGACTTCTTGTCCGGGATGAGCACCAAGGTCATGTTGCGGCCTTCGAGTCGGGCCTGGGTTTCCACCTTGGCGATGGAACCGACCTGCTCGATCACGCCGTCGAGGATCTTGCTGCCCAGTTCGGGATGGGCCATTTCTCGCCCACGGAACTGCAGAGTCACCTTGACCTTGTGTCCTTCTTCGAGGAATTGCTGCACGTGGCGGACCTTGGTGTCGAAGTCGCCCTTGCCGATCTTGGGTCGGAACTTGACTTCCTTCACCGTGATGTGGGCGGTCTTCTTGCGGGCCTCGCGCGCGCGCTGCGATTCCTCGTAGCGGAACTTGCCGTAGTCCATGATGCGACACACCGGCGGCGTGGCGAGCGGTGCGACTTCGACGAGGTCGAGGTCGATCTCCTGAGCCAGCGCCAAGGCTTCGGGCAGGGTCTTGATTCCCACCTGCGAACCATCGGGGCCGATCACCCTCACTTCGCGGGCGCGTATGCGCTCGTTGTAGCGAGGTTCGTTCTGCGGCGTTGCTATGGCTGTTCACTCCTGTGCAATGGGCTTGCCTCCCATGTGAGTCGGATAGGACGCGACGCGAAACCAGTCCGACAGGAGCCCAGGGCGCCTGCGCTTCGTGACCCGGACGCACCACAGGTGGCCGGGTGGGGGAACTCCCCACTTCGCCTCAGTTGTGACCTGTAGGGTAACCGCCCCACGAGGATTTTCCGATGGATGAGACCGAGATCGACCAGCAAATAGAAGAGTCCATGGAGGCTCTGGCCGACGTTCGGGCCCGTCTGGCCGAGGTTCCGGCCGAGGTCGTGGTCGTCAATCACGCCATGGGGCTCTACGAACTCGCGGCCATTCACCTCACTTCGGCGCCGGCCAATCTCGGTGCCGCCGCCCTCGCCATCGATGCCCTCGCCTGCCTCGTGGAGGGCCTTGGCGAGCGGGTGGGGCCCGACCATCTCGTCCTCAACGACGCTCTGTCGAACATCCGTCTGGCCTTCGTTCAGGTCAAGGGTTCCGCGGTCTGACCCGGCCGTTCGCCGCCACCATCACACCCTCGGCAGCCAGAAGTCGCCGTTGCTCCCTTTCGTGACCCGGCACCAAACGGCCGCTTGCGTTCACGACCCGCCACCACGGGAGGTCGAGTTCGTCGGAGCGCTCGGCCAAGATCCGCCCGACGAGTCGTGACTGACGCGGGTGACCCGCCGTGTCGGCCACACCGCCGTAGGTCACGACCTCTCCGGGATTCAACGCCAGCAATACGGCGATGATGTCGCGCTCACGCGCTGCAGATCGCGAATGCTTCGGGTCGTCCGAACTTCTCACGGATCTCACATTCGACCGGCGAACCGATTTCGATGACTCGTGAACCGTCGGCGATCTCGGCACAGTGGAACATCACGTCCCGCCCGTCGTCGGTTCGCAGACGTCCGAGTCCGACATGGGCGTCGAACTCGGTGACGGTGGCCCGCATGGTCAGGCCACGATCTTGGAGATCGGGATCTCCAAGAGATCTGAGGCTCCCGCATCCTTGAGCGCAGGGATCAAGGTGTTGATCGAACGCTTCTCGACCACCGACTCGACGGCGAAACCGCCGCCGGCCAATTCGCTGATGGTGGGTGACTTGGCCGAAGGAAGAACCGAGAGAACTTTCTTCAGATCGTCGGGACCGACATTGAGTTTCACGAGCACCTTGCCGCGTGCGTCGAGAGTGCCGAGAAGCAGCGTCATCAACTGATTCATCGCGTGTCGCTTGGACGGGTCGGCGAACGATGCCGAGTTGGCAACCATCTCGGTGTAACTCACGAGCATGGTGTCGATCACGCGCAACCCGGCGGCGCGCAGCGCTCGACCGGTCTCGGTGATATCGACGATGCAGTCGGCGATGTCGGGAATCTTGGCCTCGGATGCGCCATACGAGAGCCGGACGTCGGCGCGGATGCCCTTGGCGGCGAAGAAGCGTTCGGTGAGGCTCGGATACTCGGTGCTCACGCGCACGCCTTGCGGAAGGTCGCTCACGCTCTGCGCCGGGCTGTCCCCCGCCACGGCGACGACGACCTTCACGGGATCGCTGGTGGCCTTCGAGTAACGAAGTTCGCCGAGGCTCTCGACCGAACTCTGCGTCTCCTCCACCCAGTCGCGGCCGGTGATCCCGATGTCGAACAGACCTTCGGCAACGTACTGCGGGATCTCCTGCGGGCGCAGGATACGAACGTCGGCGATACGGGGATCGTCGATGGAGGCCTTGTAGTCGACACTCGACGAACGACGGATCGGAAGGTCGGCGGCCTCGAAGAGGTCGAAAGTTGCCTTTTCGAGCGAACCCTTGGGAAGTACGAGCCGTAGCACGACCCGCACGATACCCCGATGGGGTCAGTGGTCGGTCGGAGTTTCGGCCAGCAGGCGAAGCGCGTGGGGCAACACGTCGATGATGGCGTTCAGTTGTTCGACGCAACCCTTGGGCGAACCGGGAGTGTTGCAGATGATGGAGCGACCGCGAATACCCACGATTCCGCGCGACAGACGACCGAGTGGACTCACCAGTCGCATGGCTTCGGCCAGACCGGGCGCTTCGCGCTCGATCACTCGACGGGTTCCTTCCGGAGTCTGATCGCGTGGCGCGAAACCGGTGCCACCGGTGCTCACCACGAGTCCGGCGAAGTCTTGGCACAGCGAGGTGAGGGCGGCAGCGACTTCGTCGACTCCGTCGGCGGTGAGAGCGCGCTCCACGACTCGAAAGCCGGCCGACTCGAGCGCCGCGGCCAAGACTTCACCCGACGTATCGACACGCGTGCCGTGCACCACACCGTCGCTCACGGTGAGGACCTTGGCTTCGAGTGACGTACTCACGAACGGCGACGGTATCGGATGAGAACCATGCCGTCGGTGTCGTGTTCGTGCGGGAGCACGCGAAAACCATGGCCGCACTCGCGCCACTTCTCGTCGAGTGACGGGGCACCTTGGGCAACTCGCCCGACGACTTCGAATCCTGCCGGAACCGGATGATCGATGGACTCCTCGGCCAACACCGTGCACACGCTGTACACGAGGAGTCCCCCGACCTTCACGAGTGGTGCACATCCCGCGAGAATCGAACGCTGGATCGACGCGAGTTCCGACACGTCGGATGCCCGCATTCGCCAGCGCGCATCGGCGCGGCGACGCAACGCACCGAGCCCGGAACACGGAGCATCGATCAGGACTCGATCGAAGGATGCTCCTTCGAAAGGCGGCGCGACACCATCGGCCGCCACGACCGGCACCGACCGACCGAGAGCTTTCGCATTGTCGCCCACGAGTCGCGCGCGCGTCACGTTCCGATCGGCTCCGATCACCGTGGCTCCCGATGCCGCCAATCCGGTGCATTTGCCTCCCGGACCCGCGCAGGCATCCAGTACGAGTTCTCCGGCCCGCGCTCCGACGGCTTCGACCACCCACTGACTTGCGAGATCCTGCGTGTAACCGTCAGGGCGCTTGGTGACGGGTGGTGGAGTGTTCATGCACTCGAGCATGGCGTCGGCATCGGCGCCGAGTTCGGTCCGTAGGCGTTCGACGATCCAGTCGGGGTAGCTCAGGCGTGTCGCGTCGTCCGGCCACACCATCGGGGTCGTGGAGACGCGACGCAGCACTGCATTAACGAAGCCCCGCTTGTTACGCGGTGCGAGATCGACGGTGGCCGAGACCGCAGCGTGCGCGGCCACACCACCGAATCCGAGTTGATAGGCGCCGAGCCGAAGGATGCGGCGCGTCGCGACATCGGGTTCGGTCGAGACGAAACGATCGACGAGCGCGTCACACGCCCGTCGCATCCGCGTGGTTCCGTACACCAGATCGGTCGCGAAGCGTCGATCCTCGGTCGACAACGACGATGCCGAGAGCATCGGCCCGAGCACGAGATTGGCGTACGCGCCACCTTCTTCGATGCGCTCGAGCGCAAGGAGAGCCAATCCGCGAGCCGACCCCGACGAAGGCGCCGACGGCGACGATCCGGCGCCCATCAGTCGAAAGTCCGGCCGTTGGGTCGACTTCCGTTGGCCCAGTCGCGCGCCGCCATGTTCGCCTTGCCCTCGGGTTGAACCGTGAGGAGTTCGAAACTTCCGCGATCACAACCAACACTCACCCGGTGACCGTCGACCACGCACCGACCCGGTTCGATCGAGACCGTCGAAGGCGCCGCTTCGTGGATCTTGAATCGTCGACCTTGGAAGATGCACCATGCCCCGCCGAGACGGATCTGGGCCGCGATCACCTTGCTCGGTGTGTTCCAGTCGATCCGCACGTCTTCGGCCGAGAGTTTGGCGGCGTACGTGGCTTCACCCGATTGGGGAACAACCGGCGGGAGCCCGTCGCGCAATGCATCGATCAACAGCGCGATGCCATCGCTCACGAGTTCCGCCCGCAGGCCTTCGAGTGTCGCTGACGGCGCGATGACTCGACGAGCGACCGCCATGACTCCCCCGGTGTCGAGACCTTCCTCGATCTGCATCAGGCACACACCCGTTTCGTGGTCGCCGGCCAGAATCGCGCGTTCGACCGGAGCCGCGCCGCGCCATCTCGGTAGCAACGAGAAGTGGAGGTTGACCATCGGGACCGCATCGAGAACGTGCGGCTTGATGAGCGAGCCGAAGGCGACCACCACGGCCACGTCGACCGGCGGATCGAGGGCCAGCAGATCGTCGACCGAGTGACTCACCGGTAGTCCGAGTTCGAAGGCTGCGCGCTTGACGGGACTCGGCGACGTATCCGAACCTCGGCCGCGCCGCTTGTCGGCACGCGTGACGACGAGCGCGATGTCGATGCCCGCTTCGTGCAGTGCCCGCAGCACGGGGATCGCCAGATCGGGTGTTCCGAGAAAAGCCACCCGTCGCACCGGGCCGACCGGCAAGGGCGCCAAGGTCACGTCAGTCGGCTCGCAACCGCCGAGGCGCCGACAACGACGACGCCTGTTCGGTAAGGCGTTTGTACTCGGCCAACGCTTCCTTGCGCTGTTCGGGCTGCATCCGGTCGAACATGAGCACACCGTTCAGATGATCGAGTTCATGCTGGAAGAGTCGAGCCTCGAGTTCGTCAGCCTCGATCTCGATCTCGTTGCCATCCATGTCGAGGCCCCGCATCAGCACCGTCTTCGGGCGCGTCATCTCCACGAACAGACCCGGGATCGACAGACATCCCTCGTCGTACACCCACTCGCCGTCGGACTCCACAATGGTGGGGTTGATGACCACCATGGGTTCGTCTTCCATGTCCCAGACGAAGATCTGTCGCTGAACGCCCACTTGCGGGGCCGCCAACCCGATGCCGGAGTCGCTGCTGTAGAGGGTGTCGAACATCTCGTCGACGATTCGAGCGACCTTGCCGTCGATGTCGGTCACCGTCGCGGCACGCGATGTGAGTACCGGGTCACCGAAGGTCCGGATCTGATAAGCCATGAGTCGAGGCTACTTGCACGATGTCGCACTACTTCGACAACGAACCCACCGTTGCATCCGAGCGCCGCTCGGTATCGGTGGTGATTCCCGGAGACGCATTCGTATACCTCACCGACACCGGCGTGTTCTCCCACGGTCGCCTCGACCCGGGTACGAAAATCCTGCTGTCCGACGCTCCGCCCCCTTCCCCCACTGGCAACCTTCTCGACGTCGGTTGTGGCGCGGGTCCGATCGCTTTGTCACTCGCCCGTCGATCCCCCGATGCGCATGTGTGGGCCGTCGACGTGAACGAACGCGCCCTCGACTTGGTTCGGGTGAATGCTCGGTCTCTCGGACTCGGCAACGTGACGGCTTGTCGACCAGAGGACGTGCCCGCCGATCTCGTGTTCGACACCATCTGGAGCAATCCGCCGATCAAGGTCGGCAAGGACGAGTTGCATTCGATTCTCGAAACCTGGCTCGGACGCCTGGCGGCCACCGGGTCGGCCGTGCTGGTGGTCAACAAACATCTGGGCAGCGACTCACTGGCCACGTGGCTCGTAGCCAAGGGCTGGTCGGTGAGGCGGATCGGTTCGCGTCGGGGCTATCGCCTTCTTGAGGTCGCCCGCACCCGCTGACGTCAGACCCTCGGTGGGTCGACCGCCAAGCGGATCTTGCTGTTCGGTGGCATCGAAGTCGCCGCGCAGGCATCGGCCAAGGTCGTCGCGGACTCGGCGCGGACCAGATAACCGTCGGCGTTGGCCACGGTCACCACACCCAGGTGTCGAGACAACGCCGCCGTGAACTCGTCGGCGCCCGGACCATCGACTTCGGCGAGGGTCGCAAACGGTGGAAGTGACAGATCCTTCCGGCGAGCGCGTTCGCTTTCGGCCAGCGCCGACAGATCGAGCGACCGCAAGGCGTTCACCACCGGATGATCGGGCATGGCCGTCTGGACCAAGAGACGTCCACCACGCGATCGGGTTCCGACCAACCGCGCGGCGCGCACGACAAGGGTCATGGCCTGTTCGTGGGCGCGATAGCGAGGCGCGAGGAGTTCGGCGTCGAAGTCGAGAAAGACGACGGTGTCGATTCGACGCACACGATGAAGAACGGCTTCGGTGCCGACGAAGACATCGGCCGCCCGATCGTCGAAGCCCTCGGGAGTCGCACTCGTGACCTCCATGACGGGTCGATGAGCAGCCTCTTCGATCTCGAATCGCAAGCGGGTCGTTCCGGGTTTGACGCGAGCCAGTGCCGAAGACGCGCACGAACCGCAGACTTTCGGACGTGAGCGCGCACACGAACGACAATCGAGTCGCCCATCGGCATCCTCAGTCATCGATCCACCACAACTTTCGCAGCGAACCAGTGCCCGACATTGCCGACAGGCGAGCAACCGAGCTTGACCCTTGGTGTTGACGACGCATACGACGCGACGTGAATGTTCGTGAAGTTCGGCGATCAGCTCCGAGGAGACCAAACTTCGCTTCCAAGGTTCGATGTCGTGTCGATCGATGATCTCAATCGAAGGCCACGCGTTGCGTTCGCGATCGGGATCGGGAGCGACCAACGTTCGCTTCTCGGAGACGACAACGCTCGGAAAGGGCGATACCGCGACGAAAGCGGCCGACCGCCGTCTGGCTCGTTCGATCAGAACGTCACGTGCGTGCCAAGTGGGAGTGCGTTCTTCTTGCAGTGCTTCATCGTGTTCATCGAGCACCATGGCGACCGCGAGATCGGGGCACGGGGCGAAAGCCGCCGCTCGTCCGCCGATCACCACGTCGACGCCGCCCCGCGCCTTGGCCCAGTCGTCGGGCATCAGTGCCACGCTCACACCGGCTCGCTCAAGTCGGTGAGCCATCGTGCGCGCGCCGTCCACCGATGGACACACCACCAGTGTCGGCCCACATCGGGCGGCCGACAGAACCGCCGGCAGCTGGTCGGCGGTAGGTGGCAGACGAAGAACCCCGCCGCCATCGGCGATGAGGGCCGAAGTCGCCGGTGACGTCGGCTCGGCAAGGACCTTGGTGCGACGAGGCGTGGCCGGACGGTTCACGACCACATGTGGCGACGCGGTCACGAGCAACGGGCGCAGACGTTTGGCGCACCATCGCCAGGCTGCCCACTCGCAGAGTTCGAGCACTTCCTCATCGGGCCCGAGGCCGTTCGATTTCAGGATCGGCTTCAAGTTGTCGACGGTGGTCGACTCACTGACATCGGCGACCACCCACGCTCCGACGCGCCGGCCGTGCAGCGGAACTCGCACGCGCGAACCGATCGAGACGACTTCGTCCAGCTCGTCGGGAACGATGTAGTCGAAGGTCTTGTCGAGTCCCGTCACATCGGGAACGACTCGGACGACTCGCTTCAGGGGTCTCCTCAGAGCCCGAGGGCTGATGAGAAATCGGAGAGTCGCGACAACGACTCCCACTCGAACTCGGGGAGTTCACGTCCGAAGTGACCGTAGGCCGCGGTCTTCTGATAGATCGGTCGCTTCAACTTCAGATCGCGCACGATGGCCGCCGGCCGGAGGTCGAACACCGCGCGGACCGCTGATTCGATCTTCTCCTGCGCGACCTTGGCGGTGCCGAAGGTCTCCACGAGGATGCTCACCGGATGTGACATGCCGATCGCGTAGGCGACCTGCACTTCGCACCGATCGGCCGCACCGGCCGCCACCACGTGCTTGGCCACCCAACGAGCCGCATAAGCGGCAGAACGGTCGACCTTGCTCGGGTCCTTGCCGCTGAAGGCTCCACCACCATGACGCCCCATACCACCGTACGTGTCGACGATGATCTTGCGACCGGTGAGACCGGTGTCGGCGTGCGGACCGCCGAGCACGAACTTCCCGGTGGGGTTCACGTACACCGCATAATCGTCGTCGGCGAACTGTGCCGGAATGACCGGACGAATGACCTGTTCGATGAGGTCGGGGCGAATCACGGTGTCACGATCGACACCGTCGTGGTGCTGCGTGGACACGAGGACAGTGCGCAGCCGCACGGGCTTGCCATCCTCATAATCGAAGGTCACTTGGGTCTTGCCATCGGGGCGCAGATACGGGATCTGACCCGACTTGCGGGCGTCGGTGAGGCGCTCGGCGAGACGATGAGCGAGATGGATCGGGAGCGGCATGAGCGTCGGCGTTTCATTGCACGCGTAGCCGAACATCATTCCTTGGTCGCCGGCACCTTGAAGATCGAGATCATCGCTGCCCGAACGCGAACGAACTTCTTCGGATCGGTCGACACCTTGCGCAATGTCGGGGCTCTGCGCATCGAGGGCCACCAACACGCCGCAGGTCTTGGCATCGAAACCGAAGTCGGCGTTGTCGTAACCGATGCCCTTGATCACACTGCGAGCGATCTCGGGGATCTCCA
>Ga0075471_10001290_pt1 | contig 16351 bp, 18 predicted proteins | sample DEB19_08_DNA_2_FD_74787 | JGI IMG/M metagenome (GOLD analysis project Ga0075471, IMG submission 74787) | Aqueous microbial communities from the Delaware River and Bay under freshwater to marine salinity gradient to study organic matter... | ecosystem: Environmental > Aquatic > Marine > Coastal ... | reverse complement strand
CTTCACAACGTCCACGGCATGCCCAAGGCGAACGACCAGTTCAACCTCGCGATGCCGAAGTTCGTGAAGCAGAAGGAAGTGAAGTTCGGGAAGCCCGAGGTGATGGTCGCCATGAAGTGCGACGTGCACCCCTGGATGAGCGGCTACATCGGCGTGGTGGAGAACCCGTTCTTCGCCGTGACCGGCGCCGACGGCAGCTTCACGATCAAGGACCTGCCCCCGGGCGAGTACACGGTCGAAGCGTGGCACGAGAAGTTCGGCACGCAGACCGGCAAGGCCAAGGTCGACGGCGCCGGGACCGCGACGGCCGACTTCAAGTTCAAGGCCTCCTGACGGCCATCGCCGTCCACGACGGCTCGAGGGGCGCGGCGAGGCGTCGACCGGCACCGGTCGCCGCCCGCCGCGCCCCTTGCACGTTCCGGACCCCACCTCCGGAGGATGGCATCGCGGGCGCGACACCGTCGATGCGACCGATGGTCGCACCGCCCGCCAGGCTCCGTCCGCGATCGGTGGCGGGCTTCCCGACGGCGCCGTTGCAGGCGCGATCCCGCGGTGGCAAACCGGGAGCGATTCCCCGATGCCGACCGAATGCACGATCTGCTCTCGCGGCGACCGGCCCTGCCCCGGGCCCGACCGCTCCGAGGCGCGCCGGTGAAGAACGCGATCTTCTGGATCTCGGGCGTCGCGTTCTTCGCCTACCAGTCGGCGGTCCTCGCGCGCCTGGTCGCCGAACGCGGCGCCTCCGTCCCGGCCGAGAACCGGCACGAGCGCGACGTCGAGATGGTCTGGACGCTCGTGCCCGCGGCCCTGGTCGTGGCGCTCGCCCTCATGCTGGCCGGGTTCGTCGACGGCGACTGGGCCCGGTCGCGCACCGGCGGCACTCCCCTGGTCGGCCCTCGCGAGATCCGGGTCGACGGGCCCTGACGTCGTGCAGCGGACCGTCGCGATGACCGGGGCCGGCGCGGGGCTGGCCGAGTTCGTGGAGCTGACGAAGCCCCGCATCACGTTCATGGTCGTGGTGACCGCCGCGGCGGGCTTCTGGCTCGCCTCGGTCGGCCCGCTCGACACCGCGCTCTTTCTCGGCACGCTCGCGGGAACCGGGCTCGTCGCCGCGGGCGCGAGCTGCCTGAACCAGCTCGCCGAGCGCGAGACCGACGCCCGCATGGACCGCACGGCCGGGCGCCCGCTCCCCGCGGGCCGGGTGGACGCGCTCCCGGCGGCGGGCTTCGGCGGCGCACTCTCGCTGCTCGGCACGCTCGTGCTCCTGCTCGCGGTGAACCGCACGACGGCGCTGATCGGCCTCGCGACGCTCGCGCTCTACGTCCTCGTCTACACGCCGCTCAAGCGTCGCACCTCCCTCTGCACCGTGGTCGGCGCCGTCCCGGGCGCGCTCCCGCCCGTGATGGGATGGACCGGCGCGAGCGACGCGCTCTCGGCCGAGGCCTGGGTGCTCTTCGCGATCCTGTTCCTGTGGCAGATGCCCCACTTCCTCGCGATCGCCGTCGCCTGGCGCGACGACTACGCGCGCGGCGGCCACGTCATGCTGCCGGTCGTCGACCCCGACGGCTCGCGCACGGCGAGGCAGACGATCCTCTACTCGGCGGCCCTGCTGCCCGTGAGCCTCCTGCCGGCCATCCTCCAGATGAGCGGCGACGCCTACTTCTGGGGAGCGCTCGGCCTCGGCCTCGCGTTCGTCGGGTTCGGCGTGGCGACCGCCCGCGACCGCTCGGTCGCGTCGGCCCGCCGGATGCTGCGCTACTCGGTGGCGTACCTCCCGATCCTGTTCGCCCTGATGGCGTTCGACAAGGTGGCCTCGTGAGCACGAACTCCCCGGCGGCGACCGGCCCGATCCTCGAGGTCGACGGCCTGGCGTTCGCCTACGGCGACCACGTCGCCCTCGACGGCCTCTCGTTCTCCGTCCGCCGCGGCGAGATCTTCGGGCTGCTCGGGCCGAACGGCGGCGGCAAGACGACGCTGTTCCGCATCCTCGCGACGCTGCTCACACCTCGCAGCGGCACGGCCCGCGTCGCCGGCCACGACGTGGTGCGCGAGCCGCAGGCGGTGCGCGAGAACATCGGGGTCGTCTTCCAGGCGCCGAGCCTCGACGGCAAGCTCACGGTGCGCGAGAACATGCGCCACCAGGGGCATCTCTACGGCATGAGCGGCTCGGTCCTCGAGGCGCGCATGGACGAGATGCTCGACCGCGTCGCGATGCGCACGCGGGAGAACGACCGGGTGGACGCTCTCTCGGGCGGCATGAAGCGCCGGGTCGACCTCGCCAAGGGCCTCATGCACCGCCCCGCCCTGGTCCTGCTCGACGAGCCCACGACCGGGCTCGACCCCGGCGCCCGGATCGACCTCTGGGAGCACCTCGCCGCGGCGCGGGCCGAGGACGGGCTCTCGGTCCTCGTGACGACCCACCTGATGGAGGACGCCGACCGCTGCGACCGGCTGCTGATCGTCGACCGGGGGCGGATCGTCGCGCTCGACACGCCCGAGGCACTGCGCGAGGGCGTCGGCGGCGACGTGGTCGTCGCGCGCACCCGCGACCCGCGCGGGCTCGCGGAGGAGGTCCGGCGGCGCTTCGCCGAGGACGTCGAGGTGGTGGACGACACGATCCGGATCCGGCGCGCCCGCGGCCACGAATTCGTCCCCGCGCTCTTCGAGGCGTTCCCCGGACGGATCGAGGCGGTGAGCGTCGGCAAGCCGACGCTCGAGGACGTGTTCATCCAGCGCACCGGCCACCGGCTGTGGTCGGGCGACGAGGCCTAGGGGTTTCCATGGACGACCTGAGACGTCGGCTGCTGCTCCCCACCGCGACCCTGTGGTGGCGCGAGATCGTGCGCTTCTACCGCCAGCGGAGCCGCATCGTCGGAGCGCTCGCGACACCCGTGCTCTTCTGGCTGCTGCTGGGGTCGGGATTCTCGGCTTCGTTCCGGCCCCCGGGCATGCCCGAGGGGCTGCGCTACTCCGAGTACTTCTTCCCGGGCACGATCGTGATGATCGTGCTCTTCACGGCGATCTTCTCGACGATCTCGGTGATCGAGGACCGCAAGGAGGGCTTCCTCCAGGCCGTGCTCGTGGCCCCGGTGTCCCGCGCGACGATCGTGCTCGGCAAGATCCTCGGCGGCACCACGCTCGCACTCGGGCAGGCGCTGCTCGTCCTGCTCGCGGCGCCGCTCGTCGGCATCCCGCTCGGCGTCGGCGACTTCCTGCTCGCCACGGCCGTGCTCTTCGCGATCGCCTTCGGGCTCACGACGCTCGGCTTCCTGATCGCGTGGAAGATGGAGTCGACCCAGGGCTTCCACGCGATCATGAACCTGCTCCTCATGCCGATGTGGTTCCTCTCGGGTGCGTTCTTCCCCTCGGAGGGAGCCCCGGGCTGGCTGCGCTTCCTCATGGCGGTGAACCCGCTCACCTACGGGCTCGCGGCGCTGCGCCGGGTGCTCTATCCCGCCGCGACCTCGGTCGGCCCGGGCGTTCCGGACATGGCGCTGTCGGTGGCGGTCACCTGCGGCTTCGCCCTGCTCTCCTTCCTCGCCGCGCGGGCTCTCGTCTCGCGCCCGCTCGAAGCAGGCCTCGCGTGAAGCGCGACGACCTGCCCGACGGATCGACGGCTCGCCCCGGCGTCCGGAACGATCCCGCCCCGACCGCCCCGGCTCCCCGACCGCAGGTCGCCCTGCGCCTGCTCGGGCTCTTCGCCCTGGTCGCGTCGGCTGCGCTCTTCGGATGGCTCTCGATGCCCGGGCGGGAGGCCCCCGATCTCCCCGTGATCTCCGAGGTGGGCGACTTCGAACTCGTCGACGCCTCGGGCAAGCCGGTCGGCAGCTCGACCCTGGCCGGCCACCCGTGGGTCGCCGACCTGGTCTTCACGACCTGCTCGGGAATCTGCCCGGCGATGTCGCAGGAGATGCGCCGGCTGCAGGACCAGACCTCGGACCTGCCGGGCGTCCGCCTGGTCTCGATCAGCGTGGACCCTGCGAACGACACGCCGGCCGCGCTCGAGAGCTACGCCGCCCGCTTCGGGGCGGACCGGTCGCGCTGGCTGTTCCTGACCGGCGATCCCGCGACGATCCGGCGAATCGCGAACGACGGCATGAAGCTCGTCGCGGTCGACGGCGACCCTGCCAAGGGGGACGAAGCCATCGTCCACAGCCCGCGATTCGCACTCGTCGACGGCAAGGGCCGCGTGCGGGGCACCTACGACATGCGCGACCCCGAGGCGATGCTGCGGCTGCGAGGCGACCTCCGGGTGCTGGTCACCCGCGAGGGCTCTGCGCCTCGCCCCTGAACGTCCGGCGGTTCCCCGGACGCGCCCGCCTCACCGCAGCCGCCCGGGGCACCCCCGCGGGTGGTCGGCGACTCAGACGCTGCGGAGGTGGCGAGGCCGGATCGGGGAAGGCGACGGGGTCGCCGCCACGACGGTGCGGCCCGACGAGGCCAGCGCGTCGCGCTCCGCGACCCGGGCCTCCTGGCGCTTGATCGCGCGGTAGATCACGATCCCGCCGCCGATGAGGATGGCCGGAGGGAGAACCAGCATCACGGCGGTGCCGGCGAGGAACGCCTTCGACCAGTCGGTGTCCTGGCCGCCGAAGCAGACCGCGCAGGCAAACGCGGTCCCGGGCCGAAGGGCGATCGCCAGAGCGGCCGCGGCGAGCGGAGCGAAGCGCGAAGGCATCGACGTCTCAGTGGGCTTCGGCGGCGCCGTGGGCGGGGGCCGCCGCGGCCTCGTGGCCCGCCGTCCCGGCCGCATCCGCCGCGTGCTCGCCGACGTGGTGGTAGATCGAGGGGCGGTGCGACGACTCGATGCGCTCGATCTCCTCGATCGGGTGGAGTCCCAGGTCGGGCAGCACGAACACGATCAGGACGAGCAGCAGCAGGACGCACACCGCGAGCGTGCCCTTGATCAGATGCCCCTCGGCCCGCAGGTGCATGAAGAACGTCGCGATCAGGAAGACCTTGAGCGCCGCGATCACGAGCGCCACCACGACCCCGGCCGCATGCGGCAGGTTCATGTAGGCGACGCCGACCGTGAGCAGCGTCAGCACCGCGAGCGCGCCGAAGATCGTGAGGTAGGTGCGCACCTCCGCCGCGACGTCTTCGGCGGAATGGGGCGCGGGGGCGGAACCGTGACTCGAGCTCATGCGGCTTCTCCCTCGCTCAGAGGAGGTAGAGGATCGGGAAGAGGATGACCCAGACCAGGTCGACGAAGTGCCAGTAGAGTCCGGCCGCCTCGACCCGCTCGTGATTGTGGGCGTCGTAGGCGCCGTTCAGGCCCGTCACCAGGATGTAGAGCAGGAGGAGGATCCCGCCGATCACGTGGATCACGTGGAGCCCGGTGAGCGTGTAGTAGAACGAGCCGAACAGGTTGCTCGAGAGCGTGATGCCCTCGTGCCACTTGTGGTTGTACTCGTAGGACTTGATGCACAGGAACAGGATCCCGCCGCCGATCGTCATCCCGATGAAGCGCGCGAAGCGCTTCATGTCGTTCACCTTGATGGCCGCGAGGGCCAGCACCATGGTGACCGAGCTCGTGATGAGCGCGAACGTGTTGAACGTCGCGAGCGGCACTCCCATCATCTCGCGAGGCGGGATCGCCATGTGGGCGCTGCCGCTGCGGAGGATGACGTAGGCGCTCACGAGCCCGCCGAAGAGCATGATTTCCGACGCGAGGAACGTCCAGATCCCGAGCTTCGCGTGCGAGATGCCCGTGCTGGTTTCCGCCACCTGGGTGCTCACGTGTCTCTCCTGTCCGCCGGCGCTCAGGCCGCCTCGTCCTGCGGCCAGTAGTCGGTCTTGTGGCCGGGAACGCTGTACTCGTAGGGGCCGCGATGCACTTCCGGCGGCGTGACGAAGTTGCCGTGCGGCGGGGGCGAGGGGCACGCCCACTCGAGCGTGGTCGCGTTCCAGGGGTTCTCCCCCGCGATCTCGCCGTGGCGCAGGCTCCAGAAGAAGTTCCAGAGGAAGGGGATCTGGCCGAGCAGCAGCACGCACGCCGCGAAGAGCATGATGACGCTCCAGCCCTGCACCGGCAGGTTGTGCCACTGGAGAGTCGGGTCGGCGAGGCGGCGGTCCATGCCCCACATGCCCTGGAAGAGCATGGGGAAGAAGATGAAGTTCATGGGCACGATCGTCATCCAGAAGTGGATCTTGCCCAGCGTCTCGTTCATCTTGCGGCCGAACATCTTCGGGTACCAGTAGTAGGTCGCACCCATGAGCGCCGCGAGGCTGCCGGGGGCCACCACGTAGTGGAAGTGCCCGATGACGTAGTAGGTGTCGTGCAGGTGCAGGTCGGTCGGCGCGAACCCGAGCGGCAGGCCGGTCAGGCCGCCGATGCCGAACATCGGCAGGAAGGCCAGCGCGAAGAGCATCGGCGTGTTGAAGCGGATCGCGCCGCCCCGAAGGCTCAGCAGGAGGCAGGTGAGGACTGCCACCGACGGAACCGAGATCGTGAGCGTGGTGGTGACGAAGAGGTTCGCGAGGCTCGTCCGCATGCCCGAGAGGAACATGTGGTGGGCCCACACGACGAAGCTCAGGATGCCGATCAGGACCATCGAGCCGACGATCTCGCGATAGCCGAAGAGCGGCTTGCGGGTGTTCGTCGCGATGATCTCGGCGACGATCCCCATGGCCGGCAGCAGCAGCACGTAGACCTCGGGGTGGGCGAGGAACCAGAACAGGTGCTGCCAGAGGATCGGGTTGCCGCCGCCCGCCGCCGGGAAGACGGTCGAGCCGTACATCATGTCCTTGGGGATGTAGAAGCTCGTCCCGGCCACGCGGTCGAGGAGCTGCAGCAGCGCCCCGGCCTCGAGGACCGGGAAGGCGAGCAGCAGGAGGACGGCGGTCACGAGCTGGGCCCAGACGAAGACCGGCATGCGGCCGAGCGTCATGCCCTTCGCGCGCATGTTGAGCGTCGTCACGATGAAGTTGATCGAGCCGAGCAGCGACGAGGTGATGATGATCACCATCGCGATGCACCAGACCGTCTGCCCGGGAGGCGCGACGATCGAGAGCGGCGCGTAGGACGTCCAGCCCGACTGCGGGAACCCGTCGGGGGCGAAGTAGCTCGACATCATGACGATGCCGCCCACCAGGTAGACCCAGTAGGACATCATGTTGAGGCGCGGGAACGCCATGTCGGGCGCGCCGATCTGCAGCGGCAGCACGTAGTTGCCGAAGGCCGCGACACCCAGCGGGACGACGCCGAGGAAGATCATGATCGTCCCGTGCATCGCGCCGAGCTGGTTGTAGAAGTCCGGCCGCATGAAGCCGTACTCCATCTTGTCGCCGAAGATCTTCGCGATCGTGCTGCGGACGAGCGACATCTTCTCCGGGTCGAAGTCGTCCGGAGGCGACGGCCAGGCCAGCTGGTAGCGCATCAGCATCATCATGCCGAAGCCGACGAGCAGGAACAGGAACGAGGTGATCAGGTACTGGATCCCGATCACCTTGTGGTCGACCGAGAAGACGTACTTGCGCCAGAACGACGTCGGCTCGCCGTGTCCGTGGCCTGCGTCGTGACCGTGTCCGTGGGTGTCCATCACCGCTTTTCTCCTGCTCGTGGTTCGATCGTCTCGCGAGCGCGCCGGGCCCGGGGGCTCAGGAACGGTTCTCCGAGGGGGCGACGGCGCCGGCGGCCGAGGCCGTCCCGGCCTTCTCGGCCACCTGGCTCTTCTGCCACTCGTCGAACTCCTCGGGGGTCTTCACGAAGACGTTTCCGACCATCTGGGTGTGCCCGAGCCCGCACAACTGGGCGCAGGCGATCTCGAACTTCCCGGTCTTCGTCGGCTCGAACCAGAGGTTGGTGTTCAGGCCGGGGACGACGTCCTGCTTGTTGCGGAAGTTCGAGACCCAGAAGTCGTGGATCACGTCCTTCGAGGTCATCTGCAGGATGGTCGGCTTCCCGAGCGGGACCGACATCTGGTTGATCGTGACGATGTCGTCCTTCGAGGCCGGGTCCGACTCGTCGAGGCCGATCGAGTTCGACGCCGACACGAGCTTCACGTCGCGGCGGCCGAACTTCCCGTCCGGCCCCGGGTAGTGGATGTTCCAGGCGAACTGCTGCGCGATCACGTGGATGTTGTTCGACTCCGAGGGAGGGGGCGTCGACTGCTTCACCGAGGCCCAGATCGGAATGCCGAAGGCCAGGATGAGCCACATCTCGAAGGCGAGGATCAGGCCGTCGGGAATGAACGACGCCTTCTCGCCGGTCTGGTGGTAGGTGCCCGTGTGGCCGTCGCGGGCGCGGTAGGCGACCAGGCAGTAGATGAAGTAGACGCCCCAGACCACGAAGATGCCGATCATCACGACGTGGAGGACGTTCATCAGCCAGTCGATGTTCGGCGCGTACGACGACGCGGCCTCGGGCAGTCCCGTCTGGAATCCCCAGTCTTCCTTGATCACGCGGTCACCTCGTGCGGTGGAGAAACCCGTTTTGCCCGCTGGAGTCAAGAGGATCCGCGCATGAGGGGCCCTTATCCGCAGCATGCGGGGCGCGGGCGCCGCTCGCCGCTTCCTTCCGGGCCGCGTGGTCCGCGGGCGTCGGCAGCGACGTCACGTTCGTCGCACAGAGTTCGCAGGAGGTGAGGCCGCGAGCGCGCGCCTCGACGTCGAGCACCTCGCGCGCCCAGGTGCGGAAGCCCCGCCAGCGCGCGAGCACCTCGGAAGGGTCGCTGCCGACCTCGCCCAGCCGGAAGTGCGCGGCGGGGTTCTCGATCGCGAACGGACAGGCGTGGAACTCCCCCGTCGACCGCAGGACCGGGAAGCACAGGTGGCAGCCTCCGTCGTGCCCGTGGAAGGCGCCCTCGCGATCGGCGGCGAGGTCCGTCCCCGCGGCCGCGCCCACGCGGTAGATCGGCTTGTAGCCGGAGAACAGGCGCATCGGGTTCGCGGCCGACCACGCTTCGAGCGCCGCCCGGGCGTGCCCGGGCAGCGGCTCCGCGTCGCGGCCCGTGTAGATCGAGTAGTTGAGCACCGCCTCGCTGCGCGCGTCCGAGTCGAGGATCTCGAGCAGACGCCCGGCGCGGACGCCGTTCGAGTAGATCGTGAAGAGGCCGCGGAATCCTCCTTCGCGCAGCAGGCGCATCGTGCGGAGGATCGAGTCCGCGTGCAGCGTCGGCTCGCCGCCGTAGAACTTGACGTTCCCGTCCGGGGCGACCTGGCGCAGCACCTCCGCGACGATCTCGTCGCCGTACTCCCGGTACCACCCCGACGGCGAGCCGAAGACGGTGCAGAAGGAGCAGTCCCGGTTGCAGAAGTTGCCGTCGTAGAGGTGGATCTCGCGGAGCCGCGGGTCGCCCTCGTGGAAGGACTCGACGCTCTCGTGGAAGGTGATCGGGCGAAGCCCGGCCTCCCGGCGCGAGTCGTTCAGGCCCCAGTCGTAGACGTTGTAGACGATCTCGAGCGGCCGGAGATCCTCGACCGGGACGCCCGCGTGACGCGAGATGAAGCGCAGCACGCCGTCGCGGTACTCCTCGGTCGACGCGCCCTCGCCCGCGAAGTCCTCGGCGTAGGTCCTGAACAATCGCGAGACGAAGATCCGTCCCGCGTCGCGGTCGATGCGGCAGTTCCACTCGCTCGCGAGGAAGGTCCGCGTCGCCGCGTCCAGGGTCTCGCCGAGCCCCTCGGGCTCCCATGCGCGCGGCCGCATCGGCGGGCAGCCGTTCGACGCGCAGTTGATGGCGAAGTGGATCCGCGGCTCGCGCATGCGCCCGCGCAGGATCCGGTGCTCGAGGTCGTCGAGGCTCCGGGCGACGCCGCCGGCCACGTGGCATGCACGCTGGAAGAAGCGCCCGTCGCGCACGCGCCAGACCGAGCGGATCGGGTATTCCGCGATCACCGCCGCGAGCACGAAGGCGTTGTAGGCGTTGATCCAGTAGGCGAGCGCGTCCTCGGCGGTCGGGAAGCGCTCCGGACGGGTGTCGGGGCTCGCCTCGGCCAGCGCGGCCACGACCCGGTCGAGTTGCGGCCGGCGGGCCGCCAGCTCCTCGTAGTCGACGCGCCCGTCCGGCGTCACGACCACGCCGAGGAGTTCGCTCCACGGCGTCCAGTCGAAGCGCTCCTCAGGCACTCGTCCCCCGGCCCTCGCCGCTCACGGCCCCGGGCTCTCCTCGCGGGGACTGCTCCCGGCGGGTGCGAGCGGAGAGCCTGCGCTGCCGCTTCACGAGCGAGAAGGCGAGGTTCACCGGGCCGGAGCCCACGTAGGCGAGCAGCGCGCCGAAGAGCATGATCTGCGGTTCGGCGACCACGAACTTCACGATGAAGATCGTCGCGACCAGCGCGTAGAACGGCTGCCGAGCGCGCAGGTCGAGATCCTTGAAACTCGCGTAGGGAACGCTGCTCACCATGAGCAGCGCGAGAGCGTAGACCATGAAGAGGACGATCGGGCGCTGCGCGGTCGGCCCGGGCCCGGACAGGAACTGCTGCAGCAAGACCGCGGACGCGACCATGTTCGCCGCAGCCGGGATCGGCAGCCCGACGAAGAACCGCTTCGAGGCGTGGGTCGACTGCACGTTGAAGCGGGCGAGCCGGAGCGCGCCGCAGGCGGCGAAGAGGGACGCCGCGAGCCAGCCCCAGTGCCCCCACGGCTCGAGCCCCCACCGGTAGGCGAGCAGCCCCGGGGCGACGCCGAAGGACACGAGGTCGGCGAGCGAGTCGTACTCCATGCCGAACTGGCTCGTCGTGTTGGTCATGCGCGCGATGCGGCCGTCGAGGCCGTCGCACACGTGGGCGGCGACGATGCACAGCGCGGCGATGAAGAAGTCGGCGCGGCTCGAGGCGATGATCGAGTAGAAGCCGAGGAAGAGCCCGCCGGTCGTGAACAGGTTCGGCAGGACGTACACGCCCTTGTGGAGCGGGAGGCGCGTCGGGCGGCCCGGCAGGGCGCGAATGCGGCCGGTCGGCCGGCCGCGGCGCGGGACCGGGGTGCGGGGGCGGATCTCGTTCATGCGAGTTCTCCGAGGACGGTCTCGCCCGCGCGCACGCGGTCGCCGCTGCGCACGCGCAGGTGCACGGCGCCGGGGATCCAGACGTCGACCCGGGAGCCGAGCTTGATCATGCCGACCCGCTCGCCGCGCCGCACGTGCTCGCCGGGCCGGACCCGGCACACGATCCGGCGCGCGAGAAAGCCCGCGATCTGGATGAAGAGGATGCGCCGGCCGTCCGCCGCGCGAACCACGATCGCGTTCTGCTCGTTGTCGAGCGACGCCTTGTCCGAGTAGGCGGCGAAGTACTTTCCCGGGTTGTACTGCACGCGCTCGACCTCGCCGTCGACCGGGGCACGGTTCACGTGCACGTCGAGAGGCGACATGAAGATGCTCACCATCGCCGCGCGGCCGCCGAGGAAGCGGGGCTCCTCCACCTCGGGCTCGACGAACAGGACGCGACCGTCGGCGGGCGAGACCAGCAGGCGGTCGCCCGCGGGCGGCGTGCGTCGCGGGTCGCGGAAGAAGTTGACGAAGAAGAGACCGAGCAGGAAGAGCAGGATGCCGAGCCACGCGAGCGCGGAGGCGAGCACGCCGACCGGCAGGACCGCCGAGGCCGCCCAGGCGACCGCGGCGGCGCCCATCGCGCCGAGGATCGACGCGTGACCGTCCGCCGCGAGCGGGATCGTGGGCTCGCCGTCCACGGGTCCCTCGCTCAATTCTTCGACTTGTCCACCAGGCGGCGCTCCGCCATCCACGGCATGAGCCCGCGCAGCCGCGCGCCGACCGCCTCGATCGGGTGGTGCTCGGCCTCGCGGCGCAGCTCGCGGAAGTGCGGCGAGCCGCAGCGATGCTCGGTCATCCACTCGTCGGCGAACTTGCCGGACTGGATCTCGGCGAGGATCGACTTCATCGCCTGGCGCGCCTCGGGGCCGACGACGCGCTTGCCGCGAGTCATGTCGCCATACTCGGCGGTGTTGCTGATCGAGTAGCGCATGTTCGCGATGCCGCCCTCGTAGATCAGGTCCACGATGAGCTTCACCTCGTGGAGGCACTCGAAGTAGGCCATCTCCGGGTTGTAGCCGGCCTCGACGAGCGTCTCGTAGCCCGCGCGGATCAGTTCGGTGAGACCGCCGCACAGCACCGCCTGCTCGCCGAACAGGTCGGTCTCGGTCTCCTCGCGGAAAGTCGTCTCGATGACCGCGGCGCGACCGCCTCCAATCGCGCTCGCGTAGGCGAGCGCGATGCCCTTCGCGTGACCGGACGGGTCCTGGCCCACGGCGATCAGGCAGGGGACGCCGCGGCCCCCGGCGTACTCGCTGCGCACCAGGTGCCCCGGGCCCTTGGGCGCGACCATGAACACGTCGACGTCCGCGGGCGGCACGATCTTCTTGAAGTGGAAGTTGAAGCCGTGGCCGAAGGCGAGCGCCTTGCCCTTGCGCAGGCCCGGCCCGACCTCGGATTCGTAGATCTCGGCGCCCATCTCGTCGGGCACGAGCATCATGACGACGTCCGCCCAGGCCGCCGCTTCCGCGGTCTCCATCACCTTGAGCCCGGCGCCTTCCGCCTTCGCCCACGAGGGGCTCGAGCGGCGCAGCCCGACGACGACGTCGACCTTCGAGTCGCGCAGGTTGAGCGAGTGCGCGTGCCCCTGGCTGCCGTAGCCGATGACGGCCACCTTCTTGCCGGCGAGCAGCGCCGGGTTCGCATCCTTGTCGGTGTAGACGTTCAGTGCCATTTCGCGTTGTCCTCTCGTTCGCCTCAGACGAAATCGGATTCCGAGCCTTCGCGCACGACGCGGCCCTCGTGACCCGGCTCGACCGCCACCTGGGGGCGCTCGTCCCGCGTCACGGGGGACAGGACGGCCGCCCCGCGGAACATCGCGACGATCCCGGTGCGCACGACTTCGAGCAGCCCGAACGGCCGCAGGAGGTCGATGAAGGCGTCGATCTTGTCGCCGTCGCCCGTGACCTCGACCACCATCGAGCCCTCGGCGACGTCGATGATCTTGCCGCGGAAGATGCTGGCGACGCTCGCGACCTCGCCGCGGGTGCGCTCGGTCGAGGCGACCTTCACCAGGACGAGTTCGCGCTCGACGTGGCGGGCGTCCTCGAAGTCGCAGACCCGGATCACGTTGACCAGCTTGTTCAGGTGACGCGTGATCTGCTCGAGGACGCGGTCGTCCCCGCTCGTGACCAGCGTGATGCGTGAGATCGTCGGGTCGGGGGACTCGGCGACGCAGAGGCTCTCGATGTTGAAGCCTCGGCCGCTGAAGAGCCCGGAGATCTTGGCGAGCACCCCGAACTCGTTCTCCACCAGGACGGAGATGATGTGCCGCATCCCGAGCGGTCTAGCCGTTGGCCGCCGGGAACGCCATTTCCGGGCCGGGGGAGGGCTCCGGGTGGCCTCTCGACCCCGCGAAAGCCCCGCCTCCGGACGCGGGCGTGCCTCGCGCCGGGCCGCCCGGGGCCGCCCGCCGGACGGGACCGGGATCCTCCGGGGGGAGGTGTCCGGCACCCGCCGCCGACCGCTTCTCGCCCTCAGGCGCCTGCCGCGCGCGCCCCCGAGTAGCGGGTCTTCAGGATGTCGACCATGCGGTCGCGACCGGCGAGTTTCAGCTTCTGCAGGCGCTTGCGCTCGGCCTCCTCGGCCGGGGTGAGATGCGCCTTCCCGTTCAACCGGTCGATCTGCCGGTCGAGGTTCTCGTGCTCCCGGTAGTGCTTGCGGAGCTCGAAGTCCTCGTCGAGCAGCGATCGGATCAGTTCTTCGTCGCCCTTGTCCATCGACTCACCTCCGCGTGCGCTCGCGCCCGGGGCAACCGCTCGCCCTCGCGGCGAAAGGCATCGACGCTTCCAATGGTGAGCCCGCCCGGCGATGAAGTCAACGGGACCGGGATCCCGCTTCGCCGGGGCCGAGGGAGGCCGCGTCGAGCGCGGCCGCGCGGTTGCGCTCCGCCTCCGAGGCGCGGACGTAGAGCGGTGCGAGGCACGCGGAGTCCCCGGGAGAGCCGCCGCCCCGCGCGCCGATCCTCGCGACGGCGACCCCGCTCGGCGCGGCGGCCGCCTCGTCGAGGACCTCGGCCGTCCCGGGCAGCTCCGCCTCGATCGTCGCCCGGTGCCGCGTCGCGCCGTCGCCCAGCACGAAGGCCCGCGCGACGTCCGCGCGCGCGGCGACCCGCCGCGCGAAGTCGGCGGGCGCGAACGCGGCCGGGGGCTCGATCTCCTCGATCGGCCCTCCGGCCGCCGGGACCGGGAGCAGCGAGAAGCAGGCGCCGTAGACCTCGCCGCGCCTCGCGTCGATGCAAGGGGCGAGCACCGTGCCGGCAGGGAGCGATCCTCCGCGCGACGTCCGCAGGCGAGCGAGCGCCGCCTCGGCCAGGGCCGCCAGCGTCGGCACGCCGACCAGCCGGGTGCGGGTGCCGAGGACGAGGCCCTTCGCGGTCGCGAGCGCGACCCGGAGACCGGTGAACGAGCCCGGCCCGATCGAGACCGCGACGACGTCGATCGTCTCGAGATCCAGGCCGGCCTGCCCGAGCGCTTCGTCGACCAGGCCGAGCAGCGAGGCCCCGTGCCGGAGGCCCGAGTCGCGCGTCACTTCGGCCAGCGCGAGCGGCTCGCCCGCTCCCGGGCGGTCTCCCACCTCGACGACGCCGACGCTGCCGAGCCGGGTCGACGTCTCGATCCCGAGGACGATCAAGCCGGGCGCGATCTCAGCCGGCAACGAGTCGGTGCAGGTCGTTGTAGAGCGCGAATCCCATGAGCGACAGCAGGAGGAACATGCCGACCTGCTGGGCGATCTCGCGCTGACGGATCTCGAGCGGGCGGCCGAGCACCTTCTCGATCGCCATGAACATCAGGTGTCCGCCGTCGAGGATCGGGATCGGCAACAGGTTCAGGACGCCCAGGTTGATGCTCAGGATCGCCATGAAGAACAGCAACGAGGGCAGTCCCTGGTGGGCCTGCTCGCCGGCCATCTTCATGATCATGATCGGTCCGCCGAGGTTCGAGGCCGGGACGACCGCCTGGAAGAGCTTCACGAGCGTCATGAAGGTGAGCCACGAGAGCTCGATCGTCTTCGAGAATCCCTGGAAGATCGCCTTCACCGGGTTGCTGCGCTCGGTCACGACCTGGTCGGAGGGGCCGACGCCGATCACGTAGACGGGCATCGGTTCGCCGAAGATGGTCTTGCCCTCGGTCCGCTGGGGCTGGATCGTCACGCGGTGCTCGGCGCCGTCGCGGCGGTACACGACGTCGACGGACCGGCCGTCGCTCTCGCGCACCGCCGCCGAGAGGGCCTCCCAGCGGTCGATCGCAACGCCGTCGATCGAAACGATCTCGTCGCCGGAGCGCAGCCCGGCCGCGGCCGCGGGCATGCCCTCCTTCACGTCGCCGATCTTCGAGGTCGCGACCGGGACCCCGGTCGCGAACAGGAGCGAGAACAGGAGGGAGGCGAACAGCAGGTTGAACACCGGGCCGGCCGCGACGATCAGGGCCCGGGCCCACAGCGGCTTCACGGCGAAGGAGTCCTCGCGGTCGACGGTGGCGGGGTCCGGCTCGCTGCCGTCGTCCTCCTGCCCGACCATCTTCACGTAGCCGCCGAGCGGGATCGCCGAGAGTGCGTACTCGGTCTCCCCGACCTGCTTCTTCACCACCACCGGGCCGAAGCCCAGGGAAAACCTGAGGACTCCCACGCCTACCCTCTTCGCCGCCAGGAAGTGCCCCAGCTCGTGGACGAAGATCAGGAGACCCAGGACGACGATCGCCGCTACCGTGCTTGTCACCATGGACGCTTGCTCCCGCCGGGGGCTCTCAGGTCCACCAGTCCCACCCCGCCTTCAGATAGTACGCGAAGACCAGGGGTAGGACTAGGCTGTCCGTTCGATCGAGCACCCCTCCGTGACCGGGCAGGATCCACCCGGAGTCCTTGGTGCCATAAGCACGCTTCAGCATGCTTTCCACCAGGTCCCCGGTCTGGGCGAGCCCTCCGATCAGAAAGGCCACCGAGGCGACCGAACGGGGGGAGAGGCCGGCGGGCGGGAGGAACCGCCAGACGACGAAGCCGCCGAGCACGGCGCCGAGGAGGGCCCCGATCGCGCCCTCGACCGTCTTTGCGGGGCTCACCCGGGGAAAGAGCTTGTGGCGGCCCAGGAAGCGGCCGGCGAAGTAGCCCCCGGTGTCGGCCGCCATCGCGCAGGCGATCGTGAACACCACCCACCGCTCCCCGCCCGGGAGAAGCCGCAGGCTCACCACGTGGGGCAGGAGAAAGCCCCCGTAGAGCGCCGCGAAGATCCCGTTGGCGAGCCGCGAGGCCGCCCCGGGCATGTCCGGGTCGGCGAGCGACAGGACCAGCCCGCCCGCGAGCACGACCAGCAGGACGAGCCCGAGGGAGTCCGGGCCCCGGACGATCACCGCGCAGGCGAAGGCCAGCCC
>Ga0075471_10001289_pt1 | contig 16357 bp, 17 predicted proteins | sample DEB19_08_DNA_2_FD_74787 | JGI IMG/M metagenome (GOLD analysis project Ga0075471, IMG submission 74787) | Aqueous microbial communities from the Delaware River and Bay under freshwater to marine salinity gradient to study organic matter... | ecosystem: Environmental > Aquatic > Marine > Coastal ... | reverse complement strand
CGGAACCGTCGGTCACCCCCCAATCGGAGGTGCGTTCAGGAGAATCGCGCCAACCCTCGACACGATTGTCGGGGTAGGACTCCAACCGGAGATGGGCACCCGCGATCGGGGCCCCCGACGCGTCGGAGACGCGCACGCCGATGTCGGCCATGCCGATCGTCTCGCGCGTCGTTCGTGTCGGAATCTCATCGGCGACGACACGCGACGTCGGGGATGCCTTCGGTTGCACGGGCGACGACGGCTCGTCGATGACGAAACGCGGCGACTGCGCATCGTTCGCGGTGTGCCCCCAACACCACATCGCCCACGCGCCCGCCGCCGCAAGGCAGACGGGCACCGCGAGAAGCCACACGAGCTTCTTGGAGACGGTGGGATTCAAGGAAAGGCCGCTCATGAGGTTGCAGCGGTCACTGCAACATCAAGTCTAAAGCCGACCCGTCCCTCGGCGCAACGACATGGAGAAAAGTAAACGCTCCCCGTCAGGGGGCGGCGACGACCGTCAGAACGGGACGTCGTCGGCACCGGGGCCCGGGTCGTAACCCGAGGGCTCGGACGGTCCCATGTCCTGTCCGCGTTGGGGATTGCGGGGGCCGGGCGCCGGGCGCCGGTAGCCGCCACCGCCGGAGGGACCCTCGCCGCCCATCGGGGCTCCGCCTCCATGCCCATCCCCCTTCGGCGCACCGACGAACTGGAAGTTCTCAACCACGACTTCGTGCTTCGAGCGCTTCTCGCCGTTGGTTTCCCACGTCCGGTAATCGAGACGCCCTTCGACGAACAGGGCGCTGCCCTTCTTGCAGTAACGGGTCAAGATTTCACCTTGCTTGCCCCAAGCCTTGCAGTCGACGAAGGTGGTCGCTTCGCGCTTTTCACCGGACTGTTGGTCGGTCCAGGTGCGGTTGATGGCCAACCCGAATTCGACGACGCCCGCGCCGCTCGGGAGGAATTTGGTCTCGGGATCCCGGGTGAGATTGCCCATCAGAAGGACTTTGTTGAAGTTCGCCATGGTTCGGTTCGTAGGCGGAGCGGACTCTTCCACCCTTTTTCCAACCTCCGACTCAACTTTTGAGGGAGGCCTGCCGAAAGGTGTTCGGGAAGACCCGCCGTTCCACCGACGCCCCGATCGTAGGGCCCCGGGGGGACACTCGCAACGAGGCGGGTCCACGAGGGAAGAAACCATGACCACGAACGACCCGATCGACCGCCGCCGCGCCCCGCGTATCGACACCTCCTTCGACGGAACCCTCAACAAGGGGGGCGACACGCTCGGCTGCCGCATTACCAACGTTTCACGCATCGGTACCTGCGCCGTCAGCCCCACGCCCCTCAATGAAATGGCCCTGGTGAAGGTCCAGTTCCGTTTGGACGACGAGGACAATCGCCTCGTGACCTGCGAGGCCGCGGTGGTGCGCTGCCAACGCCGCCCGGACGGTCAATACGACCTCGGGCTCTTCTTCACGATGGTGTCGGCGGAAGACCGCGCGGCCCTCGATCGCCTCGTCGCCCGCGGGACTCCCGTCGGCGGAACGACGGGCTGAGCACCGCTCAAGGGTCGACGATGAGCACGCGGGCGAACCCCGCGTAGTCGCGGCGCGTTTCGATACGCCCCTTCGGATACACCGAAGCGGCGAGTTCGGACGCGCCGTCCGGCGTTCCGAGTTCCATCGCGACGCGCCCGTCGGACGCGCACAATCCCGCGACGCACGCCGCGAGAATCCGACGATGAAAACGCAACGCGTCGTCGCCGCTTCGGAGGGCGAGCGCCGGTTCGTGATCGCGAACGTGGGCCGAGAGCTCCGCGTACTCGACATCGGTGACGTAGGGCGGGTTCGACAGAACGACGTCGAACCGTCTCCCGTCGACCGCCTCGGCGAGATCGCCGAGGACGCAAGCGACGGCGCCGGGACCGCACAGTTCATCGGCGTTCGCGCGCGCCACGTCGAGCGCCTCCTTCGAGACGTCGACCGCGACGACCTCGACGGCGGGACGTGCGAGTTTCACCGACACGGCGACACAGCCGCTTCCCGTACAAAGATCGAGAACGGAAATCGGCGCGTCGGCCCCGCGGGCCGCCGTCAATCGATCGATCGCTTCGATTCCCGCATCGACCAAAAATTCGGTCTCGGGCCGCGGCACGAGCACTCGGCGATCCACCCGAAACAAATGCCCGTGAAACTCCCGCTCGCCGAGGAGATACGCGACGGGTTCCCCCTTCGCACGCCGCGCGACCAAATCCCGCAACGCCGAGCGCTGCGCGTCGTCGACGGGCATGTCGTGCATCATGTAGAGACGCAGACGCGTCACGCCGAGCACGCGCGCCAGCAACAACTCCGCGTCGAGGCGCGGGGATTCCGAACCGAACTTCCGAAGGTGGTCCGTGGACGCGGAGAGAAGGGACAGCGCGGTCCACGCGGTCACGCGCGCTTCTCCTCGAGGATCGCCTTCAAGCGACGGGTGCGTTCCTCGTCGCGCAGTTTCCCGACCATCACGTCGAGCGCCCCGTCGAGAAACGCGGGAATGCCGTGCAACGTGACTCCGATGCGGTGATCCGTGATCCGATCCTGCGGAAAATTGTAGGTGCGGATCTTGTCGCTCCGATCGCCCGAGCCGACCTGCTCGCGACGATCTTTCGCGCGTTCGGCGTCGCGTGTGGCGGTCGCGTGCTCATGCAGGCGCGCCTTCAAAATCGACATCGCCCGCGCACGATTCTTCTGTTGCGAACGCTCGTCCTGGCACGCGACGACGATCCCGGACGGAAGATGCGTCACGCGGACGGCGGAGTCGGTCTTGTTCACGTGCTGTCCACCGGCGCCCGACGCGCGATACGTATCGATCACGAGATCCGAATCCTTGATGTCGATCGCGATGTCGTCCACCTGCCGAAGCACGGCCACCGTCGCCGTCGACGTGTGGATACGCCCCGCCGCTTCCGTCGCGGGCACACGCTGCACACGGTGCCCGCCGCTTTCGTAGCGAAATTGCGCGTAGGCGCCTTCACCGGAGATGAGCAGCGCCGTTTCGGTCAGCCCTCCGAGCGGCGTCGGATAGGCCGAAAGCACTTCCACGGAAAAACCGAGCCGTTCCGCGAATCGCATGTACATGCGACGAAGTTCGGCGACGAAAAGCGCGGCTTCGTCGCCTCCCACTCCGGCACGGATTTCGAGGATCACGTCGCGAAGATCGTCGGGATCCGAGTCGAGAAACCGCCCGACGAGACGCGCGGCGAGCGCTTCGACTTTGGACTGCAGGACCGCCGTTTCCTTGCGGAATTCAGCGACCATTTCGGGATCGGTTTCGGTACGGGCGGCCGCTTCGGCGTCGGCGGCCTCGCGACGGTAACGCTCGATCTCCGCGTGGAGTTCGACCGACGGAGCGAGCGAAGCACGCTCGCGCATCAACGTCGGGATGAGCTGCGGACGCGCGGCGCCTTCGGCGACCACGCGCCGGTCGATCTCGTGGAGTCGGGCGGCCATCTCACGGAGACGGACGCCCAACTTCTCGACGATCTCGATCGACATGAAGGAGAAAGGGCGCGAAAGCGCCCGTCCCTCAGGCCTTGGCCTGGGGCTTCGACGAGGCGTTCGCGTAGCGCTTCATGAAGCGTTCCACGCGGCCCGCGGTGTCGACGAACTTTTGCTTGCCCGAGTAGAACGGGTGGCACGCTCCGCAGATTTCGACCGTGATTTCCGAACGGGTCGAGCGGGTCGCGAACGTGTTGCCGCAACCGCAAGTGACCTTGCAGGCGACGTACTTGGGATGAATGGCGTCCTTCATGATGGTTCTCTCGGGATCGCGGTCCTCGGCGGTGTCGGGACGGAAGGCCCCTACCTCAAGGCTGGCCGCAATCGCGGGTCGGAAAACTACCATTCCCCGGGGCCCGTTCCAAGGCGCCGCGCAGCACGCGCATCCAGTTGCCGAAGGCCAACTTGTCGAGCGTCGTTTCCCCCACCCCGCGCGCCGAAAGAGCCGAAAAAAGCGCGGGATAGCGGGACGCATCTTCAAAACCCGAAAGTTTCGTCGGGATTCCGTCGAAATCGGCTCCGAGCCCCACGTGGTCCTCGCCGGCGATCTCGAGGGCGTGCAGGACGTGCGCCACCAGGTCGTCGAGGTCTCCCCGAGCCCGATCCTTGCCGACGTGACCCGGAAATCCGTCGACGCCGAAGACCCCGCCCGAAGCCGCGATTCGCGCGATCTGGTCGTCGGTCAGATTCCGAGGGACGTCGAGCAATGCACGGCACCCTGCGTGCGTGCAGACGACCGGACGCGTCGAGAGTTCGAGGACGTCGTCGAAGGAACGCGGGTTCAGGTGCGCGGCGTCGAGCACCACGCCTTCCTCCTCCGCGACATGAACCATCGCGCGTCCGCGCGGCGTGAGTCCGACCGGGTCTTTCGCGAAGCAGCCGTCGCCGCATGCGTTCGCGTGGTTGTGGGTGAGACCGAGAAACCGCACGCCGAGCCGCGCGAACAACCGGAGTCGATCGGGGTCGCCGAGCAACGGTCCGGCACCTTCCATGCCGAGGACGACGGCGATGTCGCCCGACGCGAGCGCCGCGTCGAGTTGTCCGATCGTGTTCACACGTCGAAAACCCCGCGCACGCCGAACGGCGTCGGCGGCGACGCCGACGATGCGCAACGCCTCGGCCGTCGCCTCTTCGCCGTCCTTGCGCATCGGAACGTAGACCGATGCCACCTGAACCCGCACTCCACCGCGAAGGAGATTGTCGGAGGAAGCGTCGAATCGCGGCGCGTCGTCGATCCAATCGAGGCCGTCTTCCACGGACTTCGAGAAAAGATCCGCGTGGGCGTCGAAGACGGCGCGCGTCATGGGATCACGGAATAAGTTGGCGGTAGCGCAACGCCGCCGTGAGAAGCACGTCGAGTTCTTCGAGCGTGATGGGCCCGCCGTTCGTGTCGACGACGTTCACGATCGAATAGATCGTGTAGGGATTGAACGGCCCGACCGCGTCGCGTTGGCCGAGTTCACGTCCCTCGAGGGCCTTCGCGACGCCTTCGGCGTTGTAGCCGCCGCGGGTGAGCAACTTCACCCAAATCGTCTCCGGCAATCCGATGCGGTTCACCTTCGATCCCTTGCCGGCCATGCCGCACATGAGGTCGTTGATGTCGCGGACGACGTCCCGAAGAACATCCTCCCCGAATTGGGCGTACAGTCGCTCGAAGGTCCAAGTCACGCGTGGCTCCGTCGTCAATGATCCCCCCGAAGCGACCCGCAAGCAAACGCGCGAAATCTTCGTAAACCCGCCCCGGCGGAGAGGTTTCGCGGTTGGAACGGCCCCCGCCCCGAGTGCTAGAATCTCGGAAGCGCCCGGAAACTCCCGGAGAAGTCACGTCATGGCCCTTTCCCGCAGCGTTCTCACCGCAGCCACGTTCGCCGTCGCCGTCGCCGGGTCCCACTTGGTGCCGGAAATCGCCAGCGGCTTTTCTTCCGGCCCGCCCGCAGGCTACGCGGGGGCCCCCACCGACAACCCATCTTCGTGCACGGCGTGCCACAACAGCTACACGCTGAATTCGGGCACGGCGAACATGTCGTTCGGCGTGCCGAAACTGCTCACCCTCGGAACCGCCCACCCGATCACCGTCGGCTTCCCGGGTTCGACCGCGACGCGTCACGGGTTCCAAGTCACGATGCGTGATTCAGGCGGCACGTTCCGCGGAAACTGGGCCGTCACGATGACGACGCCGACGTATCCGTCGGCGCAGACGAAGAACGCGACGGGCAACACCGCCTACCACGAGCACACGACGTCGGGATCGTCTCAGAGCAACTGGACGATGAACTGGCAAGCGCCTTCGACGATCGCGGCCGGGCCCCTGAAATTCTTCGCGGCCGGAAACCAGTCGAACAACGACGGCAGTCCATCGGGCGACCACATCTACACACGCGTCGGCACGATGTGGCAGGCGTCGCTCGGAACGCCGTCCGCGAATTGGGCGACGGGCGCGGTGCACACGCTGAATCTCGCCGCACCCGGACACGGCGGCGACCTCTACGTCATCGCCGCGGCGGAAATCCCGGGACAAACACCGCTCGGCGGGCCGTTCGTTCTGGAAGCGACCATCGCGACCGGCTTCGCCAACCTCGCTTGGAATCTGCCGTCGGTTTTCGTCAACTTCGTCGGCGTGACGAACGCCGTCGGCGGAGCGACCGCGAGCGTGGTGGTGCCCTTCTACCCGGCCCTCGCCGGATTCAACTTGCATTTCGCGGCGGTCACCGCGGATGCCGCGTGGAACCCGACGGAAGTCAGCAACCCCCTCGTCATCACCTTCAACTGATGGTGCCGAAGCGAATCGCCCGGTGCCTCGTTCTCGCGTTGGTGGTGGGATGTGCGTCGACGTCGTCGCCGAACCCGCGCGCGGGCATCGTCGCTCCCGTCGGTGGAGGCGGTGAAGCCCCCGGACTCGTTCCGAGATTGATCGCCCTCGCGGGCGGTGTCGACGCGCCGGTGGTGGTTATTCCCGCCGCGTCGTCCGTGAAGGATGCGGGTCGGTCGTCCGTCGAAATGTGGAAGCACCACGGGTCTGAACGCGTCACGCTCTGGAACCCGAAAAGCGGGAGCGACGCCGATCAGCCCGAATCGCTCGAGGTGATCCGACAGGCTCGCATCTACTGGTTCGGCGGCGGCTCGCAGGAGCGCATCATGCAACTCCTCGCCGGGACCGAAGCCTTGAGGATCCTTCGACGCAATCACGCGCAAGGCGCCATCGTCGGCGGAACGTCGGCGGGTGCGGCCGTGCTCGGCGACGTGATGCTCGTGCGCGGGGACCCCGAAGGTCCGATCGCCCCGGATCGTCTCCCGACGGCGGCGGGGCTCGGAGTCCTTCCGGACTTCATCGTCGACCAACATCTTTTGGCGCGGGCGCGCGTGTCGCGCTTGCTGAACATTCTTCCGGCCCATCCTTCGCTGAAGGGTCTCGGCCTCGAAGAACGCACGGCGGCGATCATCGGCGCGGACTCCATCGAAATCGTCGGTGCGGGTCAAGCGGTGCTCTACTCGACCGCACCGGGATCCGTCGCCGACATGCCCCCGACCACCACGCGCCCTTTGTGGAGGATCCCGGAGATCCGACTCTCCGTCCTGCTTCCGGGAGACCGCGTCCCGCGCTAGGACGAAGGCGTGAAGCCGCGACTCGTCCTCGTTCAACTTCCCGTTCCCCAACCGGCGGCGCTGTCGTCGTCGGGCAACGTTCCGTTGGCGGCGGGAGCCTTGGGCGTCGCGGCGCGCCGATCGGGACTCGATAAACGCCTCGACATCGACGTGCTGCCGCCGGACGTGACCGACCGACTCGGCGACGTCCTTCTCGCCGATCTGATCGTCTCGAAACGGCCGACCTTCGTCGGATGGTCGCTCTACCTGTGGAACTCGGAGCGCAGCCTCCATATCGCGAGCCTCGTGAAGGCCCGCCTTCCCGCGGTCCGCATCGTCGTCGGCGGTCCGGAGGTGGCTTCCGACAACACGTGGGTCATCGAGCACCCCGCCGTCGACATCGCGGTCGGGGGTGAGGCCGAAGAAACGTTTCTCGCCCTTTTCGATCGCCTCCTCGACGGAGTCTCGATCGAAGATCTACCCGGTGTCGCGGTGAGGACCGAACGCGGGCCGGGAACGCTGACGGAACCCGCGCCGCCCGATTTTCCGCTCGCGCGATTCCCGTCTCCCTACGTCGAGGGCGTGATTCCCGTCGATCCCGCGCGATCCACGTACGTCGAAACCGTACGCGGCTGCAGGTCCCACTGCACCTTTTGCTTTTATCCGCGTTCGAGCGCGAACCTTCGCAGTCTGCCGCTCGAAGACGTCCGCACGCTCGTCGAAGGGCTCGCGCGGCGCGGCGCGCGTGAAGTGGTGTTCCTCGACCCGACGTTCAACCACCGTCCCGGATTCGAAGATCTCCTCGAAACCCTGAAGGCGGCGAATCGCGATCGCGCCCTCGACTTCTTCGGAGAAGTCCGTGCCGAAGGTCTCACGGACGCCCACGCGCGTGCGCTTCACGAAGCCGGATTCGGACGCGTGGAGATCGGACTTCAATCCGTCAGCGACCACACGCTGAAACTCACGAAGCGGCACGGAAGCGCAAAACTCGTCGCGGAGGCCGCCGAACGCCTGAAACGAAACGGCGTCAAACTTCTCGTCGACCTCATCGTCGGACTTCCGGGCGACACCCCGGAAGACGTACGCGCCGGATTCGACTTTCTTCAGCATCGCGGACTCGGCGACGACGCTCAGGTGTTTCTCCTGTCGCTTCTTCCGGGTACGTCGATGCGCGCGGACGCCGCGTCGCTCGGCATCGTCTTCGACCCACGCCCCCCGTACCGCGTCGTCGCCACGCCCACGATGGACGCGGCGACGATGGCCGCCCTGCTTGCGGAAGCCGAGGATCTCCTCGGTCGACGATTGGACGAAGCACCGCGCCCGCATCTCTCGGATCCGGCGCGCGACGGCCCGCGGGACGTCGTGCGCATCGACCTCGACGTCGTCGATCCGGACGCGGCCGAAGCCCTCGCGGGCGTTCCCATGGCGCGCCATGCCGCACTCTGGATTTCCGCCCGCGATCTTTGGCGGCGCCGCACGACGATCGATCGTCTGATCGACGCGCGCATCGCGATCGACCCCTGCTGCACGCTCGACGTCGTGCTCGTTCCGGGCGGCCCCGTGCCGCTCGACCTCTCCGACCGCGTCCGCGCACGACTCGATGCGGCGCCACCGAACTACCTGTCGCGGGTCCTCGAACATCGCGGCGAGAACGCGCAGCGACGACTCGCCTTCGTTCTTCCCGAAGATCCGGCGTTCCCGAACGACCTCGCGCTCGCTCTCATGGAGACGGCCACGGTGTGGCGGACGTGTTCCCTCGAATCGGCGGCCGCGCACGCGTCCGCGCTCGGCGACGGCATGCCGGGAGCCCGAATCACCGGCTCGGTCGACCTCTTGTCGCCCGCGTTCCGAACGTTGGCGCGCGAAGCGTCTCCGGACGCGGTCGCATTCGCCGACCGCGACGTCGAGGCGCACTGGACGCGCGACATCCTCGGACTCGCGGAACGCTGAGCCCCGAATGCAAACCGCCCACGGCGCGCGAGCGACGTGGGCGGAGTGGGAAGGGCCGGGATTGAACCGGCGACCCTAGCATTTTCAATGCTATGCTCTACCAGCTGAGCTACCTTCCCGTGGGCGAAGAGTGTAAACGGGAACGACGGTCTCTTCAACCGCCGAACGATTCCCCCGCGAGCCAACGACGGAACCACGCGCGGTCGGCCTCCAAACGGGCGACGAGCGCATCCTTCCCCGGGAATTTCATCTCGTCGCGGATTCTGCAGAGGAACCGAACTTCGAGGTCTTTTCCGTAGAGATCGCCGGAGAAGTCGAGGAGGTGAACTTCGATCCGATCGAAGGCGTCACGCGCGGGCCACGCATCGGGGTCCCCCTGCGGCGGCGCGTCGAACGTCGGCCGAAACCCGATGTTGCACAGGCCGTGTCGACGAATCCCGTCGACGAGGACTTCAACTCCCCAAACGCCCCGGGGAGGGCGCACCTCGTGATGCAGGTCGAGATTCGCGGTCGGCCAACCGAGCGTTCGACCGCGGCGGTCGCCCGACACGACGGTTCCGAGAACGGCGACGGGTCTCCCGAGCATACGCGCCGCGTCGCCCAGTTCGCCTTTCAGAATCGATTCGCGGATCCGGGTCGATGAGACCTTTTGTCCACCCACCACGACCGCGTCCGCGTTCACGGCGTCGAATCCGCGACGTTTTCCGACGTCGCGCAGGAGCGACAGGTCACCGCGTCCTCCGCGGCCGAACCGCGTGTCGCAGCCGAGGACGACGAGTTGACAATCGAGCGCGTCGGCGAAAACGCGCGCGGCGAAATCCTCGGCCGACGTGCCCCGCAGGGTCGCATCGAAATCGAGCACCAACGCCGCGTCGAGACCGAGGGCTTCGAACAATCGGAGGCGATGCCGGAGCGACGTGATGAGTTGCGGCGGGGTTCCCGAGATGACCCCCTTCGGGTGCGTGCCGAACGTCACGACGACGGACGGAGCGCGACGCTCCTGCCCGTAGAGAACGGTTTCCGTGAGCACGTGCCGATGGCCGATGTGCACCCCGTCGAATACCCCGAGGGTCGCCACGCACTTGCGGAGTCCGCCTCGGGCGGCGGTTTCGATCCCCTCGAAGACCTTCATGTGGTCGGCGTGCCCGTCGCGGACCAACGGGCCTTCATATCCTCGAGCTTGCGGCGATTGACCGCTTGGTCGGCGGGGCTCATCTTGTTCACGAAAAGGTTGCCGTCGAGGTGGTCGATTTCGTGTTGGAGCACGCGGGCGAAGAGGTCCTCCGCCTCGAACTCGACGGGATTGCCGAATGCGTCCTGGGCCTTCACGCGGATCCACTTGGCCCGCAGGACGTTGCCCCAGATTCCGGGGAACGAAAGGCACCCCTCCTCCCCCCATTCGGCCCCCTTCTTCTTGACGATCTCGGGGTTTACGAGGGTGACGGTCTTGCTGCGGTCCCCGTCCGGGCGTGCGAGGAGCAGGCGCACCCCCCACCCGACTTGCGGCGCCGCGAGCCCGATCCCCGATTCGAGGTCGAGCAGGGGCTCCATTTCGGCGATCTTCCGCCGGAGATCGTCGTCGAAAGCCGTCACGGGCGCGGCCTTCTTCATGAGCACCGGATCGGGAAAATAGACGAGTTTCACGGGGGCTCCCGGGGCGGCCGAGTCGTTGACGCCCGCCCCTTGGTTGCTATGTTGCCTCCCTGTCGCAAACAGGCAAGCGGCCCCTCCCCGGGGGCCATCCCCGATCCACAGAGACCCCTTGGTAGACGTTTCCAAATACCTCGAACGTGCCGACAACGAAGCCCGCCGGAAAAACTTCGACGGGGCGATGGATCTCTACGCCGAGATCCTGCGTTTGGACGCCGACTGCGGCGAAGCCCGAAAGGGGCTGCTCGTCTCCGCGTCGCGCAAGTTCGAAAAAGGCTACCCGAGCGCCGTCGTGACGGGGCTCGGGACCCTCGGGGCGCGGATCGGCATCTTCTTCGCGTCGGTGTTCAAAGCGCACGCGGCCGTCGCAGGCTTCTGCGAAGGAGCGATCCGGAAGGACCCGCGCAACGTCTCGCTCAACATGAAGTTGGGTCACGCGCTCTTGGCGCTCAATCTTCGCCGAAGCGCCGAAGCCGTGTTCGCCGCTCTCGCGGATCTCGCCCCCGAGGACACCGGCTCGCTCAAGATCCTGGGCCAACTCCTCTACGAACAGAAACGCCACGACGAAGCCATGCAGTGCTTCGAGCGCGTCCTTCGCATCAACCCCCGCGATCAAGAAGCGGCGAAGATGCGGAAGAATCTCGCCGCCGAAGGCGCCATCGCCCAAGCCGGGTTCAAGGAAGCGAAATCGGCCCGCGATCTCGCGAAGAGCCAAAAAGACCTGGGCGACGCCGAACGTCGTCAACGTCTCTCGAAGACCGCCGAAGATCTCGCGGATGCCGTGCTCGAACTCGAACGCGCGCTCGAGCAGTCTCCGGGCGACGTCGGCCTCACGATCAAACTCGGACGCGCGAAACTCGAAGCCGCGGACTACGACGGTGCGGTCGACGCGTTCCTCGACGCCGTCCGTGCCGATGCGTCTTCGGAAGAAGCGAAGGACGGCCTCGGCGACGCGCGCCTCGCACGCGCTCGCAAGAATCTCGATCACGCGAAATCCTCGGGCGTCGCCGAAGATATCGCTCGCCGCACCCGCGAACTCGCGTCGCTCGAACTCGACGAAATCCGCCGCCGTTCGGACGCCCGCCCCACCGATCTCGGACTCCGCTTCCGTCTCGGCAAGGCCCTGCTCGAAGCGGGAGATACCGACGACGCGATCAAGGCCTTGCAACAAGGCGTGAAGGATCCCCGACACCGCGTGTCGGCTCTCCACCTTCTCGGTCGCGCGTTCGCCGAAAGCGGCAGCCTCGACCTCGCCGTCAAACAGTTCTCGGAGGCCGCCGACGCCATCACGTCGTTGAACGGCCCCAAGATGGAAATTCTCTACGAACTCGCGTGCACGCTCGAACGCCAGGGTGGCCCTGAGCGCCTCGAGCGCGCGCTTCGCACCTTCGAGACCATCTTCGAAGCCGACATCGGCTTCAAGGATGTGCGCGCGAAGGTTGAAGACCTCCGCAAGAAACTCTCAACCTGAACCGGGACGACATCCGTCCCCGAGATCACGCACCATGGCCCACACCAAGCAAGCCCTCAAGCGCGCCCGTCAAAGCACCACCCGCCGTACCTCCCACAAGTCGGAGCGCGCCGCTCTCAAGACCGCGATGAAGCGTCTCGACGACGCGCTCAAGTCGGGCGACGAAGCCCGCATCGCCGTGGAAGTGAAGAGCATGCAGCAGAAGGTCGACAAGGCCGCGCAGCACAACGTCATGCACAAGAACGCCGCCTCGCGTACCAAGTCGCGCATCGCCGCGCGCGCGAAGAAGGCCGTCGCCGCCAAGCCGGCGAGCTGATTCGGCACCGGGGGCGGGCCCGCGCCACCCCCGCCCCGCGCCCATGGCGAAGCCAAACCGCGCACGTTCGGGCGCGTCGGAATCCCCCGATCTCGACGTCGATCTCGGCCCCGTGAAGGGGCCGGAAGCGTCTCGCCTGCTCCGCGTCCTCGGGATCATGAATCCCGACGGGACCGTTTCCGCCGACAACCGTCGCAAGCTGAAGCAGGTCGCACATCTCGTGCCGCTTCTCGTACGCCATATGGAGTCGACGAAAATCGGCGGTCGCGTCGATGTCGTGGATCTGAACTGCGGGAACGCCTACCTCGGATTCATGGTGCGCGCAGCCCTCGCCTCGACCGGCGCCGACGTCCGCGTCCTCGGAGTGGATCGCAACCCCGAACGCATCGACACGTGCCGCCGCCGCGCGCGCTCCCTCGGACTCACCGGGATGGACTTCGAAACCGGCGACGCGTCGACGTACCCGATTCCCCAAGATCCGTTCGCGGTCGTCTCGCTTCACGGATGCGACACCGCGACCGACGACGCCCTTCGACGCGGCGTCGAGTCGGGCGCGACGCACATCCTCGCGGTACCCTGCTGTCATCGCGAAGTCCGTGGACTCTTGTCCGAATCGGTCGCCGCGAATGCGTTCATCGACGACGGCATCCTCGCCTCCGATTACGCCGCGTGCCTCACCGACGCCCTTCGCGCCCTGTGGCTTCGCGCCAAGGGTTACCGGACAGAAATCGTCGAATTCGTTTCGTGGGAACACACGCCCAAGAACCGATTGCTGCGGGCCCGGATCGGCCTGAGTCGCGCCGAATCAACGTCGGCGCACGCGCGCTTCCTCGCCGCTTCGGAGTCGCTGCGTACCGCTCCGAGCGTCCTACGCTCCGCGCTCTAGGTTTCGCGCGAGCGGATCCAGTCGCCCAATCGCCGCACGTCCACGACGTCCGAACGAGGGACGGCCAAACGCCGATGTTCCGGGGTCGGCCCGAACATCGCGAGACGACGAAGGAAAGCCTCTTCGGACACCTCGGACGTCGCCACGTCGTGGCGTACCGCGTCGTTCAACCAGACGACGTCGCCGTCGACGGCATCCCATCGCCCGGCGTAGGTGCGCCCCGCGTTCGAGAAGATCACCACCGTGAATCCGTGGAGGGCGTCGTGCCCGGGATGAAAGACCGTCATGACGGACGTTAACGCTCCCCGACGAAGGCCCCCTCCCAACGAAAAAAGGGCGCCCGAGGGGCGCCCTTTTCGATGCGAAGGACCGGGTTCAGCGGAACCAGCCGAACAACGCCGTGGTGAACGACGGGTTCGTGATCAGTTCCGTAATGATGTAGGACTGGATGACGATCCCGCGTCCGCAGAACGACCCGTAGGCCGCGAGCGGGAGCGTGAAGTTCACCGTCGGGCCGCGGCCCGGGTTGACTCCGCCCGTCAACAAACCTTCCGAGAGAACGATGAAAGGACGGTCCGTGCAGATCCAATAATCGCCGGCGATGCCGCCGAATTGTTGGGCGATGTTGCCGTCCCAAAGCTGCGCCACCATGCAGTGGTAGCCCTCGATGAACGGGAAACCGCCGCGGGTCTGAACCGACGTGTTGGAACCGATCACGAAACCGGGGCCGCCGGTCGTCACGTTTTGCACGCGGGGTCCCGAAAGGAATCCGACTTCCCAAGAATTACCCCAAGTGACGCAGTCGACCACGACCGACGAATCGAAGTCGTCGTCGAACGTGTTCCAGCAAGCGATCGAGAGGTGCAAGCCCGCCGGGAGCGGCGCACCGAAATTGAAAGTCAGAGTGTCCGCTCCGACCGCGAGGGTGTCCACCGAACCGTCGTAGACGGACCCGCACGGAGAGGAGGGGATCGCCGAGAAGGTGTCGGCGTACGCGAGCGATTGAATGCGCGCGCCCGTGACGGAATCGCAAAGGGCGATTTCCATGCCGTCGTTGAAACCCGCCGCCGGAGGGCCCCAGAGGGCTTCCTGATTCAGGAAGTTGTAGCGCAGCGACACCGTGGTTGCCCCCGCGGGAGCGTCCAAACGGATCTCCGCGACGCCGAGCGGGAGCGGACGCGCCGGAAGGGTGCCTGCGGGGTGCGAAGCCGACAGAGGACCGGAGGCGACGAGGCGCGCGTACTGGCTGCCCGCCGCGGGCATCCCGCAATCCGCGACGTTCACGACTCCCGCGAACGGCCCTTCCCCGTTCCAACGGGCGTTCTCGCAGTCGGCGGTGCTGCCGATCGGGAGCGCCACGTTCGGCGGCGAGCACTCGAACGACTGGGCCGACGCGACGGCCGCGAGCGCGGTGAACATCAGAGGGGCAAGGTGACGGCGCATGATTTACTCCCGAACCCCGTCCCGTTTTCCCTTTCGGGCGACGGAACTGCGAGCTCGCTCAACGGACGACGACTCAAAGCCGGAACTCCGGGCTTCTTATCGACACCTAAAGTATGTCGGATCGATTTATTACAGTCAAGATGTGTTCAGTTTGGGAAAGAAAAATATCACGCTGCGTTTTACACCGTCCGAATCTTCAAGAAATTAGGATGAAAACGGATCGCCGAACTTCATAAGATTTACGTCGGATCACCGCGCCGCGGCGACGGTGGCGACCTGTTGACGGATCGTGGGTTACGCTGAGGTGCGGTCGACACATCGCTTCCGCAAGTGGTGTCCGACCGGGGGTGCTTCCGAGCGACGTAACCCGACGAAGTCCGAAGCCCCGCACCGTCCCGTCCGGAGAGTTGTTTCATGATCGTTACCGAAATTTTCAGGCGTACCCTTCTCGCGCTCCCGCTCGTGGCGGGGGTCCTCACGGCTCAAGGCAGCGAATGGATCGTCGATGCGGCGAACGGCCCCGGGGCCTCGTTCACGACGATTTCCGCGGCGATCTCCGCGGCCAATCCGGGCGACCGCATCTTCGTTCGCGCCGGCGTCTACGTGGAGAACGTCGTCGTCGACAAGGGTGTCTCGATCGTGGGTTGGAACGCGACGTCGTACCCAATGTCCATTCCGTCCCAGCCCATCGCGAACAAACTCGTCGGAACGTTGACGGTGACGAACGTCCCCTCTACCCAAACGGCCGTCGTTTCGGGACTCGTCGTCGAACGTCCGACCACCGCGGGCGGTCTCTCCGCGGGCATCGCGAGTTGCACCGGCCCCGTGGCGTTCGATCGCATGTACTTCTCGAACGGTGGCGTGGCGGTCCTCAATTCGACCGACGTCCACCTGCAGAACGTCCGCATTCGTCACAACCCGGCGGCCGTGCCTCCGACGTCCGGCTTGCTCGTCTCCGCCTCCTGGGTGCAGGCGAACGATCTCGATGCCACGGCGACGAATCTCGGCGTCGAGCCCAACTTCTACGCCCAGGCGGCTCCCGCTGTGGAAGTCATCCAAAATTCCATCGTGTGCTTCTCCCGACCTCGCTTGATCGGCGGCACGGGTGGCGGACCGTGGATCACCTCGAACTCGACACCCGCGGGAGGCTTCGCCATCAAGGCGTCCAACGCGTCGATCGTTTCGATCGTCGACGACGGCACGTCGGGCTCGTATCTCATCGGCGGTCGCGGCGGCAGCCGCGGAGTCGGATCATCGACGTCGATTCCGTCGGGACAAGGTGCCTTGGCTCTCGACGCCGACGTCAACTCGTCGATCGTGAACAAGGGTGGGATCGTTCCGCAAGTCGGACCGGCCGGCGCGAATTTCGCGGGCGGCCCCGTTCCGGGCAACTCCTTCTCCACCAACGCGGGCATCATCTTCGCCCCGCCGGAAACGCCGGCACTGACCGCGATCTCCGGGACGACCGTCGCCGGAGGTGGAATCCTTTCGGTCTTGCGTTCGGCGAGTCCGGGGCTTCCGGTCGCCGTCGGTATCGGCAC
>Ga0075471_10001288_pt1 | contig 16357 bp, 16 predicted proteins | sample DEB19_08_DNA_2_FD_74787 | JGI IMG/M metagenome (GOLD analysis project Ga0075471, IMG submission 74787) | Aqueous microbial communities from the Delaware River and Bay under freshwater to marine salinity gradient to study organic matter... | ecosystem: Environmental > Aquatic > Marine > Coastal ... | reverse complement strand
AGACATGGCCTGGTGGTGCACCGAAGCACCCGAGGCCTACGGGGCGTCGGCCCCGGTGATCGACACCTTGGCGTCGGAGCTCTCGGCGATTCTCCACGACCCGGTCTCGCACGACGCAGTCTTTGTGGAGTTGCGTCGACGGCTCTCGACCGACAGCACACGACCAACGGACTGAACCCGTATCACCGCGGATCCAACACACGCACAGGAGCACACTCATGGCTGACACCAAATGGACTGCCAACGACATCCCGGACCAATCCGGGCGCACCGTGGTGATCACGGGAGCGAACTCCGGCCTCGGGCGCGCGAGTGCGTCGATGCTGGCCGGCGCCGGCGCTCATGTGGTGATGGCATGCCGGAACCCCGAGAAGGCAACCCGGGCAGCCGACGAACTTCGGTCCCTGCACCCGGCGGCACGGATCGATGTACGACAGCTCGATCTCGCAAGCCTCGGATCGATTCGCGCCTTCGCCGATGAGATGACAGCCGACGCAGGTCACATCGATGTGCTGATGAACAACGCAGGCATCATGGCCGTCGACCGAGGCCGAACCGAGGACGGCTTCGAGATGCAGTTCGGCGTGAACCACCTCGGGCACTTCGCGCTGACCGGACTGCTCATGCCCGCCCTTGCCGCCAACCCGAACGGCGCCCGCATCGTGAACGTATCCAGCATGGGTCACCGTGCAGGTCGCATGGATCTCGACGACCCACATGCCGAAAACCGGCCGTACCGTCGGTGGCCTGCGTACTTCCAGAGCAAGTTGGCGAACCTGCTGTTCCATGCGGAACTCCACGAGCGGCTCTCGAGATCGGACGTCCGCATCGAGGCCATTGCAGCGCACCCCGGCACCGCAACGACGGAGTTGGGCAAGGTGGGATCGTCGGCCTCCAACTGGGTGATACGGCGAATGTTCTTTGCGATGCTCCGTGGACCCGAACCAGGAGCGCTCTCTCAGGTGCGCGCCGCCACCGATCCCTCGGTGCTCGGCGGCGAATTCATCGGACCGCGCTGGATGATGGCCGGCAGGCCGCAGCGCGAAACGCCGAGCAAGCGCGCACGGCACTCCGAAGATGCTCGACGACTGTGGTCGATCAGCGAACGACTCACCGGCGTGACGTTCGACATCTAGACCGGGCCCGCCGGGTTGCGGTGATCGACTCGCAGCGGCTCCAATGGGGCCCGACGAGGAGGACCCCGATGCCCAAGAACCTGAAGGCCCCCGAACCACGCACTGCGGGAACCGACGCAACGAATGCCACAGCGGTACGAGACACCGTCGCCGGGGTGATCGCCGATATCCGTGCCCGCGGCGACGCGGCGGTGCGCGAGTACTCCGAGAAGTTCGACAAGTGGTCACCGAAGGAGTTCCGCCTGAGCGCTGTGCAGATCGACGACATCGTCGCCACGGTTCCCGACGACGTGCTCACCGACATTCGCAATGCGCAGGCGAACATCCGTCGCTTCGCCCAGCACCAGCGGGACTCATTGCACGACTTCGAACTCGAGATGGAACCCGGCGTATTCCTCGGACAACGCAATCTTCCCGTGTCGGCCGTGGGTGCGTATGTGCCCGGCGGACGGTACCCATTGGTGGCATCGGCACACATGACCATCGTCACGGCGAAGGTCGCCGGCGTGGAGCGCGTGACTGCGTGCACCCCGCCGATCCGGGGAGAGGTTCCCGCGGCCACCATCGCCGCCATGCACCTTGCCGGTGCCGACGAGATCTTCCTCCTCGGCGGCGTGCAGGCCGTCGCTGCGATGGCTGTCGGCACCACAACGTTCCAGAAGGTGGACCTCCTCGTGGGACCCGGCAATGCGTACGTTGCAGAGGCGAAGCGTCAGTTGTTCGGCGAGGTGGGCATCGACCTGATTGCTGGGCCCACCGAGATCCTCGTGATCGCCGACGATCACGCCGACCCCTTCGTGGTTGCCGTGGATCTGCTCAGCCAGGCCGAGCACGGCCCTGACTCCCCGGCCATCCTCATCACCACCTCGGAGTCGCTCGGGCGGGCCGTGATGCACGAGGTCGACCGTCTCATGCCGGGTCTTCCCACTGCCGACAATGCATCACCCGCATGGCGGCACTTCGGTCAGGTGATCGTGGTGGCGTCCCTCGACGAGGCGTACGCACTCGCCGACACCTTCGCGGCCGAGCACGTCGAGATCCTCACGGACAACCCACGAGAAGCACTGGCCAAGATGCGCAACTACGGAGCGCTGTTCCTCGGCGAGGGAACGTGCGTGTCCTACGGCGACAAGGTCATCGGCACGAACCACACACTCCCCACGCGGGGTGCGGCGCGCTACACCGGTGGTCTCTGGGTGGGCAAGTACCTCAAGACCGTCACCTATCAAGAAGTCACCAACCGTGAGGCGAGCGCAGAGATCGGACGCTTCTGCGCCCGCGCCTGCCGCGTGGAACTGTTCGAAGGCCATGCCCGTGCGGGTGATGTGCGCGCCACGAAGTACGGCGGCGATGCACTGCCTTGGGCCGACGCCGCGGGCAGTGGACCGCGCCGATGACACCCAATTACATCGCGGGTCGCACTGCGCTGATCACGGGCGGCGGAAGCGGCCTCGGGCGTGTCATGGCGATTGGGCTCGCCGACGCGGGCGCGCGCGTGGTGCTGGTGGGGCGCCGCAACGAACAACTGGACTCGGTCGCCGACGAGATCGCCGCAGTGCGTGGCACCGCCCGCACAGCACCGTGCGATGTGTCCGATGCCAACGAAGTCGAGCGACTCGCGAACGATCTTGCCGACGAGGAGATCTCAATCCTCGTGAACAACGCTGGCATCGCCGGGCCCGTTGCAGAGATCGTGGACATCACACCCGAGCAATGGGACGAGGTGTTTGCCGTGAACGTGCGCAGCATCTACCTCATGTGCCGAGCATTCCTCCCCGCCATGTACCGACGTGGCGACGGCGATGTGGTGAACCTTGCTTCGGTGAGCGGCAAGCGTCCGCTCGCTGCCCGCACGCCCTACACCGCATCGAAAATTGCCATCATCGGCCTCACCGCCACCCTGGCCTTCGAAGCGGGGCCGCGAGGCGTGCGAGTCAACTCGCTGTCGCCGGGTCCGGTGCGGGGTGAACGCATGGCGCGCAACTTCCGCCTGGAGGCCGAGCGCACCGGTATCACCATCGACGAGGCCGAGCGGGCCTTCGTATCGCGCGCCGCACTCGGTCGCCTCGTGGAGGAGTACGAGGTGGGTGAAGCACTGGTTGCGATGCTGCAGATGCGGGCACTCAGCGGTGCCGATATCGACCTGTCGGCGGGAATGATCGCCCGCTGAGTCACCCGACGCCCGGCGCCATTTCGCGCGGCGCGATCACGCCGAGGGGTCGTTGGGCAACGCGGCGAACAGTCGCTGTCGGCGGGCAAACCGGCGGCGGAGTCGATCGCCCTCGGCGCCGACTTCGCGCACCTGCGCAACGATCGCCTCGGTGATCTCCTTCACGTGGTCACTTGCGTACACGTATCCGCCCGTGTCGATTTCGGTGTCCCTGAGCCACTGCAGCACGAGCGCATCGCCGAATGACCCGAAGTCGGGCAGCAGCGAGGCGAAGGCGAGGCCGAGTGCAGACAAACCAGCACCGAGGGCGGGAAGGGCCGGTTGGTTCGCCGGAAGGTGAACCCGAACCACATCGGCGCCAGCCGCGCGCAACTGCCCAACCGCTTCGTCGACGGCGTCGATGAGGTCGTCGCCGACCGTGAAGACCTCCACGAGGCCCACTCGATTGAACGCGTCGTACGACGAGCCCAGCACCGATTGAGGAGGCGCCTCGGTGGCGGTGCGAACAACGCCGAACTGCCGCGGCCAGCCCGTGGGCGCAAGGAGTTTTCGCACCAGCCCCTCGAAGGGTCCGGGGATCCAGAGCGTCGCCGGCTGCATCTCCACCAGCGGGCTGTACATCACGGTCAACGACGCCCGGTCGTCGGTCATGCCATTGGTGATACCCACCTGCTGGATGGGCAACATCGCATGCAGATGTACCCCCACCAGATGCGCCCCCTCACGCAGCGCTATGCCTTGCGTTGCCGAGTGGGTCAGCACCGGCTCGCGCATCCGACCGCGCACCCCCATGGCCTGCAGACGCGCGAGCAGACGATCCCCCAGGTCGTTTGCGAGACCTCGACGACGGAACCTCGGGTCGGTCACGGTTCCACCCGTCTCCACGACTCCGTCGGCGACGAATACCGCTCCCCAATGGGCGGCCACCTCACCGGAGTCGTCCACCGCCACCTCACCGATGCGCTTCCCGCTCTCGATCGAGGCTGCGACACGATCGGGGTAATAGAGATTCACACCCGGGTAGCTCCAGCCGTAGCACCGGTAGATGCATCGCGCCAGAGCAGGCGCATCGTCCACGACGAGTTCGCGGATGGTCACCGGTGCACTCGACAGCGGTGCCTCATCATCGAGGATCTCGACACCCTCGTCACTCACCAACCTGCTGTGCGCCGGGAGCGCCAGGCGAACGATGCCCACATTCCGTCCGTCATCGATGTGACCGTCGGCAGCCGTCATGAAGCCGAGATCCACGAGAGCGAGCAACCGCGGTGACGGTCCGCTGACCGGTTCGCCGCGATCATGAACGGTGAGCACCAGTTCGGTTCCCTCGACCACGATCTTCAGGTCGAGAGTCGAGCTCTCCTCGGCAATCGTCATGCGCGCCGCGGCGTCCTCGGCGAGTAACTGCACTGCGAGCCCGGCAATCTCGCCCGGGCCCCCGACAGCAGCGGCCGACGCCCGCGCTGCAGCGGCAAGCGCTGCACGACCGGTGGCGTCAGAAGGTCCTGATGCGGTAATCACGTGCACGAACCAGAGGTTCGAGCGACGTCAGGCGCCAATGCGTGCGGCAACCTGCATGACGATCTTGGACCACACATGGTCCGGGCTCGTCACGCTGAACAGGCCGCCCGAAGCGTTCGACACGATGTCCTCGCTGAGCGGGAGCACGCCCGCCACCTCAGCACCGTAGGCAGCCGAGACATCGGCAGCCACTGCGCTGCGATCGGCGTTCGACGGCACCTTGTTCACGAGCAGCAACAGTTCGGGGACCTCGAGGCGACGCGCAATGTCCACCGTCACCGCAGTGCCCTGATAGTCCTGCTTGTCGGGACGCAGGATGAGCAACAGCACATCGCTGATGGTGATGGACAGCAGCGTCTCTTCGTTCAGACCGGGGTGGGTGTCGATGATGAGCACATCGAGCTTGAGTTCCTTCACCAGCGTGCGGAAGCCCTCGTTGAGCAACTCGACGTCGTATCCCTGCCGCAGCACCTTGGCGATGTCTGCCGCCTTGATGCTCGACGGCACGAGGTACAGCGCGCCGCCGGGCGCCACCGTACCGAGACGATCGGTGACCTCATGGGCAGCCTCGGTGATGCCGCAGTTGCCGTAGAGGTAGTCATTCAGCATCTTGCCGTTCATCTGCTCGTCGAAGCCGAACAGCACATGGATACCGGGCGACTGCACGTCGGTGTCCACCACCGCGACCCGCTTACCGGACTTGGCGAGCTGGGCAGCGATGTTCGCGCTGTTGTTGCTCTTGCCTGTGCCCCCACGGAAAGAGTGGACGGAAACGATCTTGCTCACGGTGCGGCCTCCGGGTGTATGCACGAAATGCGCAGGCTATGAAACCTGTACTGGTTTGGCTACCATACCGCAGGGCGCTAACGCCATGCACAAGGAGGCTCGGTTGAGCGACGAACTGTTCAGCCGCGAGGAGATCCAAGGCGGAGGACTCTCGAGGGTCCGTCGTGCCCGGGCACTGCTGTACCTCATCGAGCAAGAGGCGCGCCGGGTGAAGGACCGCCGGGCGGCCATGGTCACCGCTGCTCCCGAGGCCGGCCTCATGCTGAACATGCTCTGGAGCACCGATGCTGAACTGATGCGTCGGGACCTCCCCGGTGAGGCAGATGCGGCATTCATCGAGTCGTTCCGGAACGCTCGCCGCGGCACCGGTGGCGGCGAGACCAAGGCACTCGACAGCACGGCGTCGGCGTGGAAGGTGCTCTTGCCCGCTGAGATGCCGTTGCGGGCCGAGGTGCTGCGCCAGATGTCGCTGCGCCACGAGATGCCGCGCAACAAGTCCAAGCACATTGCCGAGGCATTTGGTGTGGGCGACCCCGCCTTCGAGGCCGCTTACCAGAAGGCCACCGGGCAGCCGGCAAGTTCGGCGTTCGCCCCCGAACAGGGCCTCTTTGCCTCGCTGCGGGGCGGAAAACGCTCGTCGAAAGGCTGACACCCCGCCGTGGGTATCGATGCGGGACTCGCTGCGGCGGTCACGCTGCAGCGACAGCGACTCGACGGTGCTGCTTGTGCGGCGCATGACTCGATCTTCCAGTTGACCCTCGCCAACGTGCTGCTCGACGGCGGTTACGACGGCATGGTCACCATCGGCGAGGTGATGCCCGCCGGCGATCACGGACTCGGGACAGTAGATCGACTCGACGGCGAACTCGTCGTGGTCGATGGCGTGCCCTGGCGCGTGGACTCGACGGGAGCGACCAACGTGGTGACCCCCGAGACCAAGACACCGTTCGTCGTCCTCACGAGCATGGAGTCACCGACCAGCACTCGGGTTCGCGACGTCGACCGGGACGGCCTCACCGCCCGGATCGAGCAACTCGTCGACGACCCCAACGCGGTCGTTGCGGTACGCGTCGAAGGACGCTTCTCCCGGGTGCTCGTGCGCAGCGTTCCTGCTCAGACCCCGCCCTACCGGCCCTATGTCGAGGTGTGTGCCTCCGACGAGGTGCGTTGGGAGCACCACGACTTCGAGGGTGTCTTCGTCGGCTTCCGCTTTCCCGCACTCGACGGCGGCGCAACCATTGGCGGTCTGCACCTGCACGGACTCGACAGTGGACGTACCACCGGCGGACACAATCACGAACTCGCCGTCTCCGATGCCGAACTGCGCGTGTCCTCCACACACGACATCGCCATTGCGCTGCCCGACCGCTCGATGATCGAGTTGCTCGAGATGCCTCCGGAGCTTCGCTCCCTCCAACGGCTCCTCCTGCGTCGCGGCGCGCTCACTGCTCAGCAGTTGGCCACCCAACTCGCCGTCGACGAGACGGAAGCATTGGCGCGACTCACATGGCTTGCCGATCGGGGGTTCGTCGAGGAACTCAGCGGCGGAGTGGCCGGACTGGGCGGCGAACCACGATGGCGCATCACATTGCGCGCGCGTGGACAGCGGATACCAACCCGCGCCGCAGCCCTGCTCGGTGATCTGTGAGCCGCCATCGCTTCGGCAGTCCGGCGCTCGAGACGCGCACCGATGAGGGCGCCGTCGTCGAGTTGTTCGACATCGTGGGGGGCGCCCCTACCGAAGTCGTGGAGACCCTCTGCTCCATCCATGTCGGCGCGTTTCCCGAGCACCTCTTCGCGGTCGACCTCATTCGCGAAGATGCCCGACTGCCCAACGTCCGAGACGGCATCATCGTGCATCAGTGGCTGCTCACCGTCGACGGCGAACCCGTCGGGTACTCACTCGCCGACTCGAACCTGGTTCGCCGAATCGCTCCGCTGCACTTCTTCTCGGTGCTCCCCGCCTCGCGCACTCACACCGTGGATGGTGTGCGCCTCGGCACGTGGCTCATGACCGACCTCCGACGCCAGTACCTCACCGACGCAGGAGAACCCGGACTCGGCGCCGCGGCCGAGACACCCGAATACAAGTTGCGGATCTTCGAACCGAACGGCTGGCTGCGCTGTCCAGTGAGGTATCTCGAACCCATCCACGGCTGGAACTGGCGAACCGAAGGACTCGAAGTGCGCGAGATCGCGCTCTTGTGGCTTCCCCCGACCACGGGTTCGGCCGGGGCGACGAATGAACTCGCATCGGCCGCACTGGAGCCGGCCGCAGCGTCGTTCCTCATCGACATGTACCACTTGGACGCGTCCGTTCCGTGGCTCGCAAACCTGTGCGGAACGGAGATCGACCGTCCTGCACCGTCCCGGGAAACCGTCGCGGGCGATTCCGGCCGCTGACACCGTCGGCGCGGTTCGTACGTTGTGTCAGCCGAGGCGCTTGCGGCGCTTGAGGCGATACGACAACTGAGTGTCGTCCCACGTCTTTTGCACTCGGAGACCAGCGAGCACTGCACCCACTGCGAGCAACGCCGCAATGGCGGGAGCGAGCCAATGGTTACCGGCGAGACGGGTGAGTCCGATCGGGCCAGCGACAACCATGTACGCCACGGCAACCGGCACGAGGTTGATGAGATTCGACAGCCGTGCGCGCTGCGCGTCGGGGATGGTGGCCATGGCCAACTGTCGGGCGTTGTTGTCGAGACTCACCCTCGGAAGTTTCCAGAACACCGAGGAGATGATGGCGAGCACCATCACCTCGGTTGCGCCGCCCACCACGAGCACCAGTGCACCGACCAATGTGAACACGGGAAGCAGGAGCAACACCCGGCCGGCGCCCACACGATTGAGCAATGGTCCTGCCACACGGGCCTGCAGGATCCAACCGAGCACGATGACCCCAAGGAACATGCCGGCGTAGATCGCTTGGAGCGACCCCGGTCGGGTGGTGTCCAGTTCGACAACGTCGAAGAAACCGAACTCGATGATGGCTCCAGCGGCCATCACACCGAACGAGCCCACCAACAACCACCGGAACGCCGGGAGATCGCGCAGCAGGCTCACGGACTCACGGAACGCTTGGCGTGAGGTCTCGTCGCGACCGTGACCCTCCGACATGGTGGAGTCACGCAGGGCCCGAGGCGTGAGCACCGCCACAGCGACACACACCACCGGGGGGACCACCAGCAGCCATGCGAGCGAGAAGTCGGTCTCGTTCGCGAGGATCGCCAACCCCGTCGATGCGGCGAGTCCCAGCACTTGACCGCCGTACAGCCAGCGAGACATCACCGGGAACACCGTGACGGTCTGACCCGCGGTGAACACGTCGCCGGCGAGGGTCCAGATGAGCAGTGGCAGCATGAAGTTCAACTGGTCGGCGAGCAACAGCGCGAGCGCCGCAGGAATCTTGGTGGGCACGTCCGTGGCGAACAGCACCAGCACCACTGCGAAACTCACGGCGTAGATCCCGCAGAGACTCGACAGCACGTTCTTGCGCGCGAAGCGGTCGATGTAACGATTCTGAAAGATCGCAATGAGCAGCAATCCCACCCCGCCGATGGGGTACACCGCGGCAAGTGAGGTGGCGCTGCTCTTGGAGACCAACTGGGTCACGGCAACAGCGTCGGCCATCATGCCGCCGAACCCGAGGGCGCCGAGTGCGAGCGACAGCGCAAGTGTCCATCGCTTCCGGGCTGCCGCTCGATCCACCGGATCCTCGCCCCGGGGCCGGGCGCCTGCGGACTCGATCAGTGCATCGAGTGCGTCACCTGCGTTCTTGGTGGAGTTTGCAGCCTGAATCATGTCGTCGAGCGCGTCGCTCGCCGCACGCCGCGGCTTACGAGCCCCGAGCAGATCGTCGAGCGCATCGTTCCCGTCAGTCATCGCCCGCCACCGCCTCGGACTTGTTGGCGCGTTCGGCACTGGCTTCGATGATCTCGAGGCCCTTCACCTTCGCCCGCATCGCGCCGGCCTTCTTGGTGAGATCGTTGAAGAAGTCGCTGTCCACGATCTCGCTGACGGCATCCTTCCGCTTCGCCTCGTCGATCTCCACGCGCATGACCTGAACCGCCTGGGTCAGGGTTCGCTCACGGTCTCCGACCTTCTGGGTCATCACGAGGAACGAATTCGCCAACTCGGTCATCTCGTCGGCGAACACCGCCGAAGCGCTGGAACTGATGTCCACGTCGTAGTTGCCATCGGCAACCTTGCGGGTCACCGAGTTGAGCCGGGCGATTCGCTTGGCGAACTGACCCGAGAGCACGAAGAGCAGTCCGAGCAGGAGTACGTAGGCCACCGCGAAGACCGGATAGAGCGAGCGCTGCACATCGCTGCGCACCTTGTCGACGTAGGCCACGTCGTAATCCACACCGATGGCCCCCACCACGTTGCCCGCCCTGTCCTTGATGGGCGCATACACCGAGATCCAGCGACTGAGTGCGTCGGTGTATGCAGGCTGGAACGTCGTCTCGGCAAAGCCCAACTTGAAGTAGCCGAGTGTGGTCTGGTCGATGATCTCGGTGACGTCCTGCTGGAAACGGAACCCTGCCGGTTCGTCCACCCCGATATTGGGATACCCGAGTGAGGCCCACGAGCCAACGGCGCGCACCACGCCATCGGGTGCGAGGTAGAAGGTGTAGGGCGAGGCCTCGGGATTGGTCCGACGCACGTTCGCCAACTCCTGGTTGTGTCGCCAATAGGCCTCCGAGGCCGGGTAGACGCTCTGAGCGGTGACCTTGGTGCCAGCGAGTTTGCCGGCGATGGCCGGATAGGTCTCCCCGGGGACGATGGCGAGATCAGCCTGACTCAATGCAACAAAGGCATCGAGGTCGAGGCTCTCCGCAGCGCCGGTGCAGAGATCACGGAGCGTGGACTTGAGACGCGAGTTCGCCGAATTCGTGGAGAAGCTCAGGATCCAGATTGCAAGCACCACGAAGAACACCGTGAACACGAGGCCGAAGGCCAACAGCAGTTTCCATCTCATGCCGAGGCGGCGGGTGCGCCGCTTGGCTACAGCACTGACGGGCGCATCGAGATTTACAGCAGTCACGGGCGAGACTGTACTCAGAACGCGTCCCGCGCTGTTCATGCTGCGCGACCCAGTCCTTGTTACGCTCGCCATGTGGGGGATGTGAGCGTGCGCCGTCTCCTCGACCCGCGCAGGTGGAGCCTCGGCGCCAAGATCGGTGTCACCCTCGTGGTGGCAGCACTGGTGCCCATGGCACTGCTCTCGGTTGCCGCCACGCGTTCGGGTCAGGACGCCGTGGAACAGTCGGAATTGTCGGCAGCCGAGGGGCGCGCCGTGGTGGGGGCATCATCGGTCCAGCAATACCTCCTCGGGGTCGTGGGCCGCGCCAACCAACTGGGCACTACCTCTGACGTGGTGGCGTTCTTGAAGAATTCGGGCTCCACCAGCATCCCCGCTATCGGCGCAACTGCATCGCAGTTCGACGTCGAGGCGGTGATCCTCGCCGATCTCCGAGGTGCAACGCGAGCTGCGGTGCCATCGTCCTACGAGGGTCGCAACGTCGCCGGCGAGGACTGGTTCGTGGATGCTGCAGCGGGTCAGACCGCCGTGGGCCGCATCGCCTTCGATCCCAGAACGAACCGGTCGTCGGTGATCGTTGCCGCACCGGCACGTGATCCCAGTGCTGCAGTGGTCGGAGTTGCGGCCCTGCAAGTAAGCGGACAAGACGTGCTCTTCGCGCTCAACCAGGCACCACTCGGCCCCGGCGGACAAGCCGTGCTCGTGGATCCCGACGGACGCATCGTGCTGACGCGGGACTCGCGCCTGCTCGGCAAGCAGCTCAGCGATCTCGGTCTTCAGGACCTCGCAGATTCGATCGCCGACGAGCCGTCGGGAACACGATCGAAAGTCCCGCTGCCCGGACGCGGCGTGCAGGTGGTGGCCTGGTCGGCCACCACCGGGGGCAACATCGCCGTGGTGTTCCAGCCCCGAGCAGCGTTCCTCGCCCCGATCGATCGACTCGCACGCACCACGCGTATCGCGCTCGCCATCGTGGCGGCAGTGGCGCTGCTGCTTGCGCTGTTCGTGGCGCGTCGTCTCTCCAAGCCCGTCTCGGCGCTCACTAATGCGGCGAGTGCACTCGAGGCGAACACCGAGCTCGACATCGACCGGCTCGAGAACATCGCACGCTCACGCGATGACATCGGTCGCCTTGCCCGGGTGTTCTCCAGCATGGCAGCCGAAGTCGCCGAGCGCGAGCGCCGGCTGCGCGCACAGGTGGAGGCACTCAAGGTGGAGATCGACGAAGATCGCCGACGGCTCACCGTGACCGAACTGACCGACACAGAGTTCTTCAGGAATCTCATCGAGCGGGCGGCCGAGATCCGCCGACGCGCACGGGGCGAGAGTTGATGTCGACACGACGAAGCGTCGCGATGACCTGCGCAGGGGCACTGGCCGCTGCCTCGTTTGCGATGGGGTGCTCATCCGATGACACCTCCAGCGGATGCACCCAACGCGCCATCGCCTTCGTCGGTCCGCTCACCGGCCAGTACCGACGACCCCCCATGCAGAACGGTGCCGAACTGGCGGTTGCGCAGTACAACAAGGAACATCCCGACTGTCCGATCGGTTATCTGCCCTACGACTCGCAGGGCGATCCGGATCTCGCCGCGCGGCTCGCAGAGCAGATCGTCGACGACCCACAGATCCTCGCCGTGCTCGGTCCGAGTTATTCCGGCGAGACCGCTGCAGTCATGCCCGTGTTCGAACAGGTTTCGCTCGCCAACGTCACCGCATCCGCAACAAACCCCACGCTCTCGCAACAAGGATGGACCACGTTCCATCGGGCGGTCGGCACCGACGACGCCCAGGGCCCTGCCGCTGCCGCCTTCCTGAGCGACGAGCTCAAGGTGCGCCGTGTCGCTGTTATCGATGACAGCGGTCTGTACGGCAAGACACTCGCCGATCTCGTTGCTGCTGATCTCGGCAAGCGCGGTGTGGTGATCGCACCCCGGGCGTCGCTGGATCCCAAAGTGCTCGACTACACCTCTACCGTTGGTTCACTCGCCGAGATCGGCGTGGATGCCGTCTACTACGGAGGTGTGACCGAACCGGGCGTCCGGCTGCTCAAACAAATGCGCGACGCCGGGATCACCGTGCCGTTCATGGGCGGCGACGGCATCTTCGACCCCTCGCTCATCTCGGGCGTGGGTGAGGGTGCCCAGGGCGCGTTCATCACCTGCCCGTGCGTGGACCCGACCGATGAGTCCTCGCCCGATCGCAAGGCCTTCGCAGCCGCCTACCGCGCATACTTCGGTTACGAACCTGTCGGGTTCGTCATGGAGTACTTCGATGTGGCGAGACTCGTGATTGCCGCACTCGAAGACGGCGCAGGCACCCGCGCCGAGGTGGACCGTTGGCTCGACACCGCTCGATTCGTCGGCATGACCAAAGCGATCGAGTTCGACGACTCGGGCGACATCACTGCAGGGCCGATCTTCGTGCTCCGAGTCGAGGGCGACCGCTTCGCGCAGTTCGCGACGATCCTCGACGGACGCGTGCAGAAGAATCAGTGAGCGGCAGTCACCGTTCGATCATGGCGCGGATCTCGGCGCGCATGTGATTGCGGGCGACGGTGAGCGCTGTTCCGCTGTTGAGCCCCTGCGTGGGCAGGTGGTTGCCCGCCTTCCACACCGACAGCCCGAGGGTCATCCATCCGATGATGGCGCTGTCGAGTCCGACCTCCACAGCGTCGGGCCGACCGCGCCGCTTCTTCTTCGAGACTGCGTCCTTGGCCACTGAGACCAGTTGCTGCAGATTGCTGAAGTTGCGGGCGCCCGCAGCGGTGAGGCGCTCTACTGCGGAGCCGTCGAGATCGACCGGCAGACCGGAGGCGAAGAACGGAAAGTTCAGGGCTGCGGCGAGACCAGCGTTGGCCGACGTCCACTCCACCTGAGCGTCCACCCATGCCATGAGTCGGTCGAGTGGGTCGGCGCCCGCCGACTCGACGGCCTCCCAGAGGGTCTCCACATACCGTTCGTAACCGAGCACCATGGCCTCGGTGATCAAGGCGTCGCGCCCGCCGAAGTGGTAGTTCACCAGTGCCTTGGACAGACCGAGTTCGGCGCAGACATCCTTGGGCTGCACATTGGCGGGCCCCTTGGCGGCGAGGTGCGTGAGGGTGCACTCCAGCAACGCCTGGCGCGCCTCGTTTCGGGGTACGTTCTTTGCCACGGGGTCAGGGTACCACCTGCTGAATCGAGTTCAGTAGTACGATGCGTGTTGCATGAACATTTCTCGCTCCCGCTCCGGCCTGCGCCGCCTGCCACTCGCCCTCACCGTGCTCGCTGCCGGTCTCGCCATGGCCGCCTGCGCCGCCAGCGCCCCCGGGGCCTCGCCGGATGTGCCGGTGCGCACGCCATTGCTCACCGATGCCCAGCGCACGATCCTCGACCAACCCGTGGCGTACCCCACCGATGCTCCGGCCAAGGTGTCGTCGGGCATCGTCCAACTGCAGCCCGGGCACGAGACCGGCTGGCACCGCCATGACACCCCGCTGTACGTACACGTGCTGGCCGGAACCATCACGGTGCACTACGACGGTGACGTCGTGAAGTCGTACTCCACCGGTGACACCTTCATCGAGGCCATCGGCACGTATCACAACGGCCGCAACGAATCAGGCGCACCGGTACGCCTACTCACCGTCAGCATGGGAGCCGAGGGGTACCAAGACACCGCTGCGCGGCCGTGACGCCTGTCTACCGAGATCTCACCGCTGAACAGGTCCTCTCGGAGTACCAGCCTGCACTGCACGTTCCGTCGCTCGCAGCAATCATCGAGCAGTACCGAGCCGATGGTGAGCACGCGCGCAACCACCGTGAACATCGGCGCGTTCCGTATGGACCGCATCCCGACGAATGGCTGTGGTTCGTCCCGGCACCGCGAAGCGATGCGCCGCTGCTCATCTTTCTGCACGGCGGCTACTGGCGCCGATTATCCGCTGACGATGGCTGTCTGCTGAGCATCGGCGCCAACGACCAGGGCTGGGCATTTGCGTCGGTGAACTATTCCCTGTGCCCCAGTCGCCCGCTCGGCGATCTGGTGGACCAGTGCCGCCGCGCAGTAGACCACCTCGCCGGGAACGCCCTCGCGTTCGGTATCGATCCGCTGCGCATCCACGTGTCGGGTCACTCGGCCGGCGGTCACCTGGCGGCCATGGTCTCCCTCACGGACCCGCGCCCGGCGTCGTATGTGATGGTCTCGGGTGTGTTCGACATCACGCCCATCGTGCACACGCCGATCAACGACGATGTTCGCCTCTCGCTTGCTGATGCCGAACGACTCAGTCCCATGACTCGCGTGCCCCAACGTCCGCACGCGCAATGCCTCACCACGTGGGGAGCGCTCGAGACAGCTGAATTTCGCCGCCAATCGCTCGAGTGGGCCCAACGGTGGGGATCAGTGACCGGCAACCGCGCAGCGCAGAGCATCGAAGCCGCCGGACGGAATCACTTCGACGTGATCTACGACCTCGTGAACCCGTCGACCGAACTCGGCAGAGCAGTAACCGCCATCATCAACGACTGATTCGACACGTCGGCAAGCGAGGCGTGCAGGAACGCGTAAGGCGATCGCTCACCCGAACTCGAACGACGTCACACCGAAGATGCCTTCAACGGGAATCACCGGTGCTGCTCCGAGGTACATGCGGGCGCAGCCGAATGACTCGTGGAGACCGAAGCGCTGTGCGATCGTCAGTGCTGCAGCATTCGGTTCGGGTACATCCAGCTGCACACGAGCGCCGCTCACACAGCCCATCAGGTGTTCGATGACCCGCGTTGCATCGCTCGGTCGGTCGGCAAACACCGGACCGAACTTGTACCCCACTCGGCAGGGTCGCACCATGCCGTACGCAGTTACTCGATCGCCGTCGAGCACCGCAGCACCGTGCACCCCATCTTGGGTCACCCATCGACGCAGGAACGCAGGTCGTGCAACAGGCACGAACCGTCGATCGAATTGTTCGATCACGCCGAAGTCGAGCGCTGACAGGTCCACCAGGTCCGTGCTCGGTGTTCCTGATGCCGAACCCTCGAACCTGAGCGTGCGGTACGCAAACCGAAACCCGCCCCGCTCGTAGAACGGCACCATGGCGAACACCCCGTCCATGCCGATGGGGGCACCCGGATCGAGGCGCGCCAGCAATCGGTCCCTGCGCAGGGTCCAGAGCCGCGTGCCCAGGCCGGCACCACGCCGATCGGGCCGCACGATGAACAGCCCCATGAACCCGAACGCTCCGTCGTACGAGAGAATCGTGCCGCCCGCAATGAGCGAGCCCTGTTCGCGAACCGCCACAAATGCTTCGGGGTCGAGATCCCACACGAGACGTACATCGGCGAGACCGGGATTCCAGCCCTCCGCGGCCGCCCATTCATCGAGTGTGCGCACTTCGTCTGCACGCATCGCCCCGGCAACAATTCCTGGGGCCAACGCGACACCACCTGCGGGCCAGGATGCGCCCGATCCCATCGACCCCGCCATCAACTCGCGACCGGATCGACCTCGTCGGATCCCGTGCGCTCCAGTTGATCGATCTCGACGAACGCCGCCTCGATCATGGGCGCAAGCCCGTATCGCCAGTCGATGCCGTGAAACACCCTCGACGTCTCGGGCAGCACGAATGCACCGGTAGCCAGAATGCCGATGAACGCAAGAAGCGAGCGCAGGCTCTCTCGAGCGGATGCACTCTGCATCTCCTCATCGGCCAGCACT
>Ga0075471_10001287_pt1 | contig 16359 bp, 18 predicted proteins | sample DEB19_08_DNA_2_FD_74787 | JGI IMG/M metagenome (GOLD analysis project Ga0075471, IMG submission 74787) | Aqueous microbial communities from the Delaware River and Bay under freshwater to marine salinity gradient to study organic matter... | ecosystem: Environmental > Aquatic > Marine > Coastal ... | reverse complement strand
CCGTGACCTCCGGGCGAGCCGCGGTACTCGCCGTAGAAGACGAGGAAGACCTGGCGGAACATGTAGAACGCGGTGAACCCGGCCGTGAGCGTCCCGATCGCCCAGAGCACCGGCGAGCCGAGCGGGCTCGAGAACGCCTTCCAGAGGATCTCGTCCTTCGAGAAGAAGCCGGCGAACGGCGGGATGCCGCACAGGGCGAGCGTCGAGAGCAGGAAAGTCCAGAACGTGATCGGCATGTACTTCTTCAGCCCGCCCATGTGGCGCATGTCCTGCTCGTGGTGGAGCGCGTGGATGACGCTGCCCGAGCCGAGGAAGAGGCAGGCCTTGAAGAAGGCGTGGGTGAAGAGGTGGAAGACGCCGGTCGTGTAGGCCCCGACGCCCATCGCGATGAACATGAAGCCCAGCTGCGAGACCGTCGAGTACGCGAGCACCTTCTTGATGTCCCACTGGGCGACGCCGATCGTCGCCGCGAAGAAGGCGGTGAGCGTGCCGATCGCCGCGACCACGTGGAGGGTCGTCGGCGCCATGTCGAAGAGGAAGTTCAGCCGGCAGATCATGTAGACGCCGGCGGTCACCATGGTCGCCGCGTGGATGAGCGCCGAGACCGGCGTCGGGCCGGCCATCGCGTCGGGCAGCCAAACGTAGAGCGGGATCTGGGCCGACTTGCCGGTCGCGCCGACGAACATCATGAGGGTGACGAAGGTGGCGGCCGCCAGGCCGGCGATGGTCTGGCCGTCGAGCAGGTGGACGCGCTGGGCGAGCTCGCGGAACACGACCGTGCCCTGCCCCGTGCGGTCGAGCGCCCAGAAGAGCCCGAACATCCCGAGGACGAAGCCGAAGTCGCCGACGCGGTTCGTGATGAACGCCTTGGAACCGGCCGACGCGTTGGCCCACTCCCTGTGCCAGAAGCCGATCAGCGCGTAGGAGCAGAGCCCGACGCCCTCCCACCCCACGAACATCGTGAGCAGGCTGTCGCCCAGCACCAGCGTCAGCATCGCCGCCGTGAAGAGGTTGAGATAGGTGAAGTACCGCCAGTAGCTCGGCTCCTCGGACATGTAGCCGACGGAGTAGAGGTGGATGAGCCCGCCGATCCCCGTGATGACGAGCGTCATCATCGACGAGAGGGGGTCGAGCCAGAAGGCCATGTCCACCTTCAGGTGGCCGATGTGCATCCACTTCGAGACCGAGTCGAGCAGGAAGCGCTGCTCCGGCTCGATCGACAGGAGCTGGAGGAAGCCCTTCACGGCCAGAGCGAAGGCGATCCCGATCGGCAGCAGCGCGACCGCCGTGACGGCGTGGCGCCCGACCCGCTTCTGGAGCCACGCTCCCGCGAGGCCGTTGATCGCCGCCCCGAGGAGGGGCGCGAGCACGATCCAGCGCAGGTAGTCGACCAAGATCGGGTTCGTCACTTCGAAAGCCTTCCTCTCGCCCCCCGGACGGGGCGTCAGCCGCGCAGCGAGTCGACCTCTTCGACGTCGATGGTCTGGAACTTCCGGTAGATGCCGAGGACGATCGCGAGCCCGATGGCCGCCTCGGCGGCCGCGAGCATGATGACGAAGATGGAGAAGATCTGGCCCTCGAGTCCGCCGGTCCCGAAGCGCGAGAAGGCGATGTAGTTGATGTTGGCCGAGTTCAGCACGAGCTCGACGCCCATCAGCACGCCGATCGCGTTGCGCCGGGTGAGCACCGTGAACACCCCGGCGAGGAACACCAGGAGCCCCACGACGAGGTAGTGATTGAGGCCGATCTCCATGACGAATCCTCGCGACCGCCGGCCGGGCCGGTCAGTCGCGGATCTCCTTGCGCGACAGCACGATCGCCCCGACGAGCGCGGTCAGGAGCACGATCGACGCGAGTTCGAACGGCAGAAGGAAAGGCCCGAGGAAGGCGTCGCCGATGCCGTAGGTCGTCCCCTCCCCGGCCGCCTTCGCGACCACCTCGCCGGAGACCTTCCACGGCGCGCGGACGAGCGCGGTCGCCATCGCGATTCCGACGAAGCCGACGAGCCCCAGCGCGGGCCAGCGTCCCACGGCCCGGTTCGAGACCTCGACGTCGGAGATCTGGTGCGTGAGCATGATGGCGAACAGCGTCAGGACGAGGATGCCGCCCACGTAGACGAGGAGCTGGACCGCGGCGAGGAAGTCGGCCCCGAGGAAGACGTAGAGACCGGCCGCGCCGAGCAGGGTCGCCATGAGCGAGAAGGCCGAGTAGACGACGTTCTCCGAGAAGGCGACGCCGAAGGCGCCGGCGACCGTGAAGAGGGCGATCGCGTAGAAGAGGGCGGCGTAGATCACCGGCGCCTCCCTCCGGAGGGGCGCGACCGGCCGACCGTGTGCCTGGGCTCGGTCCCGCTCATGAGGCGCCCCCGGGGCTAGCAAACTCGTCGAGGTACCTCAATCCGCGCTTGAGGATCGGCGCGATCTCCGGATTCGTCTCCGGGCCCTTCGACGGCTTGTAGGCGACCACCGGCGCCTTCACGAACCGTCGGATCATGCTTTCGAGCGAGTAGTCGGCGCCCTCGAACTCCGGAGTGTGGTGGATCGAGCCCGTCGGGCACGGCTCGGAGCACAGCCCGCAGAACATGCACTTCGCGAGGTCGATGTCGAAGCGCTTCAGCACCATCTCGCGGGTTTCCTTGTCCTTCTCCGCGTCGATGACGATGCAGTCGATCGGGCAGGCGCGCTCGCAGGCGAGGCAGCCGGTGCAGATCTCGAGGTCGACGTCGAGCAGCCCGCGGTAGCGGAACGGCAGCGTATCCTGCACGCGCACGTCGATCCGGTCCGGGTACTGCACGGTGTAGGGCTTGCGCACCATGTGGGAGGCGGTGATCGCCATGCCCTCGAAGATGGTGCGGACCGACTCGCGGATGTTCTCGAAGTAACCCATGGGCGCCCTCAGACGATCGGGCTCAGGTGGAGCTCGGGCTTCGCGCGGCGCAGGTGGAAGAGCACGCGCTGGAAGAAGTGGACCGCGAGTCCGAGGCCGAAGACGCACATGCCGGCCTTCACGAAGATGCTGCCGTTCGGCAGGATCGCGGCGAAGAACGCCGCGAGGATCATGTTCACGAAGGCGATCGGCACCAGGTACTTCCAGCAGAGCGTCATGAGCTGGTCGACGCGGACGCGCGGGAGCGTCCCCCGGACCCACATCGCGACGAAGACGAGGAAGTAGGCCTTCAGGAAGAAGGTCAGCACCTGCGCGAGCCCGAGCACGAGGCCGCTGTCGGTGAAGGCCGGCACCTGCCAGCCCCCGAGGAAGAGCGTCGTGCAGATCGCGCCGATCAGGTAGAGGTTGCCCCACTCGACGAGGAAGAAGAGCAGGCTTCGGAGCCCGCTGTACTCGGTGAAGGCGCCGGCGACGAGCTCCGACTCGGCTTCCGGCAGGTCGAAGGGCGTGCGGTTCCCCTCCGCGAGCGCCGAGACGAAGAACAGGAAGAAGGCGACGAAGGTGAAGGGGTTGTGGAACAGGAACCAGTTCCACGGCGCCCAGCCCTGCGCCCGGATGATGCCCTGCATCGAGAGCGTACCGGTGAAGAGCACCACCGTGAGTACCGCGAGGGCGGCCGGGATCTCGTAGCTGATGATCTGGGCCGCCGAGCGGATGCCGCCGAGCAGCGCCCACTTGTTGTTCGAGGACCAGCCCGCCATCAGGATGCCGACGACCACGAGCGCCGTCACGGCGGAGACGTAGAGCACGCCGATGTTGATGTCGGCGACGATCAGCCCGTCGCCGAACGGCACGACCGCGAAGGCGCCGAAGAAGCCCATCATCGCGAGGTAGGGGGCGAAGCGGAACAGGGGGGCGTCGGCCGCGGACGGCACGATGTCCTCCTTCATGATGTTCTTGATGCCGTCGGCGAGCCACTGGATCGACCCCTGGGGGCCCACGCGATTGGGTCCGATCCGGCTCTGGATGCGCGCCCACACGCGTCGCTCGAGCCAACTCGTCACGCCCGCGACCAGCATGATGAAGTTGAGCATCAGGAACGCGAAGAGGGCGACCACGATCACGTAGCCGAGCCCGCGGGGCAGCCCCTGGAGGAAGCCCGTGTCGATCAGTCTGTCGGCCAGCTGCTGCATGGTGTCGGCTCCGCTCAGCGGTCCACTTCGGGCGCCACGATGTCGAGCGACGCGATGACCGCGACCAGGTCCGCGATCATCAGTCCCTTCGAGAGTTCCTCGATCGCGGCCATGGCGGCGTAGGAGCCGGTCCGGATGTGCACGCGGACCGGGAACGCGGTTCCGTCGCTCACCGCGAACCACCCCATGTCGCCGCGCGAGGCCTCGACCCGGACGTGGACCGCCCCGGGCGCGGGCTTGAAGGTCCGGGGCACCTTGGCCACGACCGGCCCCGCGGGGATCCCCTCGAGGGCCTGGCGCAGGATCCGGCAGCTCTGCCGGATCTCGCGCATGCGGACCATGTAGCGGTCGTAGCAGTCGCCGAGCGTGCCCCTCTCGCCCGTGCCGACCGGCACGTCGAACTCGAACTCGGGGTAGGCCGAGTAGGGGACGTCCCGGCGGACGTCGTAGCGCACGCCGGAACCCCGCAGGTTCGGCCCGACGAGGTTCCAGGAGATCGCCCGCTCCGGCGTGATCGGGGCCACGTTCGCCAGGCGCTCGACGTAGATCTTGTTGAACGAGATGAGCTCGTCGTACTCGTCGATGAGCGGCTCGAAGCGGTCGAGGTAGGCGATCGCGCGCTTCGCGAAGCCCGGCGGCAGGTCCCAGGCGCAGCCGCCGATCCGCATGTAGTTGAAGGTGAGGCGCGCCCCGCAGAGCTCTTCGAGGATGTCGTTGATGTACTCGCGCTCGCGGATCGCGTGCGTGAACGGCGTGATCGCACCCATGTCCATGCCGGTCGCGCCGACCGAGATCAGGTGGCTCGCGATGCGCCCGAACTCGGACGCGATCACGCGGCAGTACTCGCCGCGACGGGGGACCTCGATGCCGGCGAGCTTCTCGCAGGCCATCGCCCAGCCCTGGTTGCACTGCATCGCCGACACGTAGTCGACGCGGTCGGTGTAGGGCATGAAGCCGTGGTAGCCGACCTTCTCCGCGATCTTCTCGATCGAGCGGTGCAGGTAGCCGATGTCGGGGATCGCGCGGCGCATGACCTCGCCGTCGGCCTTGACGACGAAGCGCAGCACCCCGTGGGTCGACGGGTGCTGCGGACCCATGTTGAGGGTCATCTCCTCGGTCTCGAGGCCGCCCGGCCCCTCGCGGTGCAGGTCGATGTCGATCGCGTGGCTCATAGCTTCAGCAGGCTCTCCCGGCGGGTCGAGATGCCGTGGTACTCGTCGGGCTCGACGAAGTCCTTGCGCAGCGGGTGCCCGACCCAGTCCTCGGGCATGAGCAGTCGGCGGAGGTCCGGGTGGTCGACGAAGCGAACCCCGAGGAGGTCCCAGCACTCGCGCTCCAGCCAGTTCGCGATCGGCCAGAGGTGGGACACGGTCGGGAGCACCGGGTCGAGACGAGGCGTGGTCGTGCGCAGCGCGACCTGGTGGCGGTGTCGGTAGGAGAGGAGGTGGTACCAGACCTCGATCCGGTCGTCGTCCTTGCGGTCGACGCCGCTCAGGTTCGAGAGGCAGTCGAACCCGAGGGCAGGCTCGTCGCGCAGCAGGCGGCAGACCTCCGCGACGCTCGCCGAGCCCACCGTCACGATCGGCCACTCGCCCGCGACCCAGTCGGGGTCGACTGCTCCGGCGAACTTCTCGCGGAGCGCCCGGTGGATGCCGTCTGCGTCCATCTCAGGCCGCCGCGGCGCCGTCCGGCTTGCGGACGAGCCAGCGCTCCTGCTGGATCTTGGCCTGGAGCTTGAGCAGTCCCTCGGTGAGCGCCTCGGGCCGCGGCGGGCAGCCTGGGACGTAGACGTCGATCGGGATCACCTTGTCGACGCCGTCGCAGACCGAGTAGGCGAGCTGGAACAGCCCGCCGCAGTTCGCGCAGCTGCCCATCGAGATCGAGTAGCGCGGCTCGGGCATCTGCTCGTAGAGCAGCTTGGTGCGCAGCGCCATCTTGAGCGTGAGCGTGCCCGACACGATGATCAGGTCGGAGACCCGGGGAGTCGCGCGCGGAACGGCCCCGAACCGGTCGAGGTCGGACCGGGGGCCTCCCGTCTGCATCATCTCGATGCCGCAGCACGCGAGCCCGAAGAGCATGTACCAGACCGACGACTTGCGGCTCCAGTTCAGGAGGTCGTCGACCTTCGTCGTGACGACGGTCTCCGGCACCGTGTTGATGAGCGACATCTCGGATTCCCTCGTTGCCGGCCGGTCAGGCGGCCGTCCGTACCTGCTTCACCCACTCGAGGTCGCGCTTCGCCCAGACGTAGACGAGGCCGACGAAGAGGATACCGACGAAGAACAGGATCTCCGCGAGGACCAGGAGCCCCTTGCCCTGCAGGACGTAGTCGCGGAAGGCGACCACGACCGGGTAGACGAAGGCGACCTCGACGTCGAACACGACGAAGATGAGCGCGACCAGGTAGAAGCGGATGTTGAAGTTGATCCACGCGCTTCCCGACGGCGGCTCTCCGCACTCGTAGGTCGAGAGCTTGCGGCGCTCCGGGTTCGACGGCCGGAGCAGCCAGCCGAGCCCGAGCATGAGGGCCGCCGTGATGGCGCCCAGGAGGATGTAGACCAGGACGTTGGCGAACTGGAAATTCACGCTTTCCTCGGGCTTCTCGGGTGGATCCCCGGGGTTGTTACCACCGGGAAACCTCCAGTCAACGAAAGGCGGCCCCCGCCCCGCCCCTCTCGACCCCGCGCGGAGCGCGCGGACGCCGCCGGGCGGCCCGAGTCCCGCCGGTCGCCGGTCGCGCCCGACACCGGCCCGCTCGGGGTCCGGTCGAGCCGGCCGTCGCCGGGCGCGACCGCCGCGCACCCGCGGGTCCGCCAGCTTTCCTCATGCTGCCCAGCAACGCCGCTTCTCCGGCGCGACGATCGCCCCTCGCGTTCCGGGACGAGGTTCAGGCGCGCGGGCCGCGATGAAGCCGTTCGAGGTGCTCCTTCGAGAGCGGCAGCACCACCGTCTTCCCGGTGACGTCGTTCGGGGCGACGTAGAGCTCGGTGCCGTAGACGGAGCAGAGCCGCACCCAGGTGAGCACCTCGTCGGGAGTTCCCTCGGCGACGACCGCTCCGCGCGAGAGCAGCAGCAGGCGATCGCAGTACATCGACGCGAGGTTCAGGTCGTGCACGACGAGCCCCACCGAGCGCCCCTCGCGCGCGAGGTCGCGCACCAGGTCGAGCAGGACGACCGCGTGCCGCAGGTCGAGGAACGCGGTGGGCTCGTCGAGCAGGAGGATCGGCGCCTCCTGCGCGAGGGCGCGCGCGAGCACCACCCGCTGCCTCTCGCCGCCCGACAACTGGTCGAGCGGGCGCTCGGCGAGATCGAGCGTCTCGGTGCGACGCATCGCCTCGTGCGCGGCGCGGAGGTCGGCAGGACCCTCCCATCCGAACGGGCCGACGTGCGGAGCCCGACCCAGCAGCACCATCTCGCGGACGCGGATCGGGAACGCGGGGTGCGTCTCCTGGGGCACGAAGGCGATCGTGCGCCCGCGCTCGCGGTCGGCGAGCCCGGCGAGCGGACGTCCGTCGACGAGCACCTGTCCGGCGTCGGGCCGCCGGATCCCCGAGAGCACCCGCAGGAGGCTCGACTTGCCCGAGCCGTTGGGCCCGATGATGCCGAGGATGCTCCCGGGGGCGACGACCGCGTCCACGGCGCCCAACGCCTCCCGCCGGCCGTAGCGCAGCCCGACGCCCCGCGCCTCGAGGCGGCTCATCCGGCGTCCCCGAGCGCGCTGCGCCCCTCGCGGCGGAGCAGGTGGAGGAAGAACGGGCCGCCGCACAGCGCGGTCACGACCCCCACCGGCAGCTCCGTCGGAAGCAGCGAGCGCGCCAGCGTGTCGGCCGCGACGAGGAACGCGGCTCCCCCCCAGATCGCGCCCGGGACGACGCGACGCTGGTCGCCGCCGGCAAACGATCTCACGAGGTGGGGCACGATCAGCCCGACGAAGCCGACCATGCCGGAGACCGGCACCGCCCCCGCGACGAGCAGCGCGACCGCGAGGTAGACGCGCCGACGCACGCGTTCGACGCCGACGCCGAGCCCGGCCGCGCTCTCCTCCCCGAGCGCCAGCGCGTTCAGGTCGCGCGCGGAACCGAGCAGCAGGAGCGCACCCGCCGCCAGCGTCGACGCGGCGAGCGCCGCCCACGGGAGGCCCCGCACCGTGATCGCGCCGATCACCCACGAGAGGATGCCGCGTGCGCGGCTCGGGTCGGCGATCGCGTCGACGAACGTGATCATCGCCGCCGCGAGCGCGTTGAACACGACGCCGGTGAGCAGGAGCGTCGTCGGGGTCGGAGCGCCGGCCGTCGCCGCGACCGCGTGGACGAGCGCGGCGGTCGCGAGCGCGCCGGCGAAGGCCGCGCCGGGTACCACGGCGAGCGCGGCCGAGGCGCCGAGCGGCAGCGCCACGGAGGCGAGGATCGCGAACAGCGCGGCTCCGCCGGAGATGCCGAGCACGTGCGGGCAGGCGAGCGGGTTGCGCAGCAGGGCCTGGAGGGCCGCCCCCGCGGCGCCGAGGGACGCGCCGACCAGCGCCGCCAGCAGGATGCGGGGGGCGCGCGCGCCGACCAGGATCACGTGCGCCGGGTCGTCGGCCGGCGCGAACCACGCCGCGACCGGGTCGATCCGGACGGGGCCGGTCGCGAGTGCCGCGAGCACGACCACCGCGAGCGCGGCGGCGCCGGCCAGGTGGATGCGCCAGGCGACCCCGCGGCCGCTCGGGACGGCCGGGCTCAACGGGCCTCCGCGCGCGGGTCCGCGCCGGGGCCCGCGTCCCGGAGCAGGTCCCGCATCTCGCGCGCGGCCTCGCCGAGCCTCGGCCCGGGGCGCAGCAGCGCGTCGCTCGACGGCGCGCGCACGCGGTGCTCCCGGACCGCGGCGATCGACTCCCATCGCGACCACCACGACGGCAGGGCCTCGCTCGCCTCGGATCCCATCGAGCCGTCGACGATCACCTCGGGAGAGAGCGCGATGACCGACTCGATCGAAAGACGCGGCCACGGCTGGCCGGTCGAGGCGGCGACGTTGTCGCCCCCGGCGACGCGCACGATCTCGTCGACGAAGAGGCCGGACCCGGCGACGATCAGCGGGTCGTGCCCGACCACGAAGAGCACGCGCCGCGGAGGGCGGCCGGCGACGCTCGCGCGCACCAGGTCGAGCTCGCGACGCAGTCGCTCGACGAGCGCGTTCGCCTGCGCCTCCTGCCCGGTCCACTCGCCGATCCGCCGCATCGCCTCCCACGCGTCGGAGAGCGTCGCGTCGCCGACCACCTCGACGCGCAGGCCGAGTTCCCGCAGGCGGAGCACGGCGTCGCGGTTGCCGGGCGAGGGGACCGCGATCACGAGGTCGGGCGAGAGCGCGAGGATCGCCTCCTCGCTCGGCGCGACCCAGGTGCCGACGCGCGGCAGCCGCGCGACCTCGGCCGGGCGGTCGCAGGTCGTCGAGACCGCGACCACCCGGTCGCCCGCGCCGATCGCGAACAGGATCTCGGTCACCGACGGCGCGAGCGAGACGATCCGGCGGGGACGCGCGTCCGCGCGCGGGGAAGCCGGCGCGGGCGAGCCCTCCCCCGCCCGGGCGACGAACGGGAAGGCCGCCGTCGCCAGGGCCAGCGCCGCGGCGAGCGCCCGTCCGAGGCGCGCGGCGCCGAAACGGGGGGACGCATCCCGCCCCGACCCTCGCCGCATGGTCCTGGGGTTCCCCACGTCCACCGGCGCGATAGGGGTTGCCGGGAGAGCCCGTCAAGGCGAGGGCCGGAACTCGGCCCGAGGTCGGGGTGCACCGCGGGGCGCAGCGCTACGCGCGACCTCGGTCGCCGTCCGCGCCGCCGGCGAGATCTTGCAGCGAGGCCCGCAGCTCGCGGGACAGGCGCGCGACCCGCGCCGCGTCCGCCGCGGCATCGGGCCCGCGGCGAAGGGCACCTCGAAGGGGCGTGCCGAAGGCGATCTCGATCCCGCCTCCGCGGGCGATCGGCGCGATCCGCCCGAGGAGTCCGCTCGCGGTGCCACCCGCGACCGCGACCGGGACCACCGCCGCCCGGGATCGCAAGGCGAGCCGGGCGACGACGCGCTCGTCCACCCGCCCCGAGCGCGAGGCGCCGGTGCGGCGAGGCGCGCCAGCGAGGAACGCGAGCACCGCCCCGCCCTCCCCGAGCATCTCGACGGCCGCTCGCCGGTCGATCGATCCGCCGCCGGTGCGTTCGAGCGCGGCGGCCAGGACCGGAGCGGCGACCAGGTCCGGGTCGACGAGCAGGCCCGCGTCCCGGCGGCCGGGAGGATCGTCGCCGAGCAGCACCCGCAGGGCGAGCGCGTCCCATCCGCTCGGCTCGCCCACGCGCACGACCGCGAGCACGACCGGCCCGCGCGCGGGAACGCGCTCGACCCAGCGTGCGCGCGGCCGCAGCCAGCTCCGGCCGGCCTGGCGGAGCAGCGCGCCCGCCCCGGCCCGGACGGAAGCATCCGCGCCCACGCTCTCGGCGAGCGAAGCGAGCGAGGGCGCTCGCCCCAGCATCTCCTCGGCCTGTCGCGCGAGTTCCGCCCAGGTCTCGAGCGCGCCTTCGACCAGCCCTTCGACTCGATCGGACTGCGCGGCCTCCTCGAAGTCGACGCCGGCGCGCGCGGCCACGTCGTCGATCAGCCGGTCCAGCCGGAAGAGGTGCTCGCGGAAGGACTCCGGCCGCGGCCGGCCGCGCATCGCGGCGGGCGATGCGCCGTTCGCGCGGGGCTCCGCGAGCGTCGGCGACGTCTTGCGCGGACGAGAGCGCGCCGCTCCGCCGGCCGCCGACGCCCGCTTGCCGCGGGCTCGCCCCGCTTCGCTCCTCGCCATCGGCCGCGGCACCCCGGGACGCGGCTCAGTCGAGCAGCGCCGCCGCGATCTCGCGCAGCGCCGGCGCCTCGGGCGCCCAGCGGATGCAGAGGCTCTGGGCGCGCTCGCCGTGGAAGCGAAGCCGGTGCTCGACGACGAAGCCGGCGCCGCCGTGGAGGTGGTGCGCCGTCCAGCAGACGCGCTTGAACGCCTGGCCGACCCACGCGATCGCGCTCGCCTCCTCGACGTCGCGGGGAGCCCCGGCCGCGATGCGCGTGATCGTCTGCCAGGCGAGGTGGCGCGCCGCCGTGAACGTCGTGCCCATGTCGGCGACCTGGTGGCGCACCGCCTGGAAGACCGCGATCTTCTGCCCGAACTGCTCGCGCATCTTCACGTACTCGACCGTCATCTCGAGCACCGCCGCCATGCCGCCGGTCATCTCGGCGAGGGCGAGCGCGGCCTGGCGCCTCTGCACGCGGGCGAGCGCCTCGTCCGTCGCCGCGATCTCGCGCAGGACCGCGGCGGCCCGGTAGCCGACGTGGCCCTGGCGATCCCCGCCGAAGCCGCGCAGCGCCTGCACGGAGACGCCAGGGGTCCGTCGGTCGACGAGTGCGAACGCGGTCGAGCCGCCGTCGCGGGCCGCGACCAGGTGGACGTCGGAGCCTTCCGCGTCGGGCACGTAGGCCTTCTCGCCGTCGACGACACGCGCCCCGCGCGGCCCCGAGAGCGCGGTCTTCCAGCCGCGGGGATCACGGCCCCCCGGCTCGTCGAGCGCGAGCGCCAGTCGGCCCCGGCCGCTCGCGAGATCGGGCAGGAGCGGGTCCGCGGGATCGAGGGTCGCGAGCGCGTCGGCGGAGCGGATCGCGCCCAGCAGCGGCCGCGGCAGGAGCCCGCGTGCACACTCCTCGACGAGGCAGGCGACGTCCGACAGGTCCGCGCCGCCGCCCCCCGAGGCCGTCGGCAGTCCGAGCCCGATCCAGCCGAGTTCCGCGACCGTCCGCGCGAGCACCGGATCGCACGCAGCCGGCTCGTTCTCCCACCGCAGCAGGCGGTCGGGGTCGACCTCGCGCGAAAGCAGCCCGCGCACGGCTTCCTGCAGCTCGCGCTGCTCGCCGGTCGGCTCCGGCCTCATTTGCGCGGCAGCCCGTAGCCGAGGAAGCCGATGATGTCGCGCTGCACCTCGTTCGTGCCGCCGCCGAACGCGAGCATCGGCGCGAGCCGGTAGAGCCACTGCATGCGGCCCTCGACGAGGGCCGTCGGCTCCTCGGGGTGGAGCTGTCCGTCGAGACCCAGGATCTCGCAGCCGGCGTCGGCGATGCGCTGGACGAGCTCCGAGACGAACACCTTCGCCATCGAGGACTCGGCCGCGGGCATGCGCCCCTGGTCGATCGCCCACGCGGTCTCGAGCCCGAGCATGCGTCCCGCCTCGAGGTCGGCCGCGAGCCGCGCGATCCGCTCGCGCACCCAGGGCTCGTCCTTCAGCGGCCGGCCGTCGACCACGCGCTCGCGCACCAGCCGCACGAGGTTGCGGAACATCCGCCGGCCCATCCCGACCGAGCCGATCGCGAGCCGCTCGAAGTTGAGCGCCATCGCCGCGTAGTAGAATCCCGCGCCGCGCTCTCCGATCAGGTTCGAGCGCGGCACGCGCACGTTGTCGAGGAAGAGCGCGTTCGTGCGCAGGCCCGGCCAGACCCAGATCGGCTGCACGGTGACGCCCGGGGCGTCCATCGGCACGATCATCATCGAGAGGCCCTTGTGCCTGGGCGCGTCGGGCTCCGTGCGCACCGCGAGCCAGTTGTGGGTCGCCGAGTGAGCCATCGTGTTCCACATCTTCTGGCCGTTCACGACCCACTCGTCGCCGTCGAGCACCGCGTGGGTTCGGATCGACGCCATGTCGGTGCCGGCTTCGGGCTCGGAGTAGCCGAGCGCGAAGTCGATGCCGCCCTCGTTGATCCGGGGCAGCCACTCGCGCTTCTGCTGCTCGTCCCCGACCCGCATGATGGTCGGCGCGACCGAGGTGACCGTGAGCGGGAGCATCGGAGCACCGGCCGACTCGATCTCGTCGATGAAGATCCACTGCTCGACGGCGCTCTTGCCGAGCCCGCCGTACTCCTTCGGCCACGCGATCCCCCACCAGCCGGCGTCGCGCAGCGCGCGGTGGAACCGGAGCGCGAGCGGACCGCGCCCCTCGTTACCCTTGAGGCGCGTCTCGCTCGCGAGCCCGGGATCGACGTTGCGACGGATGAAGCCGCGAACCTCGTCGCGCCACGCGGCCTCGGCGGGAGAGAGCTCGTAGTCCATCGCCGAATCGTGCCACGAACGGCCGCGAAATCAACACCCGGCGCGACGAGCCGCGGCGCGCCCGGAGCCGCGTTGACGCCCCGCGGGAGGTGCACTAGGCACGGGCCGTGAGCGACCCGCGCCTGCTCATCGTCACCGGCAAGGGCGGCGTCGGCAAGACCACGGTCACGGCCGCGATCGGCCGGGCGACCTCGCGGGTCGGGCTCCGCACCCTGCTCGTGGAGACCGCGTCCCCCGGGCGACTCGCGAACGTGCTTCGCGTTCCGTCGCTCGAGGCCGAGCCCCGACCGGTCGGCGAGCGACTCGACGCGGTCGCGCTCGACGCGGACCGCGCGCTCGCGTCGTTCGTGCAGTCGCTCGTGCCGCTGCGCCTGCTCTCGAACGCGCTGCTCGCCAGCGACACCTTCCGCATCGTCGCGGCCGCCGTGCCGGGAATCGCCGAGGCGGCGATGCTCTCGCAGCTGCTCGCGTGGCTCGAGCCCCGCGGGCTCCGGCGCCCGGCCTGGGACCGGATCGTGCTCGACGCGCCGGCGAGCGGGCACTCCGCCCCGCTGCTCTCGACCCCGGAGACGCTGGGGGGCATCGCCTCGGTGGGCCCTCTCGGCACCTCGCTGCGCCGCATGTCCGAGTGGCTGCGCGACCCCGCTCGCACCCGCGCGTTCGTGGTCGCGATCCCCGAGGCCTGGGCGGTGGCCGAGGCCGCCGAGCTGCGGGCCGTCCTGCGCGACGAGGTCCGCGTCCCGCTCGCGCCCCCGATCGCGAACGCCGTGTTCCCGCGGCGGTTCGCCGCCGCGGACGAGGAGCGGCTGCTCTCCGAGCGCGCCGCCGGGAGCGTCGACGACCGGCTGATCGCGGCGGGTCTCTACTTCCTCCGTCGCCGCGGGGACGAGAAGTCCCACCTGCGCGAGCTGCGGCGCGCGACCGGCGAGATCCCCGTCGAGCTGCCCTTCGTCTTCGACCCCGACGTGCGCCTCGACCGCCTCGACCCGGTCGCCGCCGCGATCGCGGAGGTGCTGCCGTGAGCGCGAAGCGATCGCGGACGACGAACGGCGACGCCGGCGCGCTCGACGCCTGGCTCGACGGCGTCCGCGTGCTCGTGTGCCTCGGGCCTGGCGGCGTGGGCAAGACGACGACCGCGGCGTCGATCGCGATCGCCGCCGCGATGGCGGGTCGTCGCGTCGCGGTCCTGACCGTCGACCCGGCCGCGCGGCTGAAGGACGCGCTCGATCTGCCGGAGCGACCGGGGGCGCTCCACCGGGTGCCGCTGCCGGACTCCGCGCGCGGCTCGCTCGACGCGGTCCTGCTCGACGCGAAAGGCCTGTTCGACGCCCTCGTGCGGCGCCTCGCCCCGAGCGACGACCTCGCCGAGCGCATCGTGCGCAACCCGGTCTACCGCAACGTCGCGGGCGCGTTCGCCGGGTCCGACGCCTACATGGCGCTCGAACAGGTCCTCGACCTGGCCTCGGATCCCGGCCACGACCTGGTCGTCGTCGACACGCCGCCCGCGAGCCACGCGCTCGAGTTGTTCGATGCGCCGCAGAAGATCCTGGCCCTCCTGCAGTCGCGCGCCCTCGAGTACCTGGAGGACCCGACCCGGATCCTCGGCAACGCGACGTCGCGCATCGCCCGCGGGGTGCTCTCGGGGGTCGTGATGGCGCTCGAGCGCATGACCGGGCTCACGCTCATGCGCGACCTCTCGTCGCTCGCCTCGGACTTCGCCGAGGTGGCGCCCCGCTTCCGCGAGCGAGCGACGGCGATCCGCGACCTGCTGCACGCCCCCACGACGCGCTACGCGCTCGTGACGGCACCCGACCCGCACGGGGCCGACGACGTGCTCGCCTTCACCGGCGAGGTCGACCGGCTCGGCATCCGCTGCGACGCCGTGATCGTGAACCGCGTGCTCTCGCTCGACGTCCCGGACGCGAGCGCACCTCCCCCGCGCCGACGCGCGGGCGGCGGCGGCGAACGGCCCGGGCTCCCGGTCGCGCTCTCGCGCAGGCTCGTCGAGTGCGCGGCCGACCTCGCCGCGATCTCCGAGGGCCAGCGCCGGGTGGTCGAGCGCCTGCGCGAGGGGCTCGACGCGCTCGACCTCGCGCGCGGCGGGACCTCGCCCCGGCTCTGGCTCGAGCTCCCGGCGCTTCGACCCGCACCGGTCACGCTGCCGGCGATCACGGACCTCGCGGGGCGCCTCGGCGCGATCCCGACGGAACACCCTCGCCCGGCTCCGCGCGCAGGCCGGCGTTCCTGACGCTCGAGACCTCCGCGGAGCCGCGGCCGCGGCCGCGCCCTACCGACGCGGGCCCGGCGTCCCCCGGCGCACCGGACGCCGACGCACCTCGCGCACCCCGGCGGGCGACGTCGCTCCCTGCTGCGCCGCGTTCGCGGCGAGCAGTCGGTCGAGCTTGATGTTCAGGTTGACGAGGCTTCCCTGCAGCGCCTCGACCTTCGCGGTGAGCTGCGCCAGGTCCTGCCGACTCGGGACGTTCAGGGTCGAGAGCAGCACCTGCATGTTGCGATCGACCGTGCCCTTGGTGCGGGCGGCGCCGCTCAACGCCTTGCCCAGCGCCTCGGCGACCTGCGGGCTGGAGAGGATCTCTCCGACGAAGCTGCCGATGCGCTCCTCGCCGACGCCGAACAGGCGCTGCCAGAAGCCGTCCGAGGCCCTGCGATCCGACATGTGCGCAACCTCCCGGCACCGTTCGCCCGGCAGCCGACCTTGCACTACAGTCGCGCCATGAGGTGGTCAAGGTGAGCGCCGTCCTGCAGTGGCTCGGCTGGTCGAGCGGCCTGCTCCTGGTCGCGCCCCGGCTCGCCGAGGAGCCGCTCGTGCTCGCGGCGACGGCCGCCGCCATGCTCGTCACCTACGCGATCACCCTCCACTTCCTGGCCGTGATGGCGGGCCGCGAGGGACGGCGCTGGGGGATCGCGGGTCTCGTGTTCGGCGTGGCCGCCGTCGCCCTCCTCCTCGTCGTCATGGAGAACTCGACGCCGGAGTGACCCCGCCTTCCACGGGCCCGCCCGGGCCCTCGACCACGACGAAGGCCGCGGCGATCCCGCCCGCGTGGGAGAGCGAGAGGTGGAGACGCTCGACGCCGAGCGCGCGCGCGGTCTCGAGTGCGCGGCCCGAGAGGACGATCCTGGGCGCCTCGCCGGGCGCGCGGTCGACCTCGATCTCGAGCCAGCCGGCGCG
>Ga0075471_10001286_pt1 | contig 16360 bp, 15 predicted proteins | sample DEB19_08_DNA_2_FD_74787 | JGI IMG/M metagenome (GOLD analysis project Ga0075471, IMG submission 74787) | Aqueous microbial communities from the Delaware River and Bay under freshwater to marine salinity gradient to study organic matter... | ecosystem: Environmental > Aquatic > Marine > Coastal ... | reverse complement strand
TGTCGGTGGCCGTGGTCCCGAACCTCGACGCCGCCATCGCCCACGTCAACCGGTTCGGCACCGGCCACACCGAAGCGATCCTGACCCGCGACCTCGACGCCGCCCGTCGGTTCACCCGGGAGGTCGACGCCGCCGTGGTCATGGTCAACGCCTCGACCCGCTTCACCGACGGCGAGCGGTTCGGGTTCGGTGCCGAGATCGGGATCTCGACCCAGAAGCTCCACGCGCGCGGCCCGATGGGCCTGCGCGAGCTCACCACCTACAAGTACGTGGTCTGGGGCGACGGACAGATCGTGTGAGGACACGGGCACCGGGCCCGTGCCGATGACCGGAGGATTTCGTGGCGGAACGATTCGCAACGGTGGCCGACGTCACCGACCGGCTGCGTGGGGTCGACTACCTCTCGAGCGACGACATCTCCGGCGTGGTGTTCCTCGCCGACCGACTCGAGAAGCCGGTCCTGGTCGAGGGCCCGGCCGGGGTGGGCAAGACCGAGCTCGCCAAGGCGATCGCCGCGTCGACGGGGGCCCGGCTCATCCGGCTCCAGTGCTACGAGGGGCTCGACGAGGCCAAGGCCCTCTACGAGTGGAACTACAAGAAGCAGCTCCTGCGCATCCAGGCCGACCGGGAGCACGAGGCGTCGTGGTCCGACGTCGAGGCCGACATCTTCTCGGAGCCGTTCCTGCTGACCCGGCCGCTGCTCGAGGCGATCCGGGCGGAGGAGCCGGTGGTCCTGCTCATCGACGAGGTCGACCGGGTCGAGATCGAGACCGAGGCGCTCCTCCTCGAGGTGCTCTCCGACTTCCAGGTGTCGATCCCCGAGCTCGGCACCATCGTCGGGACCCAGCGGCCCATCGTGCTCCTGACCTCCAACAACACCCGGGAGCTCTCCGAGGCGCTGAAGCGCCGGTGCCTCTTCCTGCACGTCGACTACCCCGACATCGAGCGCGAGAAGGACATCGTGCGGGTCCGGGTCCCCGACATCGACGAGAACCTCGCCGAGCAGATCGCCCGGGTGGTGCGCTCGATCCGCGAGCTCGACCTCAAGAAGGCGCCGTCGATCTCCGAGACGATCGACTGGGCGCGCACCCTCGTCTACCTGGGTCGGACCGAGATCACGCCCGAGGTCCTGGGCGAGACCCTGCACGTGCTGCTCAAGTACCAGTCCGACATCGCCAAGGCGAAGAAGGAGCTGGTCGACGGCCCGCCCTCGAAGCTCCCCGGCGCGCAGAAGTAGTCCGACGTGCTCGACGTCCTGCAGGGGTTCGTCCACGAGCTGCGTGCGGCCGGACTGCCGGTCTCGATGACCGAGAACCTCGACGCCATGCGGGCGGTCGAGCAGATCGACATCGCCGACCGGGACCTCCTGCGCGCCGCGCTCGGCGCGACGATGGTCAAGAACCAGCGGCACCGGGCCGCGTTCGAGACGGTCTTCGACGTGTACTTCTCGCTGTTCAGCCCGGCGGCCGAGGACCGGGCCGCCCTCGACCTCCCCGACGAGCTGTTCGGCGGCATCGGCGGCGACCTGCAGGGGGGTGCCGGTGCCGCCGGTGACCTCACCCGCGAGGAGATCGCCGAGATGCTCATGCGGGCCCTGTCGCGCATGGACCTCGACGAGATGCGCCGCCTCGCCGCCGCGGCGGTCAGCCAGTTCGCCGGCATGGAGCCGGGTCGGCCCGTGGGGGGTACCTACTACCTGTACCGGACCCTCCGGCAGCTCGACCTCGACGACCTGTCGACCCGGATGGCCGACCTGGGGCGTGACCGGGGCGAGGTCCCCGACGACCCGCTCGGTGAGCGGCTCGCCCTCGAGGAGTACGAGGACCGGCTCCGGAAGTTCCGCCAGATGGTCGAGGAGGAGATCCGGCGCCGACTGGTGGCCGACCGGGGGGTCGACGCCATGGCCCGCACCCTGCGCAAGCCCCTCCCCGAGGACATCGACTTCATGCACGCCTCGCGTGACGAGATGCTCGCGCTGCAGCGGGCGATCCAGCCGCTGACCCGGCTCCTCGCCGCACGGTTGGCCCAGCGCCGGCGCCGACGCCACCACGGCCAGCTCGACTTCCGGCGGACGGTACGTGCCTCGATGGCCTACGGCGGCGTGCCGGCCGAGCCGAAGTTCCGGCGTCCGCACCCGGCCAAGCCCGAGATCATGGTCGTGGCCGACATCTCGGGGTCCGTGGCGTCGTTCGCCCGGTTCACCCTGCAGTTCGTGCACGCCATGGCCACGCAGTTCTCGCGGGTCCGGTCGTGGGTGTTCATCGACGGCATCGACGAGGTCACGCGCTTCTTCGAGGGCAACGACGACATCTCCGAGGCGGTCAACCGGGTCAACACCGAGGCCGACGTCGTGTGGGTCGACGGCCACTCCGACTACGGCCACGCCTTCAGCGTCTTCCACGACCGCCACGAGCGCGAGGTGACGCGCAAGTCGACGGTGATCTTCCTCGGCGACGCCCGCAACAACTACCACGCGTCGCAGAACTGGGTCCTCCAGTCGCTGCAGAAGCGGGCCCGGCACGTCTACTGGCTCAACCCCGAGCCGCGGTCGTACTGGGACAGCGGCGACTCGATCATCGCCGAGTACGCCAAGTACTGCGACGGCGTCTTCGAGGTGCGCAACCTGCGCCAACTCGAGCGGTTCATCGCCACCGTCGCCGAGGACTGACCCCACGCCCCCCATTCGTTGTTTGGGTGATTGTGGGGGCCAGAGGCCCCACAATCACCCAAACAACGGGGTGGGCCGAGTCGGGTGGGGGATCAGCCGGCGTTCGCGTCGGCGTCGGCGGCGCGGCGGCGGGCGCTGAGGTCGGCCTGGCGGTCCTTGTACTCCGCGATGGCGGCCCGGTGGTCGACGATCGGCTCGGGGTAGTCGAGCAGCGCCCGCTCGAGCGGGGGCAGGTTCCACGGCTCGTGGACCGCGCCGCCCGCCACCGACGCCAGCTCGGGGACGTAGCGGCGCACGTAGTCGCCGTCGGGGTCGAAGCGCTGGCCCTGGACGGTCGGGTTGAAGATCCGGTGCGGGTTGGTGTCGGTGCCGGTGCCGGCTGTCCACTGCCAGTTGAGGTTGTTGTTGGCGATCTCACCGTCGACCAGCCAGTCGAGGAACCAGCGGGCGCCGAGGCGCCAGTCGAGGTACAGGTCCTTCGTGAGGAACGAGGCCGTGATCATGCGGGCCCGGTTGTGGACGAACCCCTCCTGGCGGAGCTGGCGCATGGCGGCGTCGACCACCGGGTAGCCGGTGAGCCCCGCCGTCCACGCGGCGAACGCTGCGGGGTCGTCGTTCCAGTCGTCGCCGCGGGTGCGGTAGTCGGCCCAGGCGGCCCGGGGACGCGCCACGAGGCACTGGGCGTAGAAGTCGCGCCAGCACAGCTGGCGCACGAACGGCTCGGCCCCGGGTCGCCCGGCGACGGTGTGGAGCACGTCGAGGGGGGACAGGCACCCGAAGCGCAGGTACGGGGCGATCCGCGACGTGGCGTCGCCGGGGAGGTCGTCGTGCCGGTCGCCGTACCCGGCGAGGCGCTCGCGGACGAAGGCCGTCAGTGCGGCCCGACCGGCGGTCTCGCCCCCGGGGGCGACCGCGGGGGAGCGGTCGCCGGCGACGAGGTCGGCGAGGCGGGGGAGGTCGATCCCGACCTCAGCGTCCGGGACGGCGATGGCCGCCGGCACCCCGAGGAGCGACCGGCGGGGGGTGGCCTGCCAGCGGTTGTGGTACGGGGTGAAGACCTGGAAGTGGTCCTTGCCGTTGGGTGTGACGGCCAGCGGCTCGACGACGTTGACACCCGGGTGCACCTCGACCGTGACCCCGGCGGCCGCGCGCAGCGCCTCGATCCGGCGGCGGGCGAACGGCGACACGTCGTCGGAGACGTGGACGGACCGGGCACCGACCGCCGCTGCCGCCGCCGCCACCTCGGCGACCCAGTCGCCCCGGCGCACCACCAAGCGGCCACCCAGCCCGACCAACGATTCGTGCAGGTCGGTCAGCGACTCCAGGAGGAACCCGGTGCGGTTCGGCCGGTTGAAGGGCCCGGCCAGGATCCCGTCGTCGAAGACGAACAGTGGGACGACGGCGTCCGCCCGAGCCGCGGCGCTCAGCGCCGGATGGTCGTGGACCCGCAGGTCTCGCGTGAAGACGACGACGGCGGTGTCCATCTCTCCCTCAACCGGGAGTGGTTCGGTCCGATTCCCGGTCGAGCAGGGTCCAGGCCCGTCCGGCCACCCGGGCCAGCATGAGCAGCTGGGCCCGCTCCCGCCGTCGGAACACGTGGCCCTCCCGGCCGACCAGCAGCCAGGCGTCGTGGTCGGGGAGGGCGGCGACCGCGAGGTCCGCCGGACCGGCGACGCCGTCGGCCACGAGCGGCGAGGCGGCGGTCCCGGCGGCGAGGGCGACGAGCATCCGGTCGTCGGGCACCGCGTCGCCGGCCCACGAGACCACCCGGTCACCGACGAGCAGCGCGGCCCAGTCGGCGACGAACTCCCGGCCCAGGTGGGCGGGCAGGGTGTGCTGGAGGTCGGCGACCGTGGCGCACTCGGTCAGGACGGCAGCCGACTCCAGGGCGTCGAGGCGGGGGTCCGGGAAGGTCCCGACCCGGCGGACCTCCTCGACGGAGGCGCCGTCGACCTCCTCGACCTCGCGCACGAGCAGATCGAGGCGACCGGCGTCGGCCAGCACCACGGCGAACTCGTCGACGGCGACGTCGGTCCCGCGCTCCACGACGTCGACCCCGACGATGTCGCCGCCCACCGCGCCGATCCGGGCGGCGACGAGCCCGAGGGCACCGGGACGGTCCGGCAGCCACACCCGGACCAGGACGTTGCAGGGGCTCTCGGCGCCGGTCATGGGGCGAGGCTACGGAGCGGGCGTTGCGGGCGTGTGAACCCGGTGTTGCGTCCGTGGTCCACTCGGGACGCGGCCGGCGGTCGGGCCGTCCCTACACTCGGTCGGGTGAGCGAGCGGATCGGCGTCCTCGGGGGCACCTTCGACCCCGTCCACAACGGGCACCTGGTGGTGGCGGCCGAGGTGCGCCACGCCCTCGGGCTCGACCGGGTCCTGATGCTGGTGGCCGGCGATCCCTGGCAGAAGCGGGGGCGGGTGGTGGCGTCGGCCGCCGACCGGCTGGCCCTCGTGGCGACGGCGGTGGCCGACGTGGAGGGGCTCGAGCCGAGCGCGGTCGAGGTCGAGCGCGAGGGGCCCACCGTGACCGCCGACTCGCTCGAGGCGCTCTCGGCCCCGGGGCGGGAGCTGCTGCTGATCCTCGGTGCCGACGCGGTCGCCAACATGGGCACCTGGCGTCGGCTCGACGACACCCGCGGTCTGGCGACCATCGTGGTCGTCGAGCGGGCCGGCGACCTCGACGTCGATCCGCCGGGCGACGGCTGGCGGGTCCACCACGTGCGGGTGCCCCGGATCGACGTCTCGAGCACCGAGTGCCGTGAGCGGCTGACGACCGGTCGACCGGTCGACGGGCTGGTGCCCGAGTCGGTCATCGCCGAGATCCGTCGGCGTGGCCTCTATGCTCCGCCCCGATGACCCGGACCCCGCGAACGCCGTTCGTGCGTCGCGTGAGCGACCGGCACCTCCCGTGAGCGGCGACCCGACGGCCCTCGACCGGGCCCGGGCGGCGGCCGAGGCCGCCCTCGACAAGAAGGGCACCGACGTGGCGGTGCTCGAGGTCGGCGACGTGCTCGCCATCATCGAGTGCTTCGTGCTGGTGTCGGCCACGAACGTCCGGCAGGTCCGCACGATCGTCGAGGCGGTCGAGGAGGCGGTGTACGCGTCCGACGGCGGCAAGCCCACCTCGATCGAGGGTCGGACCGACGCCTCGTGGGTGCTGATGGACTACGGCGACGTGGTCGTGCACGTCTTCCTCGAGGAGACCCGAGCCTTCTACGACCTCGACCGCCTCTGGGCCGACGTCCCGCGGACCGAGTTCGCGTCGGATCAGCCCACGTAGGGACGCATCGGCACGCCCCGGGCGATCAGGGCGTCCTTGAGCTCGCGGACCCCGAGGTTGCGCTCGAGGCGGGGCGAGTAGAGGATCGACGAGATGATCGCGGCCTGGGCCCCGCCGGCGGTCAGGCCGTCGGCGATGTGCTCGACCGTGCCCGCCCCGCCCGAGGCGATCACCGGCACGTTGACGGCGTCGGCGACGGCCCGGGTGACGTCGAGGTCGTAGCCCGACGCCGTGCCGTCGCGGTCGATCGAGTTCACGACGATCTCGCCGGCGCCCAACTGCTCGCCCCGCTTGACCCACTCGATCGCGTCGAGCCCCGTGGCCAGGCGTGCGCCGTCGATGAACACCTCGTAGCCCGACGGGAACTCGCGCGACACGCCGACGTGCTTCACCTGGGTGGAGAGGACGACGCACTGACGACCGAACGCCTCGGCGCCCTGGCGGATGATGTCGGGGTCGCGCACCGCCATCGAGTCGATGCTGATCTTCTCGGCGCCGGCCTTCAGGACCTCGTACATGTCGTCGAGGGTGCGGATGCCGCCCCCCACGGTGAACGGGACGAACACGTGGTGGGCGACGGCGCGCACGGTGTCGAGGTCGATCTTGCGCTTCTCGGCCGAGGCCTTGATGTCGTAGAAGACGATCTCGTCGATCTGGTCGTCGTAGAGGGTGGCGGCGAGGTCGGCGGCGGGGGCGACGTCGATGTTGTCCTGGAACTGCTGGGCCTTGGTGACCCGGCCGTCGACGACGTCGAAGCAGGCGATGAGGCGCTTGGTCAGCACGATCCGTCCCAGATGGCGAACCGCCGGAGCAGCTCGAGCCCGACCGGCCCGCTCTTCTCGGCGTGGAACTGGGTCGCCACGATGTTGCCCCGGGCGACGACCGAGCAGAACTCGTGGCCGTACTCGGTGACCCCGAGGGCGTCGGCGGGGTCGTCGGGCACCACGTAGTACGAGTTCACGAAGTAGCAGTAGGCGTCGGGGCCCAGGCCGTCGGTCACGGGGTGGGCCCGGGTGGTGCGCACGGCGTTCCAGCCGATCTGGGGGACCCGCAGGGTGTCGGGGAACCGCTCCACCCGACCGGGCACCCAGCCGAGGCAGTCGACGTCGCCCTCGGCCGAGTGGTCGAGCAGGACCTGGAGGCCGATGCAGATACCGAGGAACGGCCGATGCTCCTCGACCGCCCAGCGGGTCAGGGGCTCGACCAGCCGGGACTCGTGCAGCGAGTCGATGGTGGCCCGGGCGGCACCGACCCCGGGCAGGATCACGGCGGTGCAGGCCCGGAGGGCCACGGGGTCGGCGACGAGCCGGTACGGCACCCCGAGGCGCTCGAGGGCGTAGCCCACGCTGGGGGCGTTGCCGGCGCGGTAGTCGATGACCCCGATCACCCGCCGCAGGCTACCGCCGACCCCGCGGCCGGTCGCTGGGTGGGGCTCAGTGCCCGTGGGTCGCGGCCGTCAGGGTGAGGACGGGCGCGGGGAGCTCGGGTTCGGGTGCCCCCTGCTTCGGGATCTCGATCCAGCGGACGACCTCGCCCGACGAGTAGGTCTGGAGGGCCTTGAAGACGACCCGCTTCCCGGCGCCAGGGAGCGGTCCCGCCGACACGGTGAACTGCTGGAACTCACCCGGCTCGATGCGGCCACCCGCCCAGACGATCCGGGAGACGACCTCGGAGATCGTGCCGTCCTCGGTCTTGATGGGCTTGGCGAGGGTGGTCCGCTCGACCGTCGCGGTCCAGCCCGGGACGGGCTGGATGCTGACGAACGGGATGGGGCGGTCGGTCGGGAGGACGACCTCGACCGAGACCGTGGCGGCGTCGTCGCGCTCGTTGGGGACGGCGAACGACAGGATCGAGAACGAACCGCGTGGCGCCGACGAGGGGTGGACCGAGACGTGGGCGGCCGCCGGCCCGGCGATCCCGACGATCACGGAGAGTGAGGCGACGGCAGTGGCGGCGAGGGTCGCGGCTCGCCGGAGACGGCTGGGGGTGCGGCGCACGGTGACTCCTTCCGGACGGGCCGATCGTGGGCGCGTCCCGACGGGCCGGAACATCCTCCGGCGGGTTCGGTGAGGAGTTGGTCGACGCGCCGGGCCCGAAAGTTCCCCGGACCGACGGATCAGACCGCCTCGGCGGCCCGCACGGCCGCGACGAGGGCCTCGCGGGCCCGGGAGACCCGGGAGCGGATGGTGCCGACCGGAACGCCCGCCACGCCCGCCGCCTCCTCGTACGACAGCCCGAGGATCTGGGTCAGGACGAAGGCCTCGCGGCGGTCGTCGGGGAGGGCGGCCACGAGCGGTGCGAGGTCGACACCACCGGTGGCGTCGGGTCGGCGCCCGTCGCGGGCGGTGGATTCGATCCGGTCGCGGAGACGCCGGTCGCGTTGGCGGCGACGGACGGCGTCGGCGCACGTGCGGCGGGCGATCGAGAGGAGCCAGGTGCGCGCCGACGCGTCGCCCCGGTAGCGGGGCAGGGCCCGCCAGGCCCGGACGAAGACGTCCTGGGTGACGTCGTCGGCGGCATCGGGGCCGACCAGGTGGCGGGCCAGGCGCCACACCTCGGGCTCCGACGCCCGGATGAACGCCGCCAGGGCGCTGCGGTCGCCGTCGCGGGCGGCGACGAGGAGGGCGGTGCGCTCGTCCACGGATCGGGGACGATACTTGGGAACCAATTCGAACCAGGGACGGACTGCCCGGACATGGACTGCCGCAGCGCACACGACGCCATTTCGGACCGCCTCGACGGGCGCCTCGACGATGGTCGCCTCGACGACCACGCCCTCGACGCCCACCTGGGTTCGTGTGCGGCGTGTCGGGCCTACGCGGCCGACGCCGCCGCGTTGCACCGCCAGGTCCGGCTGCGGATCGCCGAGCCGGTTCCCGACCTCACGGCCGCCATCCTCACCGCCATCGGACGCGACTCCGATCACGCCCGGACGGGCAGCCTGCGCCTGGGGCTCGCCGCAGTGGGCGTCGTGCAGCTCGTCGTGGCGTTGCCCGCGCTGCTCCTCGGCGAGGACGCCGGTCTGCCCGCCCACACGGCGCGCCACCTGGGATCCTTCGCGGTGGCGTTGGCGATCGGCTTCCTCTTCGCCGCCTGGCGCCCCGACCGGATCGGCGGCGTGCTGCCGTTGACCGCGGTGCTGGTCGGGTGCCTGTTGATCGGTTCGGCCTTCGACGTCGCCCAGGGGCGCACCGCCGCGCTCACCGAGCTCGGGGCACACGCGACCGAGATCGTCGGCCTCGGTCTGCTCTGGGTGTTGGCTCGTGCGGTCCGCGGCCCGGACGGGAACCGCACCGGTCGATTGGCGACGGGGCCGACCATCTCGTGATCGGCGCGGTCCGTCGTCGGCTGGCGCGCCTCGGTGGGGCGATCGGGCTCGGCCTCGTCGTCGTCGTGGCCACCGCCGGCCCGGCGTGGGCGCACGCCTCGTTGGTCGAGTCGGACCCGGGTGCGGGCGCCGTGCTGGTCGACGCACCCCGGTCGGTCGACCTGCGTTTCTCCGAGTCCGTGACCGTCGAGCCCGACGGCGTGCGCCTCTTCGACGGTGACGGCGCCCGCGTCGCGACCGGCACGCCCGCCACCCCGACGGCCCGTGAGGTCCGGGTCCCGATCCGTGCTTCCCTGGCCGACGGCGCCTACGTGGTCACGTGGCGGGTCACCTCGGCGGACACCCATCCGGTGCGCGGTGCCTTCACCTTCACGGTCGGACAGGCGTCCGGGCCGGGCGCCGCCGACCCGTCGATCCTCGCCGACCGGCTGTTGCAGGACCAGGGCGGTGACCCCGCCGTGGGCGCGGCCTGGGCGGTGGTGCGCTGGCTCGCCTTCGTGGGCATCGCGGTGCTGGTCGGTGGCCTGGTGTTCGTGGTCGCGATCTGGCCGGGCGCCCGTGACCAGACCCGGACCCGCCGGATCGTCACGGCCGGCTGGGCGGTCCTGGTGGTGGCGACGGTGCTCGGGTTCGTGCTGCGGGGGCCGTACGTGGCGGCCGAGGGGCTCGACCGGGTGCTCGACGTCGGCCGCTGGGGGGAGATCGCCGGCACGCGCTTCGGCGTGGTGTGGCTCGTCCGGCTCGGGTTGCTCGCCGTCACCGGTTTCCTCCTGCACCGGTGCTTCGCCGGCCCGTCGGGGGAGCGGCGAACCCTCCCACAGTGGTGGACGGTGACGACCGCGGTGGTCCTCGTGGCGATCTGTGCCACACCGGCACTCTCCGGGCACCCGGCGGGCGGGGACCTGGTTGCCGTCGCCACCGTGCTCGACGCCGTGCACGTCACGGCGATGGCCGTCTGGCTGGGCGGCCTGGTGCTCATGGGCGCGGTGGTGGTCCGCGGCGACGACCCCGACGGGCGCCGGGCCGTCGTCGAACGGTTCTCCCGGATCGCCTTCTGGTGCGTCGCTGCTCTGGTGGCGACGGGAGCGTTCGCCACCTGGCGGGACGTCCGGACCCTGACCAACCTCCGTGAGACCGACTTCGGGCACATCCTCGTGGTCAAGGTCGCGATCTTCGCCCTGATGGTGGTCTTCGCCGCCTTCAGCCGGGAGGTCGTGGCCCGGCTCTTCCGGCGTCCGGCTCCCGGCGTCGCCGATGACGGACTCGAGGGCGACGGCGACGGCGGCGAGCCACTCGACCTCGAGGCACTGCGGCAGCGGGAATGGCGCTCATTGCGGCGTTCGGTCTGGACGGAGGCGGTGATCGGACTGGCGGTCCTGGCGGCCACGGCGGCGCTCGTCAACGCCGCACCGGCATCGGGGATCGTGGCGGGTGCGAACCAGGGGGTCGCCGGGGTCACCATGCGCGACCGGCTCGTCACGGTCGACGTCGCGGTGACGCCCGGGCGGGTCGGGGTCGACGACGTGCACGTCAACGTGTTCTCGCCCCAGGGGACGCCGTTCGACGCGAAGGAGCTCACGGTCACGATCGACCTGCCGGCCCGGGGCATCGCGCCGATCGCGGTGCCGCTGCGGCGGCTCGGCCCGGGGCACTACCTCTCGCCCGGCTTCACGATCCCCTTGTCCGGATCGTGGCGGGTCACGGCGAAGGCCCTGGTGTCCGACGTCGACCTGGTCACCCTCACCGGCCGGGTCCCGATCGGCTGACGGGTCAGGATCCGCCCGGGCGTCAGCGCAGCTGGCGGACCCCGTCGACGTCGCCCCGGAGCAGGATCGTCCAGAACGCGCAGTTCCCCGAGTGCAGGACGAGCCGCTCGAACGTCGACATCAGCACGACGGTCGCCAGCAGGTCGACGGCGTGGCGCTCACGACCGGGGAGGGCCTGGAGGTGCAGGCCCTCGCTCCCGCTCGTCACCGGGAGCTCCGCGATGCAGAACGCCGCGTCACCGAACCGCTCGAGGAGCGCGTCACGGACCTGCGCCTGGTCGCTCTGCACGAGCACCCGGTCGACCCCGCCGTGTCGGAGCGCAGCGCGCACCGACCGGACGTACCGGGTGAGTGACGACGGACGGATCTCCTCGACCTTGTCGGTCCCGCGGACCCACACGGCCACCGTGCGGCGCGGGTCCACGACGTACCGCTCGGCGAGGTCGTCCGCACGGGCGCGGACCGCCTCGCTCGGTCGGAAGTACGCGTCGACCCAGGGCCGCAGGGCGTCGAGGTCGAGCGAGCGGGCCGGGCCGTTGGCCGACCAGGGCAGGCCCTGGAGGTCGGCGGCCGGGTCCGGGGTCGGGAGCGGCGGCCGGGGCGGGGCGAAGAACCGGTCCCAGATGCAGCCCGTCGAGTCCTCGCGGTAGAGCGGGAACGCCGACGACGAGTCGATGCGCGTCACGGGGGCGGGGGCCCGCATCGCCTCCACCAGGGTGACGGTGCAGGTCGAGAAGAAACCGTGGTCGTGCTCGACCGTCAGGACGCCGTCGGCGAAGGTGGCGAACCGGCGTTCGTCGATCCAGCGGCGGGCGGCCGCCGCCGACCGGGCCGTGGGTGGGCGCGCCCGCCGGGGAGTTCGCACCCGTGGAGCCTAGGACCGGCCCCCTGCGGACGCGACGGAGCCCGGACCGGATCGGTCCGGGTGTTCGACGCGACGGAGCCCGGACCGTGGCGGCCCGGGCTCGGTGCAGGGTGGACCCGATGGGACTTGAACCCACGACCCCCTCCATGCCATGGAGGTGCTCTTCCAGCTGAGCTACGGGCCCCTGAGGAACGCCGACGATACCAGCGGGAGCCGGTCACCACCGGTGTCGGGGTCCCACGTCGCTAGCCTCGGGCGCTCATGCCCACCGATGCCGACGCCCCCGCCACCACCGACGGCCCCCGCGACGACCGCCCGGGTTTCCGTTACGACGCCCGGCTGGCCGCCGAGATCGAGTCCCGCTGGCAGGACGCCTGGGAGCGGGACCACACGTTCTGGGCCCCGAACCCGGTGGGCCCGTTGTCGGAGGGCTTCGACCGGGTGGCCGGCGAGGAGAAGCTCTACGTCCTCGACATGTTCCCGTACCCGAGCGGGGCCGGGCTCCACGTCGGGCACCCCCTCGGCTACATCGGCACCGACGTCTTCGCCCGCTATTGGCGGATGCGGGGCCGCAACGTCCTCCACGCGATGGGCTACGACGCCTTCGGCCTCCCGGCCGAGCAGTACGCCCTCCAGACCGGCCAGCACCCCCGGGTGACCACCGAGGCCAACATCGCCAACATGCGGCGCCAGCTGCGCGCCCTCGGGCTCGGGCACGACCCGCGGCGCGGCGTGGCCACCACCGACGTCGACTACTACCGCTGGACGCAGTGGATCTTCCTGCAGATCTTCGGTTCGTGGTACGACCCCGACGCCGACCGGGCCCGGCCGATCGCCGACCTGGTGGCCGAGTTCGACGCCGGCACCCGCGCGCCGGTCTCGGCCGCGAACCCCGACGGCCGCGCCTGGGCCGACCTCGACGCCACCACGCGCGCCCGCGTCGTCGACTCGTACCGGCTCGCCTACCTCGAGGAGGCGATGGTCAACTGGTGCCCCGGGCTCGGCACGGTCCTCGCCAACGAGGAGGTCACCGCCGAGGGACGCAGCGAGCGCGGCAACTTCCCGGTGTTCCGCCGTCCGCTGGAGCAGTGGGTGCTCGCCATCACCCGCTACGCCGACCGCCTGATCGCCGACCTCGACCTGGTCGACTGGCCCGAGCCGATCAAGGTGATGCAGCGCAACTGGATCGGTCGCAGCGTCGGGGCGCGGGTGACGTTCCCCGTCGTGGGTCACGACGGGGTGGGCATCGAGGTGTTCACCACCCGGCCCGACACCCTGTTCGGGGCCACCTACATGGTGCTGGCGCCCGAGCATCCCCTCGTCGACGTCGTCGTCCCGTCCGACTGGCCGGGCGCCCAGTTCGGCGACGACCTCGACGACATCCCCGCCAGCTGGCGGGGGATCTTCGGCACCGACGTCCTGCCCGCCGCAGCCGTCCGGCGCTACCGGGAGTTCGCCGCGCAGAAGTCCGACCTCGAGCGTCAGAGCGAGGGCAAGGTCAAGACCGGCGTCTTCACCGGCGCCTTCGCCCGCAACCCGACCAACGGTCGGCCCGTTCCGGTCTTCATCGCCGACTACGTGATGATGGGCTACGGCACCGGTGCGATCATGGCGGTGCCGGCCCACGACGAACGCGACTTCGACTTCGCGCGTGAGTTCGACCTGCCGATCGTCGGCGTGGTCCGCCCGTCCGACGGCTGGCTGCGCGACCGGGGGGTCGACGCCGACACCCCGGCGGCCGACTGGCCCGAGGCCTACCCCGGTGACGGCACCGGCACCGGGTCGGCCAACGGCGCCGTCTCGCTCGACGGGCTCACCACCCCCGACGCCAAGCGGGTCATCGGCGACTGGTTGGAGGCCGAGGGTCTCGGCGCCCCCACGATCAACTACAAGCTCCGCGACTGGTTGTTCTCCCGGCAGCGCTACTGGGGCGAGCCGTTCCCGATCGTCTACGACGCCGACGGCAACCCGCACGCCGTTCCCGAGGCGCTGCTGCCCGTCGAGCTCCCCGACCTCGACGACTTCCAGCCGGCCGTCCCCGACGACGACTCCGTCGCCTCCGACCCCGAGCCGCCCCTCGGACGGGTCCGCGAGTGGGTGACCGTCGAGCTCGACCTCGGCGACGGGCGCGGTGTGCAGCCGTACCGGCGGGAGACCAACACGATGCCGCAGTGGGCGGGCTCGTGCTGGTACTACCTGCGCTACCTCGACCCCACCAACGACGACGCGCTCGTCGACCCCGAGGTCGAGCGCTACTGGATGCGCGGTGCCGACCACTCCGGTGGCGTCGACCTCTACGTCGGCGGGGTGGAGCACGCCGTCCTGCACCTGCTGTACGCGCGCTTCTGGCACAAGGTGCTCTTCGACCTCGGGCACGTCTCGACGCCCGAGCCGTTCGCCCGCCTGTTCAACCAGGGCTACATCCAGGCGCCGGCCTTCACCGACGAGCGGGGCGTGTACGTCGAGGCCGAGCGGGTCGTCGAACGCGACGGGGCGTTCTTCCTCGACGACGAACCCGTGCAGCGCGAGTTCGGCAAGATGGGCAAGAGCCTGAAGAACGTCGTCACCCCCGACGACATGTACCGCGACTACGGCGCCGACACGCTGCGCCTCTACGAGATGTTCATGGGCCCGCTCGACGCCAGCCGGCCGTGGAGCACCGCCGACGTCTCGGGCGTCCACCGGTTCCTGCAGCGGCTCTGGCGCAACGTGGTCGACGAGGACACCGGTGTGGCGCACGTCGACGACGCCCCGGCCGACGACGAGACCCGGCGCGTGCTCCACCGCACGATCGCGGCGGTTGGTGCCGACATGCCCGACCTCAAGTTCAACACCGCCATCGCCCGGCTGTTCGAGTGCAACAACCACCTCACCCAGGTGGTCGCGCAGCGGGGGAGCGCACCCCGCGAGGTGGTCGAGCCGCTGCTGCTCATGCTCTCGCCGTTGAGTCCGCACGTCGTCGACGAGCTCTGGACCCGCATCGGGCACGTCGGCACCTGCGCCTACGAGCCGTTCCCCGTCGCCGATCCGGCCCTGCTCACGGTCGACACCGTGGAGGTGGCGGTCCAGGTCAACGGCAAGGTCCGCGCCCAGGTGGCGGTCGCCGCCGGGGCCGACGAGGCCGCCCACGAGGCGGCGGCCCGGGCCGACGCCAAGGTGGTGGCCGCGCTCGAGGGCACGACCGTCCGCAAGGTGGTCGTCGTCCCCGGGCGGATCGTCAACTTCGTCGTCGGGTGACCCCGCGCCCCTGACGTCCCGGGGTCGGCGGGGTCGGCGGGGTCGGCGGGGTCAGACGCCGAAGCCGGTGAGGATGACGGCGTTCGTCGTGGCCGCGGCGTGACGGAGCGGCATGGCGGCACGGTAGGAGTCGGAGTCGTACCAGGCCCGGGCGGCCTCGACCGAGTCGAACTCGAGCATCACGGTCCGGTCGCCGTGCCAGGTGCCCTCGAGGGTCTGACCGGGATCGACGGCCAGCACCCGGGCGCCGGACTCGAGCAGGGGCGGGGTGGAGGCCTCCTCGTAGGCCCGCATGCCGTCGGGGTCGTGGATGGCCTCGGTGAAGATGACGTACGCCTTGGGCACGGTGCCTCCCGGTCGGGGGTGGGGCGATCACGGTAACGGACGGGGGTGGGTCGCCGTCCTGAGGGCGTCGTCCGACCCGAGGAGCGCCCGTGTCCGAACCGCCCGTCGTCCCGCGTCCGACGCCCGGCCGACCCGGTGGAGCCGGTCGGCCCCGGGGCCGACCCGACCCGCTCCGGCGGTCCGGACGACGTCCGGCGTCGGCGGCGGGGGGTGATCCGGCCTTCTGGGGAACCGGGCACGGCGGGCCGGTGCGCGCCGTCCTCGACCGGCTCGTGGGCGTCGCCGACGCCTGGCGCGGGCGGCTCGCCGACCGGCGACTCGACGTCGGGGTGGGTGCGGTCGTCGTGGTGGTGGCCGCCCTGGTGGCCGGCGTGGTGTGGTACCGGATCGGGGTCGCCGGTGCCGGGGCCGGCGTCGGCCCGCCGCCGTCGCCGTCCGTCGACCGGACCGGGGCGGCGCGACGCCCGGTGCCGACGGCCGCGCCGGCCGCGACGACCCTGCCGGTGGCGGGGGTGCGCCCGACCCCGCGGCGGGGGGCCGACCTCGTGGTCCACGTGGCCGGCGCGGTCCACGCGCCCGGGGTGGTGGCGCTGCCGAATGGTTCCCGGGTCGTCGACGCCCTCGCCCGGGCCGGTGGCGCCCGGACCGACGCCGACCTCGACCGCCTCAACCTCGCGGCCCGGGTGCTCGACGGTCAACGCATCCTCGTGCCGGTGATGGGTGCCCCGACGGCCCCCGACGCCGGCGGGAGTGCCGCCGCCGACGCCGTCCCGATCGACCTCAACGCCGCCACCGTCGCCCAGCTCGACACCCTCCCCGGGATCGGGCCGACCCTGGCGGGGGCGATCGTCGCCGAACGGGAACG
>Ga0075471_10001283_pt1 | contig 16382 bp, 16 predicted proteins | sample DEB19_08_DNA_2_FD_74787 | JGI IMG/M metagenome (GOLD analysis project Ga0075471, IMG submission 74787) | Aqueous microbial communities from the Delaware River and Bay under freshwater to marine salinity gradient to study organic matter... | ecosystem: Environmental > Aquatic > Marine > Coastal ... | reverse complement strand
CGCCTTGGAGCGGTACCTGGCGGTCGACCCGCCTCGCACGCCTGCCCGGCCCGGGCGCATCTGGCGCCTTGATGTCCCCTGACGACAGCCCGCGCTTTCCCGTTGAATTTAGGGGCTTTTCCACGATCATGCGGCGCAACAAATTGCCCCGTCGAGGGCAAAAAAGGTAGAATTCGGCGGTTTTGAGGAAAGCCTGATGCGATCGCGTTACGTGGTGGGGAACTGGAAGCTCAACGCCAGCCTTCCCGGCAACGAATCGCTGCTGAAGGCGCTCCTCTCAGGGGTCGAGTCGCAGCCGGGTTGTCATCTGGCCGTGTGCGTTCCGGCCCCCTACTTCGCGCAGGTCCGGTCCCTGTTGGTGGGCTCCCCGGTGGCGTGGGGCGGACAGGATGTCAGCCGTTTCGACAAGGGCGCCTACACCGGTGATGTTGCCGGCGGGATGCTCGCGGAGTTCGGGTGCCGCTACGTCATCGTCGGGCACTCGGAGCGCCGCGCCCTGGCGGGCGAGTCCGACGCGGTCGTGGCCGAGAAGCACGCGGCTGCACGCCGGGCCGGCCTGGTGCCGATCCTGTGCGTGGGTGAGACCCTCGAGGAGCGGCAGCGGGGAGTGACAGAACAAGTGTTGGCGCGGCAGCTCGACGCCGTGCTGGATGGGCAGGGGCCGCAGTCGCTCGACGGGGCGGTGGTGGCCTACGAGCCGGTGTGGGCGATCGGCACGGGCCGCACGGCCACGTCGGAGCAGGCTCAGGCAGTGCACGCGTTCCTCCGGGCGCGCGTGGGTGAGCGGGATGCGGCGCTCGGCGCGCGGCTGCCGATCATCTACGGCGGCAGCGTGAAAGCGGGCAACGCGGCGGAATTGTTTGCGATGCCAGATGTCGATGGCGGCCTGATCGGCGGGGCGTCGTTGGTGGCGGATGAGTTCCTGGCGATCTGGCGCGCAGCCGGATTGGCGCCGGGGCGCAACTGAAGGAGCGTTTGTCGAATGGAAAGCATCGTCCTGGTCTTGCACGTCATCGCGGGCATCGCGATCATCGTGCTCGTCCTTCTGCAGCACGGCAAGGGAGCCGACATGGGCGCCGCCTTCGGCAGCGGCTCGGCCGGAAGCCTCTTCGGCTCCAGTGGCGCAGCCAACTTCCTGTCGCGCTCGACCGCGGTGCTGGCCACGGTTTTCTTCGCGAGCAGCCTTGGGCTCGCGTTCCTGTCGACGCCGAAGTCCAAGTCGGGTGGCGTGACGGAATCAATCACGAAAAGCGCGGTGCCCGCGGGGACCGCGCCCGCTGCGCCGGCGCCCGCGGTGCCGGCTCCGGCGGCGGACCCCACGGGGCCCAAGTCGCAGCAGATACCGAAGTAACCCTCGCAGTACCGAAGTCGCAAGGCCGTGCCGTCGTGGTGGAATTGGTAGACACGCTGTCTTGAGGGGGCAGTGCCGAAAGGCGTAAGAGTTCGAGTCTCTTCGACGGCACCACAATCGCAGCACCCGCCGGATGGCCGGCGGCGCAAGTCGAAACAACGGGCGCCATGCTGGAAAACTATTTCCCGCTGCTGCTGTTCCTCGCCGTCGGCACCGCTGTCGGGCTTGGCGCCCTCTTCGCAAGCGGGGCGCTCACGCGCCTGACCGGGGTTCACCGCCCCGACGCCCAGAAGCTGGCCCCCTACGAGTGCGGATTCGAGGCGTTCGAGGATGCGCGGATGAAGTTCGACGTCCGCTATTACCTCGTGGCCATCCTGTTCATCCTGTTCGACCTCGAGATCGCCTTTCTCTTTCCGTGGGCGACAGTGCTGCAGGAGATCGGCTGGTTCGGCTACGTCGCCATGGTGCTTTTCCTGGGGATCCTCGTGGTCGGCTTCATCTACGAGTGGAAGAAAGGGGCGCTCGAATGGGAGTGATGAGCGAACAGCGGGAAATACCGGCGCCGCTCGCGAGCGGCCTCTCCGAGCAGGGCTTCGTGGTCACCAGCGTGGACGCGGCGCTCAACTGGGCGCGCACCAACTCGCTCTGGCCGATGACGTTCGGGCTTGCCTGCTGCGCGGTGGAAATGATGCACGCGGGCGCCTCGCGTTACGACCTCGACCGCTTCGGCATCGTGTTTCGCCCGAGCCCCCGCCAATCGGACCTCATGATCGTCGCCGGCACCCTCTGCAACAAGATGGCGCCGGCGCTTCGCAAGGTGTACGACCAGATGGCCGAGCCGCGATGGGTCATTTCCATGGGCTCGTGCGCCAACGGCGGTGGCTATTACCACTACTCCTACTCCGTGGTGCGTGGGTGCGACCGCATCGTGCCGGTGGATGTTTACGTGCCCGGCTGCCCGCCCACTGCGGAAGCGCTGATCTATGGGCTGCTGCAGTTGCAGAACAAGATCAAGCGCACCCAGACCATCCGGCGCCGCTAGCCATGCCCGACGGCGCCCCGAGCTTGCTGCACGCCGACATCGCCCGAATTCTCGGCGACCGGTTGCTGTCCGCCTCGGAGCGGCTGGGTGAGCTCACCATCGAAGTGCGCGCCGCCGATTGGGTGGGCGCGTGCACGTCGCTGCGTGACGACCCGGCGCTCGCATTTTCGACGCTCATCGACCTTTGCGGCATGGATTACCGCGGCTTCGCGGAGCAGCCGCATGAAGGGCCTCGCTTCGCGGTGGTGCTGCACCTGCTGTCGATTGCGCACAACCGGCGTGTTCGCGTTCGCGCTTTCTGCGCCGACGATGAGTTTCCGGGCGTGGCCTCGCTCATCGACGTGTGGGCCGCCGCCAGTTGGTACGAGCGCGAAGCCTTCGACCTCTTTGGCATCGTGTTCGAAGGCCACCCGGACCTGCGCCGCATCCTCACGGACTACGGCTTCATCGGCCACCCGTTCCGCAAGGACTTCCCGGTCTCCGGGCACGTGGAAATGCGCTACGACCCGGAACAGAAGCGGGTTATCTACCAGCCGGTCACCATCGAGCCGCGCGAGATCGTGCCCCGAGTGGTGCGCGAGGGCTCGTACGGCACCGGCAAGGGCGGGGGCGGCTGACGTGGCCGAGATCAAGAACTACACGATGAACTTCGGGCCGCAGCACCCAGCCGCCCACGGGGTGCTGCGTCTCGTGCTGGAGCTCGATGGCGAGGTGGTTCAACGAGCAGACCCGCACATCGGCCTCCTGCACCGCGGCACCGAGAAGCTCGCCGAAACCCGCACGTTCCTGCAGAGCGTGCCGTACATGGACCGCCTCGATTACGTCTCGATGATGGCGAACGAGCACGCCTACGTGATGGCGATCGAGAAGCTCGCCGGCGTGCAGGTGCCGGAGCGCGCCCAGTACATCCGCGTGATGTTCGACGAGATCACGCGCATCCTCAATCACCTGCTGTGGATCGGCTCGCACGCCCTCGACGTGGGCGCCATGACGGTCTTCCTCTACGCCTTCCGCGAGCGCGAGGACCTCTTCGACATGTACGAGGCGGTCTCGGGCGCCCGCATGCATGCGGCCTACTACCGGCCGGGCGGCGTCTATCGGGACCTTCCAGAACGCATGCCGCAGTACCAGGCGAGCTCGCAGCGCAGCGCCGCCGAGATCGCGCGCCTCAACGAAAACCGCCAAGGCTCGTTCCTCGACTTCGTCGAGGACTTCACCAAGCGCTTCCCGGGCTACGTGGACGATTACGAAACACTGCTCACCGAGAACCGCATCTGGAAGCAGCGCACGGTGGGCATCGGCGTAGTCAGCCCGGAGCGGGCGCAGGCGCTCGGCTTCACCGGCCCCATGCTTCGCGGCTCAGGAATAGCGTGGGACTTGCGCAAGAAGCAGCCCTACGAGGTCTACCACCGGATGGATTTCGACATCCCGGTCGGCACCAACGGCGACTGCTACGACCGGTACCTGGTACGCGTGCAGGAAATGCGCGAGTCGAACCGCATCATCCGGCAGTGCCTCGAGTGGCTGCGCAGGAACCCCGGCCCGGTGATCACCGGCGACCACAAGGTAGCGCCGCCTTCGCGCGAGCAGATGAAGTCCTCGATGGAGGAGCTGATCCACCATTTCAAGCTCTTCACGGAGGGCATGCACGTGCCGGAGGGCGAGGCCTACGCCGCGGTCGAGCACCCGAAGGGCGAATTCGGCATCTACCTCGTCTCCGACGGCGCCAACAAGCCGTTCCGGCTGAAGATTCGCGCGCCGGGCTTTGCGCACCTCTCTGCGATGGATGAGATGGTGCGTGGCCACATGATCGCGGACGTGGTGGCGATCATCGGCACCATGGACATCGTGTTCGGGGAGATCGACCGGTGAGCGCACCCGTGGCCGCCCCGTCGCTGCTTTCCTCGGCATCGCTTGCGCGCATTGAGCGCGAGGCGGCGAAGTACCCCGCCGACCAGCGCCAATCGGCCGTGATGGCGGCGCTCGCCATCGCGCAGGACGAGCACGGCTGGCTCTCCAACGAGGTCATGGAAGCCGTGGCGTCGGTGCTGCGCATGCCGCCGGTGGCGGTCTACGAGGTGGCGACGTTCTACAACATGTACGACGTGAAGCCCGTTGGCCGCTACAAAGTGACGGTGTGCACCAACCTGCCGTGCGCGCTCTCCGGCGGTGTGGACGCAGCGGAATACCTGAAGGCGAAGCTCGGCATCGGCTTCAACGAGACGACAGCCGATGGCGCCATCACGCTGAAGGAAGGCGAGTGCATGGGCGCCTGTGGCGACGCGCCGGTGCTGCTGGTGAACAACAAGCGCATGTGCAGCCGCATGGCCCCGGAAAAAATCGACGCCCTGGTCGCGGAGTTGCGCCGATGACTGCGATGCTCGATTACGGCAAGGACGCGGTGATCCTCAAGGGGCTGGATGGCTCCAACTGGCCCCTGAAGGATTACGAGGCGCGCGGCGGCTACCGGGCGCTTCGCAAGATCGTCGAGCAGAAGATGACGCCGGACGACGTGATTGGCGAGCTCAAGAAATCGGCGCTGCGCGGTCGCGGCGGCGCGGGCTTCCCCACGGGCCTCAAGTGGTCCTTCATGCCGCGGGCCTACACGGGCCAGAAGTACCTTGTCTGCAACTCGGACGAGGGCGAGCCGGGCACGTTCAAGGATCGCGACATCATCCGCTACAACCCGCACATCCTCATCGAGGGGATGATCATCGGCGGCTACGCCATCGGCGCCACGGTCGGCTACAACTACATCCATGGCGAAATCTGGGCTGAGTACGAGCGCTTCGAAGAGGCGCTGGAAGAGGCGAGGGCGGCGGGCTACCTCGGCAAGAACATTCTGGGTGCCGGCTTCGATTTCGAGCTGCATGCGCACCACGGCTACGGGGCGTACATCTGCGGCGAGGAAACCGCGCTGCTGGAGTCGCTCGAGGGCAAGAAGGGCCAGCCGCGTTTCAAGCCGCCTTTCCCTGCGAACTTTGGCCTCTACGGCAAGCCGACGACCATCAACAACACGGAAACGTTTGCCGCCGTGCCGGCGATCATCGTCAACGGCGGCGAGTGGTTCCTGGGGCTGGGCAAGCCCAACAACGGCGGCACCAAGATCTTCAGCGTCTCGGGTCATGTGAATCGCCCGGGCAACTACGAGATTCGCCTGGGCACGCCGTTTGCCACGCTGCTTGAGATGGCCGGCGGCATGCGCGGCGGCAAGAAGCTCAAGGCCGTGATCCCGGGGGGCTCGTCGATGCCGGTGCTTACCGCCGACGTGATGATGGATCTCGACATGGATTACGACTCGATCGCCAAGGCGGGGTCCATGCTGGGCTCCGGCGCCGTGATCGTGATGGACGAGGCCACGTGCATGGTGAAGGCCGCCGAGCGCCTCGCGTACTTCTACTACGAGGAATCCTGCGGGCAGTGCACGCCATGCCGTGAGGGCACGGGCTGGCTCTATCGCGTGGTCCACCGCATCGAACACGGCTTGGGGCGGCCGGAGGACCTGGATCTCCTCCTGAACCTTGCCGACAACATGCAGGGCCGCACCATCTGCGCCCTGGGCGATGCCGCGGCGATGCCCGTGCGCGCCTTCGTGAAGACCTTCCGCGCCGAGTTCGAGCACCACATCGCGCACAAGCGCTGCCTGGTGGCGGCTGGCGGCTACAGCTCCGCTGTCGCACCCGAAAAGCTGGCGGCGGACTGACCATGGCCACGATCAACCTCGAAATCGACGGCAAGCCTGTCCAGGTGGAAGGCGGCTCCACGGTGATGGATGCCGCCACCAAGCTGGGCGTGTTCGTTCCGCACTTCTGCTATCACAAGAAGCTTTCGATCGCCGCCAACTGCCGCATGTGCCTCGTACAGGTGGAGAAGGCCCCGAAGCCGCTGCCGGCCTGCGCAACCCCGGTGGCCGAGGGCATGAAGGTCTTCACGCAATCCGAGCAGGCAGTGAAGGCGCAAAAGGGGGTGATGGAGTTCCTGCTCATCAACCACCCGCTGGATTGCCCGATCTGCGACCAGGGCGGCGAATGCCAGCTGCAGGATCTCGCCGTGGGCTACGGCGGCTCCAGCTCGCGCTACCAGGAAGAAAAGCGCGTGGTGGTGAACAAGAACCTGGGCGCGCTCATCAGCACCGACATGACGCGCTGCATCCACTGCACGCGTTGCGTGCGCTTCGGCCAGGAAGTGGCCGGGGTGATGGAGCTCGGCATGGCCGGGCGTGGCGAGCACTCGGAAATCCTGGCTTTCGTTGGCAAGACCGTGGATTCCGAGCTATCCGGAAACATGATCGACCTGTGCCCGGTAGGCGCGCTTACCTCGAAGCCTTTCCGTTACTCGGCACGCACGTGGGAGCTCGCGCGCCGACGTACCGTCTCGCCGCACGATGGCCTGGGCTCGAATCTCGTGGCGCAGGTGAAGCAGGACCGCGTGATGCGCGTCGTGCCGCAGGAAAACGAGGCGATCAACGAATGCTGGCTCTCGGACCGTGACCGCTTCGCCTACGAAGGCCTCAACAGCGACGACCGCCTGGTGAAGCCGCTGGTGCGCCGGGGGGAGTCCCTCGTCGAAACCACGTGGGCGGAGGCGCTGGAGGTGGCGGCCAAGGGCCTGCGCGAGACGTTGAGCGCCCACGGGCCCGCTTCGCTGGCCACGTTGGTGGCGCCGTGGCTCACGCTCGAGGAACTGCACCTCGCCACGAAGCTCTCGCGGTCGCTCGGCTCGGACAACATCGAGCATCGCATCCGTGCCCGCGATGCGCGCTCGGCATTCGTCGGCGCGCCGTGGCTGGGCATGCCGGTCGCCGAAGTCAGCACCTTGCAGGCGGCGCTGGTCGTTGGGTCCAGCCTGCGCAACGAGCATCCGTTGGTGGCGGGTCGCCTGCGGCAGGCGACCAAGCAGAGCCTCGCGTTGAGCGTCGTGCACGTCTCGGAAGACGATCTCCTCATGCCCGTCGCAGCTCGCCTCACCACTCGGCCCTCGGCGCTCGCTGCGGAGCTGGTCGGAGTGGCGCGGGCCTGTGCAGAGAAGGCGGGGCAGGCCCTTGCCGGTGACGTTCGCCGCGCTGCCGAAGAGATCATGGTTACCGCGGGGGCGCGAGCGATCGCGGATGCGCTCGTGGGGCGCGAGCGCGCTGCGGTGCTCCTCGGCAACTACGCGCAGCAGCATCGGGATTACGCCGTGCTGGTGGCGGCCGCGTCCGAAATCGCGCGTGTGACGGGCGCAAAGTTCGGCGTTCTCGCGTCGGATGCCAATGCCGTGGGCGCTGCGATGGTGGGTGCCCAGCCCCGTGCCGATGGGCTCGGCATTGCGGGGCTGCTTTCGGCCAAGCCGCGCGCCTTCGTCGTCGCGGGCTTCGAGCCCGAGCGGGATGCGGCCCTTGCCAGGGACCTGACGGCTGCGCTGGCCGCCTCCCACTGTGCCATCGCGCTCGCGGCGTGGCGGGGCAACGTTGATGAATGGGCGGACGTCGTGTTGCCGATCGTCCCGTCGACCGAGACGGGTGGCACGTTCGTCAGCATGGAAGGGCGCGCGCAGACGTTCCATCCGGTCGCGAACCCGCTGGGTGAGGCGCGCCCGGGCTGGAAGGTGCTGCGCATGCTGGGCACGCTCCTCGAGGTGCCGGGCTTCGAATTCGACACGCTGGAGGCAGTGCGCGCGGATATCGGCGCGGACCTTCCGGCGATGGTGTGCGCGAGCGTCTCGAACGCTCCCGCGCCACTCAGTTTCTCGCTGGCTCCTGCATCCGAGGTCCTGGAGCGCATCGCCGACTGGCCGCTTTACGGCTCGGACCCGCAGGCCCGCCGTGCCGCGAGCCTTCAGCGCTCGGCGCAGGCGAAGGCGGCACGCACCGTACGCATGAATACGGCGACGGCGGCTTCGCTGAACCTCGCGGCGGGCGGCCATGCGCGCATCACTCAAGGCGCGGGTGAGGCCATCCTGCCGGTGGCCATCGACGCGACGCTCCCGGATCAGTGCGTGCGAATCGCCTGCAGCACGCCAGAAGCGGCAACGCTGGTTGAGGGCGCCATCGCGCTGAGCCCCGTGTCCGTTGGAGCCGCTGCATGACTGAACTCTGGGGCGCCTTCCAGAACACCGTGCGTGGCGTGGCCGGCCCCGAATGGGGCGACGAGGCCTGGCTGGTGGCGAAGTCTGTTGCTGGCATCGTCATGGTGCTGGTGCCGCTGCTGCTCACGGTGCTGTATTACCAGCTGGTCGAGCGCTGGGTGATCGGCTGGATCCAGGTGCGCCGCGGCCCCAACCGCGTGGGCTGGAAGGGCGTGCTGCAACCGATCGCCGATGCCATCAAGCTCCTGATGAAGGAGCAGATCCTGCCGGCGGGCGCATCGCGAGGCCTGTTCCTCCTGGCGCCCATCATTGCGGTGGCGCCAGCCTTGGGCGTCTGGGCCATCGTGCCGTTCGCGCCGGGCTGGGTCATCGCCAACGTCGACGCCGGGCTGCTGGTGTTGTTGGCACTCACCTCGCTCGGCGTCTACGGAATCATCATCGCCGGGTGGGCATCGAATTCGAAGTACGCGTTCCTCGGTGCCATGCGCTCGGCGTCGCAAGTGGTCGCCTACGAAATCGCCATGGGCTTCGCGCTCGTCGGTGCGCTGATGGCGGGGCAGAGCCTGAATTTGAGCGCCATCGTCGCCCGGCAGGACGGCGCGTGGGGTTTCCTGGAGTGGTTCTGGCTGCCGCTCTTCCCGCTCTTTGTCGTCTATTTCATCGCCGGCCTCGCCGAGACCAATCGCCACCCGTTCGACGTGGCGGAAGGTGAAAGCGAGTTAGTGGCAGGCTTCCACGTCGAGTATTCGGGCATGAGCTTCGCGGTGTTCTTCCTCGCGGAGTACGCCAACATGATTCTGGTCTCCACGCTGACCGCATTGCTCTTCCTCGGGGGCTGGCTCTCGCCGTTCAACTTCGCGTTCGTTCGCGAGATCCCGGGGCTCTCGCTCATCGCGACGCCCGGCATCCACTGGCTGCTGGCAAAGATCGCGTTGTTCATGTTCATCTTCCTCTGGGTGCGCGCGTCCTTCCCGCGCTACCGCTACGACCAGATCATGCGGCTCGGCTGGAAGGTGTTCATCCCGGTGACGCTCGTCTGGATCCTGGTGGTTGGGCTCGTGATGATGGAGCCCATCGCCAGCCTGCCGCCGTTCTCCCTCTGGTTCGGGAAATAGCCGCCATGTGGAGCCGCGCCCGTGAAATCGTCTCGAGCCTGATGCTCTCCGAGCTGGTGAAGGGCCTGGGCCTCACCGGCCGCTACCTGTTCGCGCGCAAGATCACCGTCGCTTTCCCCGAGGAGAAGACGCCCCAGAGCCCGCGCTTCCGCGGCCTGCACGCGCTTCGCCGCTATCCCAACGGGGAAGAGCGTTGCATCGCCTGCAAGCTGTGTGAGGCGGTGTGCCCGGCGCTCGCCATCACCATCGAGAGCGAGCAGCGGGACGACGGCACGCGCCGCACCACCCGCTATGACATCGACCTCACCAAGTGCATCTTCTGCGGCTTCTGCGAGGAGAGCTGCCCGGTGGACTCGATCGTCGAAACCCGCATCCTCGAGTACCACGGCGAGGCCAGGGGCGACCTTTATTACACCAAGCCGATGCTGCTCGCGATCGGCGACCAGTACGAAGCCCAGATCGCCGCCGACCGCGCCGAGGACGCGCGCTTCCGCTGATGGATTTCGCCCTCGCCGCCTTCTACGTTGCCGCCGCCGTGCTGGTCTTTGCCGCACTGCGCGTGGTCACCGCCAGGAACCCGGTGCACGCGGCGCTGTGGCTGGTGATCGCCTTCTTCTCCTCGGCAGTCGTCTGGCTGCTGCTCTATGCGGAGTTCCTCGCCATTACGCTCGTGCTCGTTTACGTGGGCGCGGTGATGGTGCTGTTCCTGTTCGTGGTGATGATGCTCGACGTCAACTTCGAGAAGCTGCGGGCGGGCTTCAAGAAGCACCTTCCTGTGGCGGGCGTGGTGGGCGCGTTGGTGGCCTTGGAAATGATCCTCGTGGTGGGTGCGCGCGAGTTCGGCCGCCGTGAAGTGGCGCCGCCCGGCCCGCCGCCGGCGGATTACAGCAATACCAAGGAGCTGGGGCGCGTTCTCTATACGGATTACGTCTTCGCCTTTGAGCTCGCCGCTGTGCTCCTTCTTGTGGCGATCGTGGCGGCCATTGCGCTCACGCTCCGCAAGCGGAAGGAAACGCGCTATCAGGAGCCAGCCGAGCAGGTGGCGGTGACCAAGGCGGACCGGCTGCGCATCGTACGCATGAAGGCCGAGACGCCCGCAACGGGAGACAGCAAGTGATCCCGTTGAACCATGTGCTGATCCTGGGGGCCATCCTCTTCTCGATCTCGGTGGCGGGCATCTTCTTGAATCGCAAGAACCTGATCGTGATCCTGATGGCGATCGAGCTGATGCTCCTCGCCGTGAACCTCAACTTCATTGCCTTCTCGCACTACCTGGGCGACACGGCCGGTCAGGTGTTCGTGTTCTTCATCCTCACGGTGGCGGCGGCTGAATCCGCCATCGGCCTCGCGATCCTGGTGGCGCTCTTTCGCAACCTCCAGTCCATCGACGTGGAAGACCTGGACTCCCTCAGGGGCTAGCGCATGGACCTGATGACGCTCGCCACCGTCGCCGCCTTCGCCCCACTCGTGGGCGCGATCCTCGCCGGGTTCCTGGGCAGGAAGCTCGGCCGCACGTTCGCGCACACGGTGACGATCGCGCTGGTGGCGGTGTCGTTCTCTGCCTCGGTTGGCGTGTTCATGGAAGTCTTGGGCGGCAAGACGCTTACTCAGCCGCTCTACACGTGGCTCGCGGGCGAGGGCTGGTCATTCCACGTTGGCTTCCACCTGGATCGCCTGACGGCCGTGATGATGACGGTGGTCACCTTCGTGTCGCTGATGGTTCACGTCTACACCATCGGCTACATGGCCGACGACCCGGGCTACCAGCGCTTCTTTGCCTACATCTCGCTCTTCACCTTCTCGATGCTGATGCTGGTGATGGCGGACAACTTCGCGCAGCTCTTCTTCGGCTGGGAGGCGGTGGGGCTGGTTTCCTACCTGCTGATCGGCTTCTGGTTCAAGCGCCCGACCGCGGTTTACGCGAACCTCAAGGCCTTCCTCGTGAACCGGGTGGGGGACTTCGGGTTCCTGATCGGCATCGGCTTCATTTTTGCGGCCTTCGGCACGCTGGATTACGCGCCGGTGTTCGCGAAGGCCGCCAACTTCAAGGACACGCTGGTCACCCTCGCCCCGGGCTGGGAATTCCCGCTGCTCACCGTGACCTGCATCGGGCTCTTCATCGGCGCCATGGGCAAGAGCGCCCAGTTCCCGCTGCACGTATGGCTGCCCGATTCGATGGAAGGCCCCACGCCGATCTCGGCGCTGATCCATGCGGCCACCATGGTGACGGCGGGCATCTTCCTCGTGGCCCGCATGTCGCCACTGTATGAGCTGGCGCCGGCCGCGCTTTCGTTCATCGTGGTGATCGGTGCCATCACTGGCTTCTTCATGGCGCTGGTGGCCATCGTGCAGACGGACATCAAGCGCGTGGTGGCGTATTCGACGCTCTCGCAGCTGGGCTACATGACCATGGCCCTGGGCGCGGCGGCGTACCCGATCGCCATCTTCCACCTGATGACGCACGCTTTCTTCAAGGCGGTGCTCTTCCTCGGCGCGGGCTCGGTGATCATCGCCATGCACCACGAGCAGGACATGCGGCGTATGGGCGGGCTCGCCAAGTACCTGCCCATCACCTACGCCACCGTTCTCATCGGCGCCATTGCCAACGCGGGCCTGCCGCCGTTCTCCGGCTTCTTCTCCAAGGATTCGATCATCGAGGCGCTGAAGTTCTCCACCACGCCTGGTGCGGGCTTCGCGTATGCCTTGGCACTTGGCGGCGTCTTCGTCGGTGCCTTCTATTCCTTCCGACTGGTGTTCTTCGCCTTCCACGGCAAGGAGCGTTTCCGGGAGGTCGCCCACGACCACGACCACGACCACGACCACGGGCACGAAGCGCACCACGACGACGACCATGGGCACGGCCACGGCGCCACGCCGCACGAGTCCCCGTGGGTGGTAACACTGCCGCTGGTGCTGCTGGCCATTCCGTCGATTGCCATCGGCTGGCTCACCATCGGCCCCATGCTCTACGGCGGCTGGTTCGGCAACGCCATCGCGCCAAGCGCCACGATGACGGAACTGGCCAAGCACTTCCACGGTGCCGGGGCGATGGTGATGCACGGCTTCGCCACACCGCCGTTCTGGCTGGCGCTCGCGGGCTTGGCCACCGCCGCCTATCTGTACCTGGTGCGCCCGGACCTGCCGGCCGTCATCAAGGAAAAATCCGGCGTGCTCGCGCGCATCCTCGAGCGCAAGTACGGCTTCGATGATTTCAACGACTGGTTCTTTGCCGGCGGCGCCCGCAAGCTGGGCGGCGGCCTCTGGCGCTGGGGTGACCGGGCGGTGATCGATGGCCTGCTCGTCAACGGCACGGCGCGGGTCATCGGCTGGTTCGCTTCCGTGGTGCGGCGCGTGCAGACGGGCTTCGTCTATCACTACGCCTTCACGATGATCATCGGCGTGTTCGTGATCCTCACGCTGGGTTTCCTGCATATCAAGGGGCTGGGCTAGCGATGACCGGCTTCCCAATGCTCTCCCTCGTCACTTGGCTGCCGATCGCCTTCGGGTTGCTGGTGCTCGCGTTCGGTACGGACAAGAACCCCACGCCCGCGCGCTGGCTCGCCCTCGTGGGTTCCGTGCTCGGGTTCCTGGTGAGCATTCCGCTGTGGACGGGCTTCGATCTCACCGCTGGCGGCGCCATGCAGTTCCGCGAGTTCGCGCCGTGGATCCCGCTTTTCAACATTCACTACCACCTGGGCGTGGACGGCATCTCGATGCCCCTCATCGTGCTCAACAGCTTCATGACCGTTCTGGTGGTGATAGCGCATTGGGAAGTGATCACGGAGAAGGTGTCGCAGTACCTCGCTGCCTTCCTGATCATGTCCGGGCTCATCAACGGCACGTTCGCTGCGCTGGACGCGATCCTCTTCTATGTGTTCTTCGAGGCGATGCTGATCCCGATGTTCCTGATCATCGGGGTGTGGGGCGGGCCGAACCGGGTTTACGCGGCGGTCAAGTTTTTCCTCTACACGCTGCTGGGCTCGCTCCTGATGCTGGCCTCCTTCATCTACCTCTACCAGCAGACGAACGGCAGCTTCGAGATCCTCGATTACCACAAGCTGCCGCTCACGCTCACGGCGCAGGTGCTGGTGTTCCTGGCCATGTTCGCCTCCTTCGCGGTGAAGGTGCCGATGTGGCCGGTGCACACGTGGCTGCCGGATGCGCACGTGGAAGCGCCCACGGGCGGCTCCGTGATCCTCGCGGCCATCACGCTCAAGATCGGCGGCTACGGCTTCCTGCGCTTCAACATGCCGATCGCACCGGATGCCTCGTCAGCCCTCTCGGGCCTCGTGATCGGGCTTTCGCTGGTGGCTGTGGTCTACATCGGGCTTGTGGCGCTGGTGCAATCGGACATGAAGAAGCTGATCGCCTACTCGTCGATCGCCCACATGGGCTTCGTGACGCTGGGCTTCTTCCTCTTCAACCAGGATGGCGTTCTGGGTGGCCTCATCCAGATGGTTTCACACGGCTTTGTGTCCGCTGCGATGTTCCTGTGCGTGGGCGTCCTCTACGACCGGGTGCACAGCCGCCAGATCGCCGACTACGGCGGGGTGGCGAACACGATGCCGGTGTTCGCGGCGTTCTTCGTGCTCTTCGCCATGGCGAATGCCGGCCTGCCGGCCACCAGCGGCTTCGTGGGCGAGTTCCTGGTCATCCTCGGGGCCCTGAAGGTGAGCTTCTGGTATGCCATCGCCGCCGGCACCACCCTGATTCTCGGCGCGGCGTATTCGCTCTGGATGGTACGCCGGGTGCTCTACGGCGAAATTGCCAACCCGAACGTGGCGGCGCTCAAGGACGTGAACGCTCGCGAACTCACGTTCTTGGTGCTGCTGGCTATCGGCGTGCTGGGCCTGGGCATCTACCCCAGGCCGCTCTCTGACGTGATGGTGCCAACCGTGATGCAACTCCTCGATCACGTGACCACCTCGAAGCTGTGAAGAGCCTATGAACACAGCCACCTTCTCCCTGCTCACCATCCTGCCAGCCATCCCGGAGATCGCGCTGCTGTTGCTGGTGTGCGGCGTGCTGCTCCTGGACCTGTTCGTGAGCGAGCGGGACAAGCACGTCACTTTCTGGCTGGCGGTCGGTTCGGCGCTTGGTGTCGCGGGCCTCACGGCGGCGACGCTGGGCAACCCCTCCGTGGTGACTTTTGGCGGACTGTTCGTGGCCGACCCGATGTCGCAGGTGCTCAAGATCGGGGCGCTGGTGGCGGTAGCCATGACGTTCATCTATGGCCGGCGGTATCTGGAGGACCGGGGGCTGATGCGCGGGGAATTCTTCTCCCTTGCTCTGTTCGCCACGCTGGGCATGCTGGTGATGATCTCGGCGAACCACTTTCTTACCCTGTACCTGGGCCTGGAGCTGCTGGCGCTTTCCCTCTATGCCATGGTGGCGCTGCAGCGCGATTCGGCGCGGGCGACCGAGGCGGCGATGAAGTATTTCGTCCTGGGTGCGCTCGCCTCCGGGATGCTGCTCTACGGCATGTCGATGCTCTATGGCTCAACCGGCTCGCTGGAGCTGAACCGCGTGGCCGACGCGATCATGCGCCAGCAGGCAAACGAGACACTCGCCGCCTTCGGCCTCGTGTTCATCGTCGCCGGCATCGCCTTCAAGCTGGGAGCGGTGCCGTTTCACATGTGGGTGCCGGATATCTATCACGGCGCTTCGACGCCAGCCACGCTCTTCATCGCATCGGCGCCCAAGATCGCCGCCTTTGCCTTCGTCATGCGGCTCCTCGCGCACGGCATGGAAGGAATGATCGCCGAGTGGCAGCCGATGCTGGTGATGCTGGCGGTGGCGTCCCTCGCGCTCGGCAACCTCGTGGCCATTGCCCAGACCAACATCAAGCGGATGCTCGCGTACTCGACCATTTCGCACATGGGTTTTCTGCTGTTGGGCATTCTTTCTGCCTCGCAGATCGGCTACTCCGCGGGCATGTTTTACGTGCTCACGTACACGCTCACCACACTAGGCGCTTTCGGGGTGATCCTGCTGCTGGCGCGCTCGGGCTTCGAGGCGGAGGAGCTCGAGGACTTCCGCGGCCTCAACCAACGCTCGCGCTGGCACGCGTTCGTGATGCTGCTGGTCGTGTTTTCGCTCGCAGGCATCCCGCCGACGGTAGGGTTCTTCGCCAAGCTCACCGTGCTGCAGGCAGCGTTCGATGCGGGCTTTGCCTGGCTGGTTGTGTTCGCAGTGCTCATGAGCGTGATCGGCGCGTTCTATTACTTGCGGGTGGTGAAGCTCATGTACATGGATGCGCCGGTGGGCGAGATGCCGCTCGTGATGCGGGGCGATGCGCGCGTGCTCCTCTCGGCCAACGCCGTTGCCGTGCTCATTCTGGGCATCCTGCCGGCGCCACTGCTCAACCTATGCGCGCGGGCCATCGCGGGGTCCTTCTAGGGCCGCCGTGAAGCCACCGCCCCTGCCCACCGGCGATTTCACCGAGAAGACGATCTCGAGCGATCTTGCCTACGACGGTGGTTTGCTCCGGATGCGCCGAGACGAAATCCAGCTGCCCGACGGAAAGCCCGCCTGGCGAGAATACGTCGAGCATCCCGGCGCCGTGATGATGCTCGCGTTCATCGACGAACACACCGTGCTGCTCGAGCGCCAATACCGCTATCCGATGCGGGATCACTACATCGAGCTGCCGGCGGGCAAGCGAGAGCCGAACGAGGATCCCCTGCTCACCGCCCAGCGTGAGTTGGTGGAGGAGTGCGGCTATGAGGCCGATGAGTGGTGGCATCTGGCCACCCTCCACCCCTGCATTGGGTATGCCAACGAGGTGATTGAGATCTACGGGGCGCGG